>PVBE010676096.1_pt1 | contig 14996 bp, 13 predicted proteins | sample 1631181 | NCBI WGS metagenome assembly PVBE01 (sample SAMN08397723, study PRJNA350692) | Marine metagenome, whole genome shotgun sequencing project. | isolation source: water | place: Pacific Ocean | collected 2012-04 | reverse complement strand
CGTACCGTCTAACATTGACGGCTATGGCGGGATTTTCCGGGCGCTGAACGCGAGCTGCCTACCTGAACTCGCTGATGGCTACCAGAAAAACGGTATTCCCAACCAGGTGGCGTCTCTCTTCATTACCTACACCTCGGACGAAACCAAATATGGGACGCTTGGAGCCACATTTGGTGGGACCTATGTTGGCGAAACGGGCACTTTGCCTGTTGCAAATGCAGTTGATTTTCCGCACTACACGGTGTACCGGCTGGCAGCATTTGCGGAGATGGGGCGCTTTAGCGTTATCGGCACCGTCGATAATATCTTCAATAAACGCTAGTTCACATCGCTGCAGGGTACGTTCCAAAACGTAACGGTGGCTCCGGGTATAGGACGCACCTGGCAGGTAACCGGAAAGGTCAGTTTCTAAAGACCAAGCTCTAAACTCTCAAGGTAGGAGCCCGCAAAATTGCGGGAACTTCATTTTTTATTGAGTTGCTGAGGCCGCGTTGCTTTCGCGGGCTTGCCCTGGTCCTTAAACATCTTTTCCATTTTATGAGGAGGTGTTGCCCAACTCACCCATGGGGGTTCATTTTGTTTGGATGAATTTACCAGCGACCTCGATTTAATTGACTAAGGTGCTGACCACGCGGACTGGCCACACTAGAGTGGGCAACGGAGTATGCATTCGATGACGGAGCCCAAGGTAATACCGGGTGTATTGTCTCCCGTTGTGATGCCCTTTAAGCTTGACTTGACGCCGGACGCGGGACGTTTGGTGCGGCAATGCCGCTGGCTCCTGTCGCAAGGATGCGGTATTGCGGTCTTCGGCACTAACAGCGAAGCGAATTCCCTATCGGTCGAGGAAAAGATTGACCTGCTCGATAGGCTTGTAGACAGCGGCATTTATCCTCACCGCATGATGCCGGGAACGGGCTTATGCGCCATACCCGATACGGTTCGCCTAACTGCCCATGCGGTGAAACGTGGCTGTGCAGGCGTCCTGATGTTGCCGCCCTTCTACTACAAGGATGTCACGGAAGAAGGGTTATTCCGTAGTTATGCGGAAGTCATCGAACATGTCGGCGACTCGCGGCTTCAAATTTATCTTTATCACATTCCGCCTGTCGCTCAGGTGGCAATCCCGCTCACGCTTATCGAACGTCTCATAAAGGCCTATCCGGATACCGTTGTCGGCATCAAAGACAGCGGCGGAGACTGGTCTTACAACGAAGCCGTCTTGGAACGCTTCCCTGGATTTTACGTCTTCTCCGGAAGTGAAACGGTGCTCTTGAAAAACATGAGAGCGGGGGGCGCGGGGTGCATTTCTGCAACGGTGAACATCAATGCGGGGGCAATCCACAAGCTCTTTTTAAACTGGCAACAATCGGACGCCGAATACCAACAAAGCCTGGTCAATCATGTGCGCACAGGCATACAAAAATACCCCATGATTCCGGCGCTGAAACAAGTGGTGGCTCATTACTCCGGCGATGACGAGTGGGCGCGCGTAAGGCCGCCTTTGGTCGAGCTTGAGGCGGAGCAAAAAACACATTTGATTGAATGGCTTGACGCAAGCGGCTTTTCGATGCCGGGTCTAGCGGAAGTAACGGCGTGAGTCCTATGTTTTTTCTGCCACCAAAGGATCTTCCGACGGGGTATTTGTGCGTCCGCCCGACAGGTTTGCATCAATGATTGCCCGTCCGCTTGGAATTAAAACCAGCAATGTACTCAGTCTACAGATTTTTTATTAGAAGGGACGCTATTCGATTGCGAGGGTAATCTTTGCATTTTGATGTTGCCTCCGGCCGATCATTTTTTTGCACGGGATGGAAAGGATTTGGAGTGTGTGGCCGACTACGATGTTAAAAAATGGCCTCAAGATTTATAAAGACAGTCACATTTTTATTACTGACTTCAAGAACGGTATCATGCCGCTCAACTCGGATACTGGTGAAGTGATGCCTTTTCTGGCAACCGAAGGCCCAGGTTTCTTCAAAGGCGTCAAAGATCTCGTCTTCACGAGCAATGGCGACCCCTTTTTTACTGATCAGGGCTTGACCGGACAGCATGATCCGACCGGCCGTCTCTTTCGTTATACAGTCGACGGGCAATTGCATTGCCTGCTCGAGACGGTGCCGAGCCCAAATGACCTTGTGCTCAATCTTGAAGAAAATCTGGTCTGCCTCAATGTCACCCGCACTAACGCAGTTTGGCGTGTATCCCTATTGTCGGACGGTGGCAACATGAAAGTCGGCACCTTTATTCAACCTTCCGGCGGTCATGGGGGGCCGGATGGTCTGGCCATGGATACGCAAGGCAATCTCGTCATGGTATATGTGGGCATAGGTGCGGTATGGGTGTTTTTGGGGCTCGGCAAGCCCCTTGATCGCATCCGGTCTTGTGAGGGCCTGTCTACCACCAACTTAGCATTCGGCGGCCCGGACAACCAAACACTCTACATTACAGATTCTGATTCAGGGTGTATCCTGCAATGCGAGCTGTCGATAGCAGACTGGACCATGTACTCACATATGTGATGCCTATTTATGAGTAACAAATCGAGGGAACATCTTGCATGACGTATGAAGCGTTTGAACGGCGCCGCTGGCTGCTCTTCGCCATCGTAAGTGCACTGTTCTTCCATATTACTGCTTCGACCTTCACGTCTTTGGGCGTGGTCTTTGTGTTTATGGTTCAGGAACTCTCCTGGAATTTTACGGAAGCGGGATTTGGCTTCACCCTTTTGTCGGTGCTGGTGGGCTTGAGCGGCACAGTGCCCGCGTGGACGCTGCGCAAAATTGGGATTAAGGCGACCTTCGGTGTTGGCGGCGCATTAATGGCGTTGGCCTTCGGCCTTCTCGCCACAACGACAGGTCTCTATCAATATTTAGTCGGAGCGAGCATTCTGGGTGTTGGTTACACGATGTGCGCCGCGGTGCCCGGCCTCCACATTTTGAATAACTGGTTGCCGGATAAGCGTGAATTTGCCATTGGCACATACATGACGATTGGAGGTTTGGGCGGTGTTGCTGGGCCCCTGCTTGTCACTACCATCGTTGACCTAACGGGTTCTTGGCGAATTCATTGGTGGGCAATGGCAATCTCGATCGTATTACTGACCATCATTGCCGTCATTTTTGTGACGAGTGAACCAGACGAGTCCATCAAAGTTAAAAAGGAAACTAAAACGCAGCAAGCGCGACGCTTGGAAAAGGTTTATGTAACTGAGAATAATTGGGCATACCGGGACGCCCTCCGTGTCCCGCAGTATTATATCATCGTTGCCGCTATGACGATGGTTCTGTTCTGCGAAGTTTCTATAAACAGTTGGGAGCCGACACATTTGGCGGCGCTTGGTTACACGGCGGGCATGGCGGCCGCGGCACTAAGCGCGCACCAAGCCGTAAACGCAGTATCTCGCGGGTTGGGAGGCATGCTGAGCAATCAGATCGATCCAAAATGGCTGCTTGTGTCGGCGCTTGTTGTGGAAATCATTGGTATGTGGGCACTCGCCATCGCCAGTAATCAATTCGTCATTGCAATTTTCGTGTTTGGTGCTGGCTACGGATTCGGCATGTGCTTGTTCTCAACGGCTATACTTCTTATCAATTATTTTGGCCCCAAGAATAATCCTGAAATTTTTGGCATGATGCAAGTCTTCACATCGGTTGCTGCTGCAGCACCCGTTCTGAGCGGCATGATCGGTGACAGAGTGGGTAGCTTCGCGATTGTATTTCAAATCTATTCCGTTGTCTTGGTTTTCATTTTGATTGTCGTCATCATAATGCGTCCGCCGGTTAAGACGGGCTCACCGGAGATGGAAATCAACCATCAGAATAACTAGTAAAAGGCGATCGCGTCTCCGGCAAAGTCCTTTTGATGCCAGAAGTTGTAGTGTGTTTAGCTTGATCTATCCGATCAGGGTCAAAGCGAGAGAGTGAAAAAAGGTTAACTGAAATCTCTACTACACATTAGAGCATGCTTTGTTTGGCAGCCTCTTGGTGTGGCTTTTGATTTGATAAAGACGATCAAGTTCGAATTGCGTTCTGTCCCTCTCATCGCGATCGTTGTTGCGGCTGTCTAGCGTGCATGCCGAGATAAGAGTTCGCGCACCGGCGGGCGAAGCCGATATTTACGCGTCGACGCCGTTCGACCATCGGTCGAATGTGTCAACACATGCTTCAGTATGAAGCCAGATGGAAGCAAAAGTGCGGCGATTGCAATCCAGGTCGACCAACGCATATGGTGGGCAAAATGCCGACCGCGGTTACAAGATTGTAAGTGCTCCAGCGCACACCGCTCCGAAATTTGGCTGTTGAAAACGGTCTAAAGCCTCTAAATCATTTTCTTTATTGAAATGCTGCGGGGTCGTATCATTGTGACTGGGACATAGGAGACCGGTACGCAGGACCTTGTTAATGGGAGATAGCATATGGCACGTGTGACCAGGCGATTTCGTTGGCTCACTTTAGCTGTGGCGGGGCTGAGTTTTCTTCTTGCCTCGGCGATGATGCAGAAAGTGTCGGCGGAAACCGTCGCTGTTATCGGCACCGGCCGGGTAGGCAGCGCGCTCGGCCCAAGGTTTGCCGCACTTGACTACAAAGTTGTGTATGGATCCCGCAATCCCTCAAGTGATGATGTTGTGGCCTTGGTCGCGCGCACCGGCGGCGAAGCAGCGGCAGCCACCCAGCAAGACGCAGCGATACAAGCCGAAATTATTGTTCTGGCGATTCCTTGGTCGGCCACAGGTCAAGTGGTCAAGGATCTCGGTGATCTCGACGGTAAAATCATTATTGATGTGACGAATGCGATTGAATTTGTCAAGGGCGGTCAGATGCAAATGGCTGTTGATACGTCGGCCGGTGAATTGGTGCAGTCGTGGGCGCCCGGTGCCTCGGTCGTGAAAGCGTTCAATACGATAAGCTTTACCGTTATGGCCAACACGGATGCCGCCGGCGGTCCGGTGACGGTTCCGATCGCGGGTAACGATGAGGAAGCCAAACAAAAGATCGCCGGGATCATACAAGCCATGGGCTTTGAGACCATGGATGTGGGCCCCATTCGCAATGCGCGCGTTCTTGAATCTATGACGATCATTTACATGGTGCCTTACCTGCGGGGCCGTCGCGAAGATACCTTTGAATTCTATTTCAGGCGATTGCCCCAGTAACGACGCTGGCTCTACGTATAAACGCTCGCCGATTCAGTGCCATAGACTTGCACTCTTACCAGGGCAGCGGTTCGCCTTTGACCTGATAGAACGTGCCCGTATTTTCCATATTTAGTCCGTCGATGATCGGCAATATCAGTGCAACGGACTCGCTCGGCCGCAATAAATAATTACGCATCCACGGGAGCGATTCGCGCAAACGTTCGGGCAGAGTCTCCGGATCCGCGTCGAGTAATCCGCGCGTATCCACAATGCCTGGATGAATGATGCCGACACTAATGCCGCGATCAGCTACTTCAAACGACATGATGCGCATGGTCATGTTTGCGGCCGCTTTGCTCGAGCGGTATTGAGTACTGCCCGGTTCGTTGACGCTCCCGATCGAGCCGCCTATGCTGCTCATCACCACGATTTTCTTTTGATCGCTGGCTTCGACGTGACTGAGAAACGCCTCGGAGACTTTCAAAGGTCCGATGCTGTTCACCTTGTACATATCTTCGAGCAACTGATAATCTATAGTGCCAAAGCGGATTTGTTTCATGGTCGGCGGGTTGGTCGCACCGACGAGAAGGGCCGCATTGTTTAAGAGCACATCGATGGGTGTGTCTTTGTACTTTTTGGCAAGATCGTCGATTTCGTTAAAATCGGTTACGTCGAGTTCTTCGACCACCACATTGTCATGTTCCGCCGCAAGAGCGTTGAGATCATCTGCCGATGACGGAGTGCGGCAGGTTGCGATGACATTCCAACCCTTGTCCGCGTAGGCTTGAGTAAACGCAAAGCCGATCCCACGATTTGATCCGGTGATCAGAACCGTCGGCGCGTCCGCGGTTTGGCCCAAGACTGGCGCCGAAACGGTGTGCGCTGAGAGAGTGATCAGGCTGACGATGATAGCCGTCACTAACCAACGGCTCATATAACGGATGGGCTTCATTTCTGTAGGCCTCAAATATTCTAGTGGCGCTTGACTTCATCTTATCTGAAATAACGGATGAAACGGGCCGCCGTTCAAGCTAAAATCTGTGAAAAGTACAATTACTTTTAATCCTCGCTTCATTCACGCTGTTTCAATCGGCACTTCGCATTTATACTACTGGAGAGTGGATACGGTGTGAAGCGGGTCATTTTGTTACATCGTTTAGGCGGTAACAGAGAGATTGCTGTAGGTCGTTGGGAAAGGATACTGTTAGATGCGAACAATTTCTGCTGTTGTAATCGGTGCCATGGGCCTCTTGACTTGTGACATTGGAGTTGGGGATGCCCAAGAGACTGTCACCCGCGACGAACTGATTGTGGCTGACTACAAGCAGGGCCGCACCGCCTTTCAGCAGCGCTGTAGCGCGTGCCACACGTTGATCGAAGGCAGCGCCGACCTTAACGGCCCTAATCTATGGAACATCTTTGGATCGAAAGCGGGAACTCGGGGCGACTTCCCCTCTTCCGATGTACTGAAAGAGGCAGACTTCGACTGGTCACCTGACAGACTCCACGAGTGGATCAGCAATCCTGAGGGATTCTTGCCGGGTAACAAAATGATGCTTCCTGAAAGTGTGCCGGAAGAGGATCGCGTTCCGTTGATTTCGTTTACCATGCTTGAGACCGGTGCCGCCGATTGGCCGCGGCCGAAGGTGGAAGAAGATCTGGTGATGCAAGATACGAATAAACCGATCTCCGAACGGTTCCCGAGTTTTTGGAATCACTTGATGACGAATACCACGCGATATCGATTGGAATGGGGCGACGAAGATTATATTTTTGAGGCCTATTTCAACGCGAATGGATCGGTCGGATCAAATATTAACAGCATCAAGGGCTTTTGGCGCGCACGCGACGACAACTTTTTTTGCTACGCTCTTTACGGATTGCCCATAGAACTAAACGAATATGTTGAATGTTTTCCCATGGCGGCGATGGCGATCCCGCGCTTTGCCGAAGAGCTATGGCAATCGAGCCCTGCCGAAGGTGTCACACTTCACGGTGGCATTTTGGCAGGGCGCCCTGACTAGCGCAGCCACGTGCTATTGCTTCTTAATTGGCCGCCAGCCGACTCTTTTTTGACCTGAATCAAGAGGTCTTGTGGCGAGTACCTTAAAGTCTGCTTCTAGATGCAGATTTCTTAGGAACCCGATTCATGTTTATCAATTTTTGGTATGTCGCTGATGAGGTGCAAAACGTCAGGGACGAACCAATCATTGTTCGTATGCTCGGACAAGATTTTGTTCTATTCAAGGACTCGAGCGACAACGTGCATTGTTTGAGTAATGTCTGTACACATCGTGGCGGCTCATTAGCGCAAGGAAAAGTCAAAGGCGACTGTATCGAGTGTCCCTATCATGGCTGGCAGTTTGACGGCGAGGGTCTGTGCCGCCGGATCCCTTCAATGGGCAAGGACGCAAAAATTCCGAATCGGGCGAAGCTTGACGCTTATCCGACCCAAGAAAAGTTTGGGCTCATATTCGTTTTCCTTGGCGATTTGCCGCAAGAAGAAAGGCCGCCGATCATGGAAATTCCGGAGTTCAATGAACCCGGATGGCGGTCGACGTGCCAATCCTTCCAATGGGATTGCGACTACAAGCGCTCGATCGAAAACGGCATCGACATAGCACACAACGGATTTATCCATACCACTCACATTCAATCGACCGGCAACGAAAATTATACCGTGCCGGATTTGGAACTAGTCGACACGAAGTGGGGTACAGGTTTCTATAACAGCGCACCCTCGGAGCCTCTTGCCAAGGAGAAAATGAGAAAAGTGCCGGGAATAGAGGACGCCGCCACTACAGAACTCGGCACCGGCCATCACGGTATTTCAAGCTTGTGGACGTTTATTCACCCCACACCCGATTTCAAGATCCATCAATACCTCTATGAAACGCCGATTGATGACGGCAGCATGCGTTTGTTCGTGGTCAACTTACGCAATTTTATGACCGAACCCAGGGACGATACGACGGTCATGGAACGTAATGCATTTTTTGCTTATGAGGATCGGGACGTGCTGTTGGAAATTCGACCCAAACTCATGCCTGAAACCAACACCAAAGAAGTGTTTGTTCCCGCGGATAAGCCGATTGCGCGCTATCGCGAGCGCGTCAAGGAGTGGGAGGCCCGTGGCTGGCGCATCGATAGCGATGAAGTGCGGCGCACGGCCGACAAGGTGGTCTATGCGATACCCAGTCCGGCGCGCCGCTTAAGCAAAGGATGGGTGCTCGATCCCGTTCCCCTTCGCCCGGCGGGGGACGTGATCATGGCCGATGCGGCGGAGTAGACCGCAACGCAGGGCCACTGCAATGCGGCCTTGGACTCGCTGTCGCTGACGCCCAGACATAAATTGAATTTTGCTAGACGCGTTTGTCAGCGCGCGCGCGCGATCCGTGCGTGATCTTGTGACTGTTTTTAACCTATCGGGGTCCCAAAGCACTGCCGAAACGGCCCGTGTCGATAATGGCGATGTTTTAGCTCGCCAATGTGCTGCCGTCCGTTTGTGTTAAACTTTGAGACGCCGGAAACAGGAGCAAGGCGATAAGAGCGCCCGCGGTAATGATCAAAGTTGTGCGCAGCATGACGACGGCTACCTTGATTTAGCGTGGAGTTTTCAATTCCGAGACCTGCCTAACCGTTAACCGGCACCGGTTTGCGAAGCTTCTTCCACATATTGAATGTCGAGTCGTTCCGTTGCCCCCAGGAGTCGAACGAGGGTGGCTCTAGATAGGCGGCGTGTTCTTTTTCTGCTTTGGCGAGAAACGTAGCCGGCAACGATTCGAGGTCGTTGAATTTGGATATGTAGCAACGAAAGTAGAGATGGCCTTCCGCTTGACCCATGAGCATCCAGGGAAACCATGAGCTAAGCCGTGTCCATGTTCCCACGTAGGACACAGAGGTCAGATCTTCGTTGGCAAGATCGTCGATACGGCACGAGCGCATAAACATTTCACTGATGCGTGTCATGGGCCCCGACGATTCGCGCGGCCACTTGTCCGGCTTCAATTCGGAAGGGAGCGAGGCATGTATTTCAAATGTCGAATTGGCGTAGCCGCCGAGAAAGGTCCACGGCGGCAGGAACGGATACTTAACCATCGTACCTTCCATATCCATTTTCATGATTGGTGACATCTCGGCATTGACGGTCATGTTCTGAATGGGAAAGATCTCGCAGCTCTCTCCGTTGAGGGGGTTGGTCCAGTTATCGATGAAGTCATCCGTGCGCAAATCTTTGTAAAACGCTAGTTCGCGATTGAAAACTTGGTAGACGCCGCTGTCACCGGGCCGCGTGCGTGTGAGTCCAATGCCTTCGATGCCAATCAAGGGTTCAATCTTGCTCGAATCGCCAATCACGCTGTAGACCGTGCCGCCAAACCAACCAACCGCAACTTTTGTCGGATCAATGTCGACAAAAACGCGAGCAAAGGCTTTCAAATTCTGCGCTGGATCGTTGAAATCGATGTTGAGGTTGAAAGGAGAGATGATCTTTTGATTCATAAATCTACCTCGTGAGTGGGGTGGGGGGGCAGGCCAGAGCCGACCGTAGGCCCAGCGCGATCAGTTGCAAAGAATTGTCAGATTAAACCCAACGATCTGGACTTTACGTGCTTTTCCGAGACCGGACAAGCAGATAGCCGTCGCGCTGCTGTCGCATTGTTATCAGGCTTGGGTATTTGTCGCGGCGTTTCCCGTTCTGTTCGGGAGAGGCATCTATATGTGGGTGCCCGTCGTTAATTTAGTAGATCCAGTTCGTCAATCGTCACGGCCACGCCGCGCCCGCGGGGATCTGATGCCGCCTCGATAACGCCGTCGTGGCGCACCCATATGGCCTGCACGTCCCCGATATCGCCCCACCAGTTGGCATGAGCGTCGTAGCCTTTGGAGGCTAATTCGGCGATCACATCGTCCGCTAACGGACGGTTCTTATCAAATCTGATTTCAAGTTCTTGAGGCAGCTGGTGATGAAAGCGCGGCGCCGATACGGCTTCTTGAAGAGACATGTTAAAATCCAGGATATTCGTGATGACTTGATAGACCGAAGTGAAAATGGTCGATCCTCCCGGGGTTCCCAATATGAGCACGGGTTCTTTGTCTCGCAAGAGAATCGTCGGCGACATGGATGACAACATGCGTTTGTTTGGCGCGATGGCATTGGGTTCGCTCCCGATGACGCCATAGACATTCGTCCCACCAGCTTTGGCGCTAAAATCATCCATTTCATTGTTGAGAAGAAAGCCGGCGCCTTCTACGACGACCCCTGAACCGAAGGTAAAATTGAGCGTATATGTATTGGAGACTGCGCCGCCCTTGGCGTCCAGGATTGAAAAATGTGTTGTCTCTGGACTTTCCTCCAGTCCGGGTGGCACGTCTTCTGCCGTAGAAATGCAACATGAGCTGATCTCCAAGGCGCGTGTGTCGAGATAGGCGGTCTCGATCAGATTGGGGACTGGCACATCATAGAAGTCAGGGTCACCTAAATAAGCGGCGCGATCGGCAAACACACGTTTTTCAATTTCCGCCGTCAAATGGATATAGTCACTCGAATTGTGGGTGAGGGGGTCGAATAGATCGGATCGTGCCTCCTTGAGTTTGAGCAATTGAACGAGGGCAATGCCGCCGGAGCTCGGCGGCGGTGCCGAGGTAATTGTATAGTCGCGCCATTTGGCGGTGAGCGGCTTGCGCCACTTCGGTTCATAGGACTTTAGATCTTCATAGGAGATGAGCCCTCCGGTGCGCTCCATTTGCGCAATGATGAGATCTGCAACGGGACCTTCATAAAATCCGCGCGGACCCAAGGCGGCGATGGCCTCCAAGGTATGCGCAAGTTCCGGTTGCTGAAAGATTTCACCTTCTTCGATGGCATCAAAGTGCCTATCAAAATTCGTTTCGCCTCGGAGCATTCGATTGGCCCCGAGTTTGGCTCGTGCCAATTCTTCGTGAACGATGAAGCCGTCCCGGGCGAGCGAAACGGCCGGCGCCACAAGATCAGCCCACTCCATGGTGCCGTAGCGCTGATGCGCTGCCCAAAGCCCCCACACTGTTCCTGGGACGCCCGACGCCAGCGGTCCGACTAAACTCGACCGGGGATCAAATGTTCCATTCTTGTCGAGATACATGTCGCGCGTCGCCGCTGCCGGCGCCGTTTCGCGATAGTCGAGAAATTGGGAGTCACCGTCGATGTGGATCAGCATAAAGCCGCCGCCGCCGATATTACCGGCTTCGGGATAGGTGACGGCTAATACGAAGGCCGAAGCAACGGCGGCGTCAACCGCGTTGCCGCCGTCGCCCAAGATCTCGCGTGTAACCGCGGCGCTATAGGAATCGGGCATGGCGACCGCGGCTGCGTTCAATTGGCTTCCGACCACCAGTTTTTGCAGCGATGTGCAGCCGGATGTAATTATGCCGAACAGGAGAGCAAGTGAGACAAGCAGATTTCGCGATGCAGACCGGGCCAGCATGACTTTTCCCCATCGTTTCGGGAGGACACTTGTATACACGAGCCCATTGGATTATTCGAGGGCGGCTATGTGACACAAAAGAAAGATACATCCCAATGACAACTGAACAACGACTTCCCGAACTCTATATTGCTGTTGATGTCGAGGCGGATGGGCCTATTCCCGGTCCCTACAGCATGTTGTCACTCGGAATGGCCGTAGTGATGCGTGACGATCTTCGTTTCTATACGGAGATTAAGCCAATTTCCGATGACTTTGTGCCCGCGAATTTAGAAGTTGCTGGTCTAGACCGTGAACGGTTGTTGCGCGAGGCACCAGCGCCCAAACAAGCGCTCGAAGCGGCGGTCAAATGGGTCGACAGTTTGCGCAAGATTGGCCGGCCGGTATTTTTGGCGGGGCCTGCCGTGTGGGACGGTATGTTCGTCCATTGGTATTTTATGAAGTTCCTTGGCAAAAGTCCATTTGGTGTCACGGGATCGGGGATCGACTTGCGCAGCTATTGGATGGGATTGCATGGATGCGAGTGGGTTGATGCTCGCAAACCCCATATGAAACGAGAATTGGGTCTGAAGGATCTACCGCACACGCACCATGCGGGCGAAGACGCGGCGGAACTCGCAACGGTTTTCTCAGCCATTCTTGCAAAGCGCGACAATCTATAAGTCGGTTCGATCAAAATCTGTGATCCGATTTGGTTAAGCATCCCGCAGTTTCGGCATGACCTCCGATGCAAACAAAGCCGTTTGTTCGACCATGGATTCCATGCGTGCTCCGTGCGGGTGGGGCACCGTGGAGCCGCCTAAGAGGTAGACGTGATCCAAACCTTTTTCAATTAGGGCGCCGACCCGGTCGAGACATTCTTCCGGCGGACCGCAAATGGAAAACCAGTCCACAAAGGCATCGTCGATCATTTCCAAATGTGACCCGGAAGCCATGGCGTGGTGCTTCATATCGTATTGAGTCTTAAGCTTGATCGCCAAAGGTTTAAGCTGGGGCGGTAGGTGATCAACGGGGGCATCCTTCATTCCTGCAAAATGTGCGACGAGCCCCGCTATGGTTCGCCCCAGTTTGATGGCGCGTGACTTGTCCTCGTTGCACACGACGTTGAGATAAGCGCCGATACTGATCTCGCTTCGGTCGCGGTTGTTTTTTTCGAGTTGTGCGTGAGCCGTTTCCAACGCCCAATCGATTTGTGACGGCACGCTGCCGACAGCAAAGCTGATGCGGTCTGCAACATCCGCTGCCATGCGAATAGTTTTGGGACCAGTGCAGGCTACATCGACCGGGGCAGGGGGCACCTCTTTCGGATCGATCCAGCGCATAGTTGAAGGCTTGCCGTCGATTATGACTTCACCGCCGCTGAGATAGGTTTTTATCGACTTGATATAGTCGCGAAGTTCGGCGGTGGTCGCGCTGCGTCGTCCGATATGTGCGGCAGACGAATCCCCCCGGCCGATACCACAAATCGCTCGCCCATCGGATTCCATTTGGAGACTGGCCACCGCCGAAGCCGTAACCGCAGGTGCGCGCGTGACGGCATTGGTGACGCCGGTGCCCATTCTCAACCGGTTTGTTTGCGATGCAGCAAGGCACAATTGTCCATAAGGATCGGGGCTCAGATTTTGGGTGTCCGGGCACATCAATACGTCAAATCCCATGGCCTCGATACGTTTCGCAAGCGGCTCGGTATAATGGGGCGATGGTTCCATTACGATTCCAAATTCGGTCATAAGAATCCTCTAGGCGAAATGGGTGATCCAGCTACAATTGTCCCGAAGCTAAGTGAACCGAAAAGTCAGCTGGCGACCGCGGCAGTTGGGGCGGTCTGTGCAAGAATGATAAACTATAGGCTCGATACGCAAATGTGAACGGAGAAAGAATGACCAAAACTCTCGCGACTGTAATTTTGGGATTGTCTCTCCGGCTCGGTCGGCATGTGATCGGCGTGGACGCGCTAGCGGTAATAGGTGCGCTCTTGAGCGGCTGATGGGAACGCTGACCTATCATTCGGCATACATCAAAGACTCCAAGAATAATCAGGAATTTCCCGATGAGGCTTTTCTAGCCCTGACGGAAGAAGACTAAACTCGAGTAACGGTCAACCAACTAAGTGATCGCACGCAAGACGTGGAATTGGGATTGATTACCAAAGAAATTGCACTCAACGCCCTGAAAAAATTATTTGATGATAAGGTCCAACTGTCGATCACGCTGTAAAGTATCTCATCTTATCAATTGGTATTTGAGCCTGTTGTCGTCAACCTTTAATATGAAATATTGGTGGAAGAGTTATTTGCAACGGAACGTTTAATTCCCCGGGCTGAATTAACGCTTGATGTCAAAACATATTCCAATAGAGGCAGTTCATTTTTTGAGCGGGCCTATGAGTTCGGTCTGTTACATGGCGAAACCTGCTATGCGGTAAAAATCTTAGAGAGTGCGTGCAAAGGCCATGATGGCCGAATAGAAGAACTGCGAAATACACTTATCCATCGCTTACTCTTCGACTTGATGATGGGAGCACTAAACGACGTCGCCACGACCGGTACCGTCATGACTTTTTCATCGGAGTGAGCTGGGCCGGTATTATGCTTAGTGTCCACGGTCTCACCTTTTCAAGCAGTGGAGCTGCGTCAAACTCCATTGCTACGGTGGACCGGGTCTTGACGTATGGTCGACTGAACATTCTACGCAGTGAAGCCGAGCATGCTTTCAAATTGAGGAGATTGGCATAATGAACAGACGCTGGACTCTTGACGAAGCGATCAACGACTTTGTCAATACGATGACGGTACCAACGGAAATCATCGACCAATTGAATACCGACAGCCTGGCGAAGCAGCATACGGCGCCCGAAGTTGGCGATAAGGCTCCTGAATTTGACGTTGAGCGCATTACCCCAAGTGGGGAAAGAACCAGTGAATCGATCAAACTATTCGATTTGCGGGGCAAGCCTGTGGCGTTGATGTTCGGCAATCTTACATGTCCGGTCTACAGAGGGCAGATCGATCGCTACAACGAAATCTACGATGAGCTAAAGGGCCGCTATCAGTTCGTGAACATATATATTCGTGAGGCTCATCCGGAGGATGGCTGGCGTCTTGATATCAACAATGAGCAGGGTGTCATCTATAATCAACCAACGACGCTCGACGAGCGTGCCGCTGTTGCCAAGATCTGTGTTACGAAACACAATCTCAAGATACCAACCGCTCTTGACAATATCGATAACGATGCGGATCTTGTATACACGGCGGCTCCGGAACGGCTTTACATTTTGGATTCGAATGGTGTCGTGACATACCGTTCGGGCCGAGGACCATATGACATGGATGCCGTGGAAGAGTGGTATCAGGCACTTAATCGTCAGCCGATTACGGCGGCGGCCGAGGAGTTCT
>PVBE012283290.1_pt1 | contig 15000 bp, 14 predicted proteins | sample 1631181 | NCBI WGS metagenome assembly PVBE01 (sample SAMN08397723, study PRJNA350692) | Marine metagenome, whole genome shotgun sequencing project. | isolation source: water | place: Pacific Ocean | collected 2012-04 | reverse complement strand
CTGTGGAGATCCTGCTCGGCGTCGCGGCGGTCTTCTTCGTGATCAACTTCACGCTCGGCAGGTTCGCGGGGCACATCGAACGGCGCAACGCGTCGAAACTGACTTGAGACGGTCATGACGTTCGATAGCGCGGTCCTCCTCCAATTCTGGCCCCTCATCCTCAAGGGCTTCGGCGTCACGATCGCTCTTTTCGCCCTGTCAACGATCCTGGCGCTCTTCCTGGGGGTGGTCGTCGCCATGGCGCGTCAGTCGCGGTTCCGGGTTCTGGCGTGGGTCGCCATCTCCTACATCGAGCTGATCCGCAATATTCCATTCATGATCCAGCTGTTCCTGGTCTTCTTCGTCCTGCCCTTCTACGGACTGCACATGCCGGCGTTCGTCGTCGGTGTGATCGTGCTCACCATCTATGGAAGCGCCTATTTCGCAGAGATCGTCAGGGGCGCCATCCTGTCCGTACCGAAGGGACAACTGGAGTCCGCCCGCGCGGTCGGGATGTCCTACAGGCAGGCGATGCGCCGCATTATCTTTCCCCAGATGCTGGGATATTTCATTCCGCCGGCGACGAACCAGGCGGTCATGCAGGTCAAGGAGTCGGCCATAACGTCGGCGATCACGGTGACCGAGATGACAATGGCGGCGCAAATCATCCAGGGCGAAACCTATAGCCCAATCGAGGTGTTCCTGGTTATTTCCGTGCTCTACTGGCTGCTGTGCACGGGCATCTCCCGGTCGGCCAAGTGGTCGGAGAGTAGGCTGCAACCCCACGTGCGGCGGCGTCCTGGCCGCGCCAAAGAGTCCGGGGTCGAGACCGGGCGTCTGAAAGTGGAGCGTTGAGCCATGCCCAGTGCACCGCTGCTGCGCATCGAAGGTCTGGTCAAGTCGTTTGGCGCGGTGCGGGCGCTGCGCGGGGTCGACCTCGCCGTCGAACCGGGCGAGGTGATCTGCATTATCGGCCCGTCGGGCTGCGGCAAGTCGACGCTGCTTCGATGCGTCAACTTTCTCGAGGAGGCCGACGAAGGCTATGTCTATCTCGACGGCGAGCCGATGGGCGTCCGCGACGTAGCCGGCCGGCGGCGCCGCGACAGCGACGCGAACATCGACAGGATGCGCCGCCATGTCGGCATGGTGTTCCAGCAGTTCAACGTGTGGCCGCATCTGACAGCGCTCGGCAACGTCACGACACCGCAGGTGACGGTCCTTCGCCGGTCGCAAGCGGAGGCGGAGCGTAGCGCCCGCGAGCAGCTGATCCAGGTCGGGCTGGGCGACAAATTTGATTCCTATCCGGCCGAGTTATCCGGCGGCCAGCTCCAGCGCGTCGCCATCGCGCGTGCGCTGTCAATGGAGCCCCGGCTGATGCTGTTCGACGAGCCGACCTCCGCGCTCGACCCCGAACTGGTGTCCGAGGTCATCGCCGTCATGCGCGCGCTCGCCGAGGCCAGGATGACGATGGTCATCGTCACCCATGAGCTCGGCTTCGCGACAGAGGTTGCCGATCGGATCATCTTCATGGACGACGGCCTGATCGTCGAGGAAGGGACGCCGGACGAGATCCTCGGCAAGCCGAAATCCGAGCGCCTGGAGCGGTTCCTGGCGCAGGTTCTGTATGACCGGCCGCGGACCGGAAACCGCATCGCTTGACGCTTCCGATCCGACGCTGCAACGTGCGATAGGACGAAAGGGGAGAAAGACCATGCCGAACGAAGTTCTGATCAAGGGCGGCTATGGCGGCAGTATCGAGGTTGGACGCGGTCAGATCCTTGAGATCGTCAACGAGGGCGGCCAGCAAATCTGTGATTTCTTCGCGTTCAACGCCGACGACCTCGATGAGACACTGTCGCCGGCGCACACACGATCGGCGCTAAGGCGGATCGTGCTCCAGGTCGGTGACAGTCTGTTCAGCAAGTTCCGCAAACCGATGTTCGAGATAATCGAGGACACCTGCGGGCGACACGACATCACCTTTCCGCCATGCGACCCCGTGGTCTACGAGCAGCGCTTCGGCCTGCACGACCACAGGAGCTGCCGCACCAACCTGGCGGAGGCTGTCGCCGAATTGAACGTCCCTTATGCCTTCCTGCCGGAGCCCATCAACTTTTTCCAGAACACGCCGATCATGGCGGATGGCAGTATCGAACAACACACGTCGCTGGCCAGGCCCGGCGACAAGGTGGTGCTGCGCGCCGAGATGGACTTGATCGCCGCCGGATCGGCCTGTCCGATGGAAGGTGGCGTCAACGGCGATCGGCTCACCGATATCCGATTCGTCGTGCGCGAAGCGTGAACGGGAGACAAGCGATGACCACAGAGATTCTCATCAAAGGCGGCTATGGCGGGCGCATCGAGGTCGCCAAGGGCCAATTGCTGGAGATCATCAACGTCGAGGGCGAGCAGATCTGCGACTTTTTCGCCTTCAACATTGAAGACGTGAGCGAGTACCTGTCGCCATCCCACTGCCGGGCAGGGCTGAGAACCGTCGTGCTGAAAATCGGCGACGTCCTGGTGACGCGACTTCACAACCCGATCTTCGAAATCGTCGAGGACACCGTCGGCCGCCACGACATGACGTTTCCGCCCTGTGATCCGGTGCGTTACCTCCAGGGGTTCGGGGTCAGCGACCATCGCAGCTGCCGCACCAACCTTGCCGAGGTCATGGCCGACAAGGACATCCCCTATGCCTACTTGCCGGATCCGATCAACTTCTTCCAGAACACGCCGGTCATGCCGGACGGAAGCATCGATTACGGCGAGTCGTCGTTGGCGAAGGCGGGCGACAAGGTGGTGCTGCGCGCACATATGGACGTGATCGCCGTTGGCTCGGCCTGTGCAATGGACCTGGTGCCGATGAACGGCGAGCGGCTGACCGATATCCGCTTCGTCGTGCGCGACGCCTGAGGGGTTTGATATGGCTGACGACACCCCATGGGATCAAACGGCCAGGCGCGCTTACGATCAGCTGGAACTGGGTGACGAGGAGCGCGGGTTCTATTCGCGCCTCGCCGAGGACACCGGATCGCGGACGATGGTCGAGTCATTCGTGATCCCGGCGCGAACCGGAAAGGGCTTCGTCGTCGAGCGGGGCCAAATCCTGCGTCTTGTCTGCCACGAGGATTCGCAGGTCGCGGATCTCGACCTGTTCAATCGCGACAACACCAAAGAGCACTTCTCGTCGAGCAAGACGCGCACCATCCACGGCTGCCATCTGACCACCGGGCACCAGCTGTGGAGCCATCCCATCTACCAGCGCCCGATGATGACCATCTTAGCCGACACCGTGAACCACCGGCCGCGGCCCGATGGCGCGGTGTCGCACGATTTGCTCTACGGCATGTGCGACGAGCGACTCCACTTCCGACTCACGGGCACGGCCGACATGCCCAACTGTCGCGACAACCTGACAGGAGCGGTCGCCGAGTTCGGGCTTTCGCCCGAGGACGTGCACGACCCGTTCAACGTGTTCATGGTGACCGGGATCAACGACCACGACGGGCTGTTCTTTGTCGCGCCCGAGGCGAAGCAGGGCGATTACATGGAGTTCCATGCCGAGATGGACACGATTTGCGCCATCTCCGCCTGCCCCGGCACGTCGAGCGGCCTCAACCCGGGCGGGCTGCGGATCGAAATATCCGCCACATCGGTGGTTCGCTGAACGCGCTGCAGGCGGATGTGGCGCCTCGGCGACACCACGATAGGTTCAGTGCAGGCGACCCGACGAAAACATTCGCCTTGACAGCGCGAACCTGATCCAGATCATGAGCCCTCTCGCCATGATCCGCATCATGCTGCGCAGGCTCGCCGCAACCTCTTCAACGTAGATTCAAACTCTCCGGATTGGCTCTTAGCGATCGCCTCTCCGTGCGATCTTATCCCGTGGTATCAGGCGGCCCGGCGCGGCGCCTCCGCGGCGGGCGCCGCCGAGACCGGCGCGTCGCCGGCCGCATCGCTGAGCGGCGGCCGGAAGCGCCGAATGCGGAGCGAATTGGTCACCACGAACACGCTCGACATGCTCATCGCCGCCGCCGCCAGCATGGGGTCGAGCAGGATGCCGAGGAACGGATAGAGCGCGCCCGCGGCAAGCGGGATCAGCGCCACGTTGTAGGCATAGGCCCAGAAGAAGTTGCCGTGGATGGTCCGAAGCGTCTTGCGCGCCAGCGCGGCGGCGTTGACGATGCCGCGCAAATCACCCGACATCAGCACCACGTCACCCGCCTCAATGGCGATGTCGGTGCCGGTGCCGATGGCGATGCCGGCGTCGGCCTGTGCGAGCGCCGGCGCGTCGTTGATGCCGTCGCCGACGAAGGCGACCTTGCGGCCCTCCGACTGCAGGCGCTTGATCTCGTCGGTCTTCTGGCCGGGCAGGACCTCGGCCAGGACATGCTCGATGCCGGCCTCGGCGGCGATAGCGTCGGCCGTGCGCCGGTTGTCGCCGGTCAACATGGCGACGCCGAAGCCGAGCCGATGGAGCGCCGCAATCGCTTCCACGCTGCCCTCCTTGATCGGATCGGCGACCGCGACGATCGCCGCCAGCCGGCCGTCGATCGCGGCGTAGAGAGGCGTCTTCGCCGCCGCGCCGAGCGTCGCCGCGGTGTCCTCGGTGCCGGCGATGTCGATGCCGAGCCGCGCCATGTAGCGGTCGGCCCCGACCGCGACTTGGCGGCCGTCGATGCGCGCGTCGATGCCGTAGCCGGGCTCGACGGCGAACGACTCGATGGCGGGAAGCGTGAGCTCCCGCGAGCGCGCGGCGCGAACGATGGCCTCGGCGACGGGATGCTCGCTGCGTTGCTCGGCGGCGGCGACCAGGGCCAGGACCTCGTCCGGCGCATCGGCCGTGCCGGTCGGGTCGAGGAAGTCGGTGAGCTCGGGCTGGCCCCGCGTCAGCGTGCCGGTCTTGTCGAGCGCGACGACGTCGACGCGGGCCAGGGTCTCGAGCGCCGCGCCGTTTCGGATCAGGACGCCGAAGTCGGCGCCCCGTCCGGTTCCCACCATGATCGCCGTCGGCGTCGCGAGACCCATGGCGCAAGGGCACGCGATCAGCAGCACGGAAACTGCGGCGACGAAGGCGAAGCTCAGCGCCGGTTCCGGCCCGAAGGCGAGCCAGACGGCGAAGGCGGCGATGGCGACGGCGATGGCGCACGGCACGAACACGCCGGCGATGCGGTCGGCCAGGCGCTGAATCGGCGGCTTGGCGCTTTGCGCCTCCTCGACCATGCGGACGATGCGGCTCAGCGTCGTATCGGCGCCGATGCGCGTGACGCGCAAGCTGAACGCGCCGGCCTTGTTGACCGTGCCGCCGACGACCTCGTCATCGGCACGCTTGGCCACCGGCACCGGCTCGCCGGTGATCATCGATTCGTCGACGAAGCTCTCGCCGTCGGTCACGATGCCGTCGATCGGCACGCGCTCGCCGGGCCGCACCGACACCACATCGCCGAGGACGACGGCGTCGATCGCGACCTCGATCTCCTCGCCGTCGCGGATCACCCGCGCGGTCTCGGGCTGGAGGTGCATGAGCTTGCGGATCGCCTCCGAGGTGCGCCCGCGCGCGACCGCCTCCAGCAGGCGGCCCAACAGGATCAGCGTGACGATCACCCCGGCCGCCTCGAAATAAGTCTTGGCCGTGCCGGCCGGGAAGGCCGACGGGACTATGAGCGCGACCACCGAGTAGAAAAACGCCGCGCTGGCACCCAGCATGACCAGGCTGTTCATGCCCGGCGCGAGATGGCGGATCTCGGCCCAGCCGTGGATGAAGAACCGGCGCCCGGCATAGAGCAGCACCGGCGCGGCGAGGACGAGTTCGATCGCCATCCAGATCCGCTCGCCGAGGACGGCGAGCATGGCATCGCCGAGACCCGGAATCATCCGCCCCATGGCGACCGCCACCAGCGGGACCGTGAACGCGGCGGCGAGCCGGACGCTGCGCTTCAGGCTCTCGATCTCGGCCTCGCGCGCGGCGCGCTCGCGGTCCTCGATCGCGCCGTCGTCGGCCGCCAGCGTGCGCGGCTCGTAGCCCGCCGCCCGGATCGCGTCCGAGATCGCCTCGGCGCCGAGGATTCCCGGCAGGTAGGAGACCGCCGCCCGCTCCGTCGCCAGGTTGACGCCGGCCTCGATGACGCCCGGCAGCGCGCGCAGCTTGCGCTCGACCCGGCCCGAGCAGTTGGCGCAGGTCATGCCGCCGACGCCGATCTCGAGCCGCTCGGCGACCGGATGGTAGCCCGCCTTCTCGACCACGGCGAACAGCTCGCCGATGGCCGGGCCATCGTCCTCGACGGTCACGTTGGCCTTCTCGGTGGCGAGGTTGACATTCGCTTCGGCGACGCCCGGCAGACGCTTGACGACGCGCTCGACCCGGCTCGAGCAATTGGCGCAGGTCATGCCTTCGACACGAAACGAAAATTGAACGGACAATGCAGTCCCCCCCGGCGCCACCGTCAGCGGTACTTGAGCACTTCCATCAGCTCCTCGACGATCTCGCCGACGTCGCCGCGCTCGTGCGCCGTCACCACGTGATCCTTGAGGTGGCTCTTCAGCACCAGGTCGCCGATCTTGTCGAGCGCGCCGTCGACCGCCTTGATCTGCTTGAGGATATCGACGCAATAGATCGATTCGTCTTCGAGCATGCGGAGGATGCCCTCGACATGCCCCCTGACCGACAGTAGCCGGCGCCGTGCGTCCTCGCGCGTGCCGGGATCAAGGTGCATTCCGTGATGCGAGGCGTGGTCGTTCACTGGGCAGCCTCGGCCTCGTAGCCTTCGTCCTTGACCGCCGCGACCAGGGAAGCCACGTCGGGCGAGCCCTCAACCACCGCCTCGTCCCGTTCATGGCTGACGGATACAACCTTATCAACACCCGAAACGCCCGACAGCGCCTCTGAAACCGCGTTCTCGCAATGCTGACAGGTCATGCCCGTCACCTTGAGTTTAATCATGATGGTTCTCCAAATCATTCCCATCCCCCCCGGGGTGGGGTAGCTTTGAAGATAGTGTCGGCCATAAGGTGTGTCAAGATCGATCCGGAACGCGGCCACAGGCGACGAGACGGCGCCAAGCGCCGTTCAACCGCACGATCGAAGAATTCCGCTCAGGCGCCTTTGAGCGCGGACAGGATGGTCCGCGAGTCGGACACGAAGCCGTAAATGTTCTCGACCTGCCACACCGCCGCCTCGGAGCAAAACGGCGGGCTGGTCGTGCCGCAACAGTCCTCGATCATCACGCAGCCGTATCCGGCGAATTGGGCGTCCTGCAGCGTCGTCATTACGCACACGTCGGTATTGACGCCGGCGAACAGCAGACAGTTGACGCCCATGTTGCGCAGGATCGTATCGAGCTGCGTGCCCCAGAAGCCGCTCATGCGAAACTTGTCGACCCTGATGTCGCGGGGCTTCTGTTTGAGCTCGTCGACCACGGCGGCGGCCCAACTGTCTTTCTCCAGCACCTTCGCGCCGCTGCCCGGCAGCGGGTCGCCGAAGCCGATGCCCTCGCCGGTCGGCGTGCACATGCGAAGATCGCCCGGCGTCAGGTTCATCCGGTCGGGCCTGTTGCCCCAGTTGAGCCAGACGATGGGCATGCCGGCCCGGCGCAAGGCCGGAACCAACCTTGTCAGAGGCTTGATCGGCGCCCGATTGGGCGAAAGATCGACCCCCAGCCAGTCGAGCCAGCCGCCCTCGGCGCAAAAATCGTTCTGCATGTCGACGACGATCATCGCCGTCCGCGCGAGGTCGACGGTCAGCCGTTGCGGCCGCGCATCGAACGTCAGAGGCACGACGTCCGCCGGCGGCGTGGCCATGTCGACCGCGTCCTGGCTCACGCCCCACTGGTTGTTGGGCCACGACCCAAGCGGCTTGGATTTCGATTTCGCGTTCTTCGCCTGTTTCTTGGCTTTGGTCGTCGGTGCGTTCATGGTGTCCTACCTTTCCGGGCGTGGCGTCCCGCGCCCTGCTCAAAGATTATCGGGCCTTGCCGGATCGGACCAGGGATTGTTGCGAGGCCGACATGGCCGCCGGACACGCCTCCTCAATCCATGAAGCTCGGCAGAAACAGCGACAACGAGGGGATGAAGACGATCAACGCGATCCTCACGAGGTCAGCGCCGACGAACGGAATGACGCCGCGGTAGATCTCGGTCAGCTTGACGTCGGGCAGCATGGCGTTGAGCACGAAGACGTTGAGCCCGATCGGCGGCGTGATCAGGCTGATCTCGATCACCACCACGACGACGATGCCGAACCAGACCAGATCCAGACCGAGCGTCTGCATCACCGGATAGAACACCGGCACGGTTAGCATCATCATCGAGATGCTCTCGAGTATGCACCCCAGCACGACGTAAATCGCGACGCAGATGACGACGACCGCCAGCGGCGGGATGTCGACGGTAACGAACCACTCGGCCAGGACGTTGGGCAGCCGCGAGACGTTGATGAAGTTGGCGAACAGCAGCGAGCCGATCAGCAGCGTCATCAGCGACGCCGTGGTCCGGCCGCTCTCGGCCAGAATCTCGATCGTCGCCTTGGTCGTCAGCGTGCCGCGCGCGAGCGCGATCACGAACGCGCCGGTGGCGCCGATCCCGGCCGCCTCGGTCGGGGTGAAGAAGCCGACATAGATGCCGCCCATCACAATGACGAACAGCACCAGCATTCCCCACACGCCGCGCAGCGCCCGGAAGCGCTCCGACCACGGCGCCGGCTCGGCGGGTGGGCCGAGCTCGGGGTTGATCCGCGTGACCACGGCGACGGCCAGGGTGTAGAGCACGACACCGATGATGCCGGGAATGATCCCGGCGGCGAATAGGTGGCCGATATCGGTCTCGGTCATGATGCCGTAGAACACCAGGGCGATGCTCGGCGGGATCAGGATTCCGAGCGTGCCGCCGGCGGCGATCGACCCCGACGCCAGGCTGTCGGCATAGCCGAAGCGGCGCATCGGCGGCATCGCGACCTTGGCCATGGTCGCCGCCGTCGCGAGGCTCGAGCCGCACACGGCGCTGAAGCCGCCGCACGCGACGATCGTCGCCATGGCGAGCCCGCCCCGGCGATGGCCGAGCCAGCGGTTCGACGCCTCGTACAGATCGTACGAGATACCCGACCGCGCGACGAAGTTGCCCATCAGGACGAACAGCGGCAACACCGAGAAATCATAGACCATCACCATGTCGGTCGCGGTGTTGCCGATGCTGGAGAGCGCCGGAGAGAGACCGACATAGTAGGCGAACCCGAAGGTGCCGACGATCGCCATGCCGAACGCGATCGGAATCCGCAGCAACAGCAGGACGAACAGCACGATGAAGCCGATCGTGACTGCCAGCATGACGCCTATCCGCCGTCGCTACTGGGGCGGGGAGGAGCCCCGCGAAGCCGCGTCCAGGCGAGCGTGAAAAACACCGCCGTGGCAAGCAGTGTGAACACACACATACAATAGACGAACGGCGCGACCGGAGCTTTCAGGAACATGAGGATTTCGTTATGGCTCGCCAGCTTGCCGGCGTGGATCCAGAGCTCTCGCGTCCAGATCAACGTCAGTACCCCGAACAGGCCGTTCAGGACCACGCCCTGGATGCGCCGCGCGGCACCCTTGTACAGGTGATCGAGCAGCCCGATCGTGATGTGTTCCTGGCGCGCGCAGACCAGCGGCAGGCCGAGATACACCGTGTACCCCATCAGCAGCTCGGTGATCTCGAAGCCGGCCGGCACCGGATAGTTGAACGCCTGGCGGCCGACCACGTCGACGAACGTCAAGACCATCATGACGAAGACGAGGACGGCCAGCAGGTATCCGAGCGAACGGTCGAGAAGGCGCACCATGCGCGCCTCCATACCCACCGCCGCCGTATCTACACCGTCCGGCATGCCGGCTTCATGGGCGCCGGGCGCGTGCCGGCTCGGCGCCAGTCAGGGTTACTTGTATGCCGCGACCTCGTCCCGAAACATCTTGAGCGCGGCAACTCCGTCGACCCCGGCGGCCTTGGCCTTGGCGATCCAGCGATCCTCGTACACCGCGAGCTTGGACTTGAGCCCGGCCAGCGCCGCGCCCGAGATGGTGTTGTAGCTGACCCCGTCGGCCATGAGCTTCGCCGGCGCCGCCTTGTCCCGCTGATCCCAACGGCGGCCGAAGCCGTGGCTGCCGAGCTTCGCGCCGCCCAGGTCCGTGATAACCGCCTTGTCCTTGGCGGAAATCTTGTTCCATTTGGCGCTGTTCATGGTGATGGCGAAGCTCAGATTGTAGAGTCCGCCCGGGATGATGGTGGCGTGCTTGATGAACTTCGAAATCTTAAAGCCCTCGACCGCTTCGGACGTGAACGCGGTGCCGTCGAAGATCTTTTTCGCCAGGCCGTCGCGCAACTTCGTTACCGGCGCGGCAATGGGCACGGCGCCGAGAAGCTTGAGCGCGTCAGACGTAACCAAATTTGGGATCCGAATCTTCAAGCCGCGAAAATCGGCCAGCGAGGCTACCTCGCGTTTGCTGTTATAAATGTTGCCGGGCACGTGCACGAAGACGGTGAGCACGTGGGAATCCTTGTGCATCCCCGCCGGCTTGAAGACCTTGTTGAAGACCTTCCAGTACGCGGCCGCGTTGGCTTCGCCGCTCCGCGTGATAAACGGAAGCTCCACCATCTCGCTAAGCGGAAAGACGCCGGGCGAGTAACCATGGACGATCCACCCCACGTCGGCGATGCCGTCGACGACAAGCTGGTTTTGGCGCGGCGGCGCGCCGAGGGACTTGGCCGTCGGCTGTATGGTCACCCGGCCCTCGGTCGCCTTGGTGACCTGCTTGAACCATGGATGCAGCATCTTGCTTTGGCCCCACCACCCGGCCGGCAGCCATTGGCTGTATCTCAAGAAAAGCCGTTCGGCCGCGACAGTGTCGGTGACCGTGACGGTGTTCGCGACCGCGGCGAAGCCGACGGCGGCGATAAGACAGCAAAATTTTCGCATAATTGATCTCCCTACAAATTTTCCAGGCAGTCTTTCCGCCGCCTCGATGCTCGCCGACGATGTCGGCGCGATCGTCGAGTTTAGATTGGGTATCGCTGATCCGCAAGGTAGGACCACCGAGCCCGCTTATTCCGTGTAGACTCGGGCGCCCGGCCTTCCGTTCGGTCGACGGCGGGCCGATCGGGGTTTATATGTTCGCCGGCAGGAACTTTCCAAACGAACCATTGTGGGATTTCACACCGGGCTTCGGCTGGACCGCGCGGGAGCCCCGATTCGTATGACGACCGAGCCGCTAATCTCCGACTCAGACACCGGCCGCAAGGGCTGGACGGTCGTCGTCGCGCTGTTCGTGATGCTCGGCATCGGGGTCACGGCACGCAACTCCATCGGGCTGATGATGCCGGTGTGGAAGGACGATCTCGGCTGGAGCTACGGCTTCGTCTCGGGCACCGGCGCGGTGATGCTGACGGTGATGGCGCTGATCTCGCCGATCGGCGGGATGGCGCTCGACCGGTTCGGCCCGCGCTGGGTGTTCACCGTCGGCATGTCGCTGATCGGCGTCACGTTCGTGCTGTGTTCGATGATGACCGAGACCTGGCAGCTCATGGCGCTGTTCGGCATCGTCGGTGGCGCCGGGTTCGCGGTAATCTCGCCGTCGCTGGTCTCGGCCACGGTGGTGCGCTACTTCGACAGCCGCATCGGCTTGGCGACCAGCATCGCGACGGCGGGGTCGACGGGCGGCCAGCTCGCGCTGATGCCGCTGCTCGGCGTGCTAGTCGTGGGAATTGGCTGGCGGCCCACCTTCGTCGCGGTCGCCGTGGCGCTGGTCGTCGTGATGGTCGCGCTTCAGGTCGTTATCAAGGACGCCCCGAAACGGTCGCAGGCGGCGGGCGCGCGGATCGATAGGATGGGCGTCACACTGCGCCGGCTCGCCAACGACAAGACCTTCTGGCTGCTCGCCGGCGGGTTCTTCATCTGCGGCTTTACCACCGCGGGCGTGATCAAGATCCACCTCATCCCCTACGCGGTGAGCTGCGGGTTTCCGCCGCTCCAGAGCGCGGCCGCCTACGGCGTGCTGTCGCTGTTCAGCCTGATCGGCATGATCGCCTACGGCCATCTGTCGGACCGCTTTCACCGGCCCATGCTGCTCGCCAGCATCTATCTGCTGCGCGCGCTGACCTTCATCCTGCTGATGCAGATCGCCGGCAGCGTGCCGGCGCTCTACATATTCGCGGTGCTGTTTGGTATCTTCGACTACTCGACCTTCCCGCTGGTCGCCAGCCTGGTGGCAACCCACATCGGCCGCCACATCATGGGCGTGACCATGGGGCTGATGTTCGCCGGGCATTCGCTTGGCGCCGCGCTCGGCTCTTTCATGGGCGGCTACATGTTCGACCTGTCGGCGCGCTACGACTGGGTCTGGATCGTCTCGGTCGGTCTCGCCGTGACCGCGGGGTTGCTGTCGCTTCTCATCGTCGAGAACCGGCCGGGCTTCGCCGCGCCCGCGCCGGCGTGACGGTGGCTCCTACGCTGGGGCCTCGGGCGGGCGCTGTCCGGCCCACGGCCGGGCCGCCTCGAACGCCGCCGCCGCGCCGAGCACCTGGGCATCGGCGTACCAGCGCCCGACGATCTGAAGGCCGACCGGAAGCCCGCCCGCCGTCCAGCCGCACGGGATGCTGATCGCCGGGTTGCCGGTCAGGTTGAACAGGTTGAGATACGGGCACCAGGACTGCCGCATATCGCCGGCATCGGCGCCGTCGATCTCAATTGGCTCCAAGGCCTTGTGATCGGCCGCCAGCGGGGTGCGCGCGATGGTCGGCGTCAGCACCAGATCGCAGTCGTCGAACCAGGCCTGGACGTCGCGATAGAACCGGGTGCGGCGATACATGGCGCGCTGCACGTCGCGCCCGGTGTAGTCGAGGCCGGCGCGGACGCCTTCGACCAGGCTCGGGTCCATCTTGTCGGCATTGTTCTCGGCATCGTCGGCGAACCGGACCGCCCAGTTCGATTGTTGCAGGATCCGCCACGTCGGCTCGGCATTTTCAAATTCTTCCTCGACCGTCTCGATCCCGGCACCAAGGCCTTCGAAGACACCCAGCGCGTCCTCGCAGGCGGCGCGGACGTCGGCCGCGAGCAGGGCATTGCCGAGCAACGGCCGCCACGCGATGCGGAGCCTCTGGAGGTCCTGGCCGCCGGTGAACTCCGCCGCCGGCCGTCCCATCGAATACGGGTCCGAACGATGCTCGCCGGACAGGACGCCCAGCATCAGCGCCGCGTCCGTGACGGTTCTCGAGAACACCCCGAGATGGATAAAATTTCCGAACGCCTCGGGCAGCTGGTTGTGGGGCGCGACGCCGAGGGTCGGTTTCATTCCGACGATACCGACGCATGCGGCGGGCAGCCGCGTAGACGCACCCGCGTCGGTCGCCAGCGACAGCGGCCCGAGCCCCGCCGCCACCGCCGCAGCGCCGCCGCCCGATGACCCGCCGGCAGTGAGATCGAGGTTCCACGGATTGCGCGTCACGCCGAACAGCTTCGCGTCGGTCAGCAGCTTGTGCGCCTGCTCGGGCGTCGTGGTCTTGCCGACGATGATGGCACCGGCGGCCTTGAGGCGCTGGACCGCGACAGCGTCCGCCGCCGGTACGTTGTCCTTCATCAGAAGAGAGCCGAACGTGGTCGGAATGCCGGCAGTATTGATGATGTCCTTGACCGAGACCGGGACGCCGTGGAGCGGGCCAATTTCGGCGCCGGCGATAATCGCCGCCTCGGCCTCGCGGGCGGCCTCGCGCGCTTCCTCGGCGCAGACGGTGATGAAGGCGTTGAGCGTCCCCTGGCTCGCCTCGATGCGGTCGAGCACGTTGTCGACCGCCGCGCCCGGCGAGACGTCACCGGCACGAATGCGCCCTGCCAGCTCTGCCGCGGATAGGAATGCGAGATCGGCATCGGTCATTCGTGGTGCCTCCGTTTGGCGGAGACTATCACGTCTCGTAAGAGCAAGAGTGGGCCGTTCCGAAAATCAAACGCTCGGCGTTCCGGGATGGCCAGAGATAGGAGGCGGAGCTTCGCACCATCAGCCCGCCATTTGATGAGCCGCCCGGCGCACGCATCCGCATTTGTTTTGCTTGGCATGGACGCGAGCGGGCGCCGCGCTCTGGCCGGCGATCCCATTTCGCGTCACTTTCGCTCGGACCCGCCACTCGCGCTGGGAGACCGCAGCGATCTTGCGCATTGGCACTGGCAATCACGCGAAGCGAGGCCTTCATCGGCGTCCCTTCGGTCGCTCGCGTCCATGCCAAGCAACGGTTGGTGGCGACAAACGGGATCTCCGAAATAAAGGCTCGCCACCGGACCTGGAAAAAATCGGATCTCGGTTCGTCGGACGCTATGAAATCGAGAATGTCCCCATTTTCAGAAATCAATTCTCCCCTACCCAATCGCCGTTTTTCTTGACGAACGGCCACCTGAGACCCTCGGGCAGATGCAATGGTGGTGCGCTTGGCTTGCACAATTTGAGCGTCTGTTGATCCAAGTAGGAGACCTCTGTGAGGTTGGCGCGCTCAAGGTTCGCGCGTTGGAAGTTCACGCCTTTGAGCGGTATGCCCGCGAGGATAGCCTCCCGAAGATCAGCGTCTTCGAAGTTGCTAGGGGTCCGTTCGTGCACCAAGCCAAACTCAGAGACAATAGTGGCGGCCCCGAGGTTGGCGCCCCTTAGGTCGGCGTTCCTGAGATCGGCGCCCTGGAACTGTGCGTTCCGGAGGTTAGTGCCCTTGAGGTCGGTGTCCCTGAGGTCGGCACTCTGGAACAGAGCATTCTGGAGTTGGGCACCCGAGAAATCTGCACCCTGGAGTTCGGCGCATTTGAATTCGGCGCCCTTTAGATCCGACCATTCGAAATCGGCGTTCCGAAGTTTAAAGCGAGAAAAACTTCCGCCCTGAAGGTTCAGGAACATCAAATAGGCGCCCCCGAATGACGGGACGTACGAACTATCCTTTTCCCATGTGCACTGCTCGGAAGTTTTCCGAGCAACCACCTCGATCGCGGCATGGATGTCGGGGCATTCTCGAAGCGGTGGAGCT
>PVBE010343531.1_pt1 | contig 15000 bp, 11 predicted proteins | sample 1631181 | NCBI WGS metagenome assembly PVBE01 (sample SAMN08397723, study PRJNA350692) | Marine metagenome, whole genome shotgun sequencing project. | isolation source: water | place: Pacific Ocean | collected 2012-04 | reverse complement strand
TCGCGCAGCCGGTAATGCGGCATTCCATCAGCAACCAGCCGCCGCACCGTATGCCTGCTGCAACTAAGAGCCCGAGACGCGCTCTCGATCTCGCCTGTCGTGCCGCCAAAAACAGCCATAAGCTCCGTAGCTTTCCGGCTGATTCTGGCGCCTTCCTGCTGAATCATCCTTGAACTCCTATTAGGCCACGTTGATAATCCATCGATATGGCTGGCCATTGCTTGCCATCATCAGTAAAGTATAGCCATAACTCCAGCCAGATACCTGGCGATATTACGAATAATGACGACTTCTTACCACAATCGGAGAAACTGAATCGTGGCTGGACGCCTAGCAGCCAGAGTCAAGCAAAGGATGGCCCAACTCGGCCTCAATCAAGAAGATGTCATCCGAAAAGGAGTACCGTCGAAGACTCTCTGGAACCTTATTTCAGGAGCAACCAAGCGACCTCAGATGACCACGATCGGGAAGCTGGCTGAAGCCCTAGAGGTCACCGAAGAATGGTTGATCCTGGGCGAGGATGGTTCCTTCCCTCTCGCCCCCCAGGCAACGACGCAAGCGGCAGACGGCCGTTCGATCGATTCACCGAGGCCGGATGGCGCTGTCGAGGTACTCCGCGGTTTCCCTCCGGTTCTACTCCCGCCTCCCCTGGATGCCGGGATCCAGGAGAAACACAGGGACGCTCTGATCCAGCTCGAGGAGTTGCAGGCCCGAGCAAAGGCGTACCTTCAGTTCCTGATCCAGCAGGCCAAACAGATCGAGGACAGCCTGATCGAGGCCATTGAAGATGGGGCCCCCATTGCGAGCCATCTCGAGGCCAAGATTGACGAGCGTTGGCATCAGAATCCCGTGTCCTGGAAGACGGTGGTCCAGGATAAGCTGGGCGATGAAGTGATCGCTGGGATGAAGGAACTGGTCGGCAAGAAGCTCGTCCGCAAGTTGCTCCTTCGCCAAAAGGTCGAGTAGCCTTCCTGCGGAGAGTCCAGAGCTGATATCAACCTCGGGCTCTATGACGAAAGTATGTCGAAATACTCGTCACCAGCAGCGAAAAGCGCGCTTTCCGCGATGCGCAAAGAAAAGCGCTGCGCCGCACAATCAATGTCAGCGCAATGACTTGTGTCTGGAATCGCCGGGAGGCGAGGGAGGGCTGGTCACGATGTCAACGTGGCGCTCTAGCCAACTGAGCTAATCGCCCGGAAACGCCCGGCCACTATATTCAACCGGCATTTGATGTCAAGTAGAACCCGACCCGGGCCCTCCGGTTCGAAAGCATAGCCTCTTGCTCAACATCCACTTAGGCCAACCTGAGGGAGAGTAATACCTAGCTGGTGTCCCACCCCCCCGTATCATCAGGACGTAAGGGAAATTCAAGGGTATGCGGAGGACACGCAGATGCGCAGCGCAATACAGATCTTGGTGATGGGCACGCTGGCCTTGTCATGCGGCCCCACTGCTGGCGCCGGCTCAGCCAGGCAGTGGCAGGAATTCATGCTCCTGGCGCGAGTGCGGTCCAAGGTGACCGCGTATTGCCCCTGCAGGGTCTGTTGCGGAGTGCACGCGAATGGCAGGACCGCCATCGGTCGGGACGCTGGAGGGCGGGGTGCGGCGGTGGATCCGCAGGCGGTTCCCTATGGGAGCATCCTGCGGGTCCCACAGGCCGGCTACGTCGAGACTGACGACACGGGCGGGGCGATGCGACGAAGCTGGCGCCGGGAAGGCATCCTGCACATCGACCTGAGGATGCGGACACATGCCGAAGCTCGCAGGTGGGGAGTGCGCTGGCTGGAGGTCGCGATCTATCGACCGGCTCGAAAGCCTCGCTGACCGCAGCCCCCCAAAACCCCGGGCCCGCGGGGATGGCAGCGGCTACTTGTGCCGGCGCCCTTTCAAATCGGACATCGATTTGATGTCGCCCAGTTCCTTGTCATAGAACTTCTTGAGCATGTTGTCCCGCTTCTTGTAGTCGTCCGGGCGTTCATCATCCTCCTCGGGTTCCGGTGCCACCCCCAGGTCGATGACGTTCAGGTCGGCGGTCGACTCCAGCTCCTCGGCCAGTTCGATCATGCTGTCTTCCCAGTCCGGTTCATCGATGCCGTCCTGCTCCGGATTGAGCTGACCACCCACCTTGTTTAGCAACTCGAGGCGGCGGGACTGACGGTCGAACGTCTGGGGCAAGAATTCCTTGAGCTGGTAGTCGGTCAGCCAGCCTTTCTGCTGGAGCAAAGCCCGCAGAGAGTCGTAGCCCGCGTTCATCGCACGGTTGAGCTGATGCTGCAACGCAGCTCCGAGGTCCTTCTGCGAGACCAACCGCAGGCGACACAGAAAGCAGGCCAGCTCGAAGTCCTGCTTGAGTCGTGGCGTCTCCGGGACCTTCTTGCGGAACACCGCCTCCGCCTTCCCCTTGATCTGGATCAACCGCTGCTGATCGACCAGTCCCATCTCCGAGATAACGCTCAACAGCGTCGGCCGTGGAATGCGTCTCTTGCGAAAGTTCTTCGCCTGGGCCAGCTGCTGGGAGTTGGCCAGCTTCATCTTGGTCAGCAGCTTCTCGACGATCTTGTCCACCACGCGCGCCGGAGGATTGGGCAACAACTCCTCGCCGAAGCCGGCGGTGGAGTGATGAATCGAAACCGACTCGGTGCAGTGCTTGCAGATGAAGGTGCCAATCCAGCCGTCTTTACTCAGGTTGCTCCGGCGCAGACACTTGTAGCAAGTGACCACCACCTTCTCCATGCTCAGCGCCAGGCGGCGCACCTGATCGGCAGTGACATATTTCTGCTCGACCAGAAGCTGGAAGGGATTGACCTCTTCACCCGATTCAGCTCGCCGGAGGACCGTCAGACGAATCTGCTCGTGCCGCTCCTTGGTGATAATTCGCTGGTCCGCCATCTGGTCCAGCAGCGCCTTGTGCATTTCGTTCATTATTTACCCACCTTGTGACACTCGTCCGGTCTTGAGATTCTAGCCATCTTGACCCTGATTGACAAGCTCAGGCCGGGCCGAACAGCCGTTCCAGCAACAAGTCAGCCACTCCCGTAGCCGGGAGGGTCTGTGCAGCCAGCGGCTGGTCCGAAATCAACAGCGGCCCATCCTCTGGCGTGCTCGGCAACCTGCCGTGGGACCCCTTCACGAGACCCGCGTCCAGGGAGATCAGGTCGAACACACTGCGAAAGCCGAGCGACTTCTTGAGCAGCCGCCAGGCGACGCGCAGACTGGGGGCCACCAGCTCGGGGTCGACAAACAACTCGGCCGGGTCATAGCCGGGCTTGTTGTGGATATCCACCGTACGGGCAAAGTCGGGGGCCTGCTCGTCCCGTAGCCAGTAGTAGTAGGTGAACCAGGCGCCTGGCGGCGAGACGGCAACCAGCTGGCCCGAGCGCGGATGGTCAAGGCCATGGCGCGCCTGCTCTTGTCGATCGAGCAGCTGGACGCCCTCGATCCCGCCCAGCAGTTCACGCACCGCCGGCAGGTCTGCCGGCGCCGCAACATAGACATGCGCCACCTGGTGGTCAGCCACGGCGAACGCCCGGCTGGCCCCCGCGTCGAGCAGCTCGCCCCCCACGGTCTCCTGGACGGCCAGCAAGCCGGCCTCGCGCAGGACCCGATTGATGTGAATCGGTCTCGATACCGCCTCGATGCCGTACTCGGAGAGCACGATCACCCCGGCCCCCTGCGCCTGACAGTGGGCCGCCAGACCTGCAGCGACGGCGTCGATCTGAGCGACATCCTGACGTATCGCCGGATCATCGGGACCGAGACGTTGCAGGTTGTAGTCCAGGTGCGGCAGGTAGACCAACATCAACTCCGGCCTGTAGGTGTCGAAAACGATGCGCGACGCATCAGCGATCCAGCGGCTAGAGACGATGTCGGCAGTCGGTCCCCAGAAATTGAACAGCGGAAACCGACCCAGCTCGGCCTGCAGCTTCGGTCGCAACTCAGCCGGCTGGCTGTAGATATCGGGGATCTTGCGCCCATCTGCCAGATAAGCCGGTCTTGGCGTGACGGCGATGTCGGCGCTGGAGTGCATGTTGAACCACCAGAACATCTGCGCGCAGCGAAAATCGCTGTTGCGTGCCCGAGCCATGTCCCAGACCTTGTCCCCAGCGACCAGATGGTTGCTCTGACGCCATAGCCAGACTTGCGCCAGCTCCTCGAAGTACCAACCGTTGCCAACCACACCGTGTTCGCGGGGCAGTGTTCCAGTCAGCATCGACGCCTGGACCGAGCAGGTCACCGCGGGCAGCACCGGTTCCAAGAACGCAGTGCCACCGCTGGCCGCCAGAGCCGACAGCTGAGGGGCGTGGGCCAGAAGCTTCGGCGTCAGGCCCACCACATTGAGTACGATGAGTGGTTTCACCAAGGAGTCGGATGGTTGAATCGGCTTTGCGGCAGTGCCATAATACTAGCCGCATGTCGGTAGAATACGATTATTCCCTCGCGCTCGATATCGTCAACCGCTACTACCAGAACCTGGTCGAGGACATGGCACGCGAAATATGCGAGCGAGAAGAGTCGATCATGGACGGTGGCTTCGGCTGGATGGAGATCGAGGATCGTTATGCAAACAAGTTTTTCAACATCAGTCAGATCTACTGCAACCTGAAGAAATTCTGCACCGCTGAAGGCGAGGACGAAGAGGAACCAGAGACTTCGCTATCCTCCCCGGCCGCTACAGGCATAGAGGCCAGCCGACTACAGATCGACGAGCGGATCTGTAACGCGTACGACGTGCGTGAGTCGATCGAAAACTGGCTGGAGGACAATCCAGACGCCACGCTCTGGAATTTCCGCGTCTCACCCCTGGAGAACGGCCAGAGAACCTGCCTCTTTTTCTTCTCGGCCTGAGTTCCCGCCTCGGCCAAGAGGACCTGCGGCGCCTTCTCTCCTCCGGGCCCCCGATCTAACCGCCCCCCTCGGCCACTCGTCGCCTGATGAAGCGAGCGATCTCCTGCTTGCGACAGGCCACATAACTCTCTCTCTCTGCCTTGTTCTTGAAGGATCGCTGGTGAGTGACCCACTCCTTGTTGCGACGCGCCACGGTATTGAGCCGACGCTCACCGTAGAAGAATACCGAGATCAGGCTCTTGGCGCGGAACGGCCGCACCGTCTTCTGCTTCTCGCTCTCGTAGATCCGCGCCGCAATCGAATCATCCTCGGCGACCAGTTCGTGACAGGCGCGTAGCCCATCGTATTTCCATTCCATGCCTGCGTCCGTCCTATTGCACCTTGACGCCATTCTCGACCACCTCGTAGCGCAGTCCGTGCTGCTCGACGAAGCTCGACAAGAGGGCGCCGATCTTGATCGTAATCTTCGGCGGGAGCCGTAGCTCATCGGTCAAACGGGAAGACGCCTGCTCACCTGAGAGCGTCAGCTGGATCCGCCACCGCTTCTGTAGATATCCCTGCAACCCCTCGACCGTCCAGCCCGAAAGCTGCGACACGGTGATCTGGGTGTCCAACAGCTGTTCCATGGCCAGCTGAAAGTGGCTGGTCCGCACACCCTGTAGATGAAGCGCCAGGGCGGCCGCCCCGGCGAGTGGCTCGTCATCACGGACCATCCGGGACAGTAGCTTGCGCGACCGACCCATTCGGCCCAGCTTGAAGATCGCCTCTTTGCGCACGCTTTCAGCCCCCTCTCCGGCCAGTCGCTCTATTTCTTTCGTGAACGCCTTGCCGGTCTTGCTCGATCGCAGAAAGGCAAGCTGCTGAATCATCGAGCCTGCCGCCAGCATCGTGAGCTCCCGCTTCAGCTCTATTTCCTTCCCGCTGCCCAGAAAAATCAATGACTCGCAGATTTCGTCCGCAGACCGCGCCTCGCGTAGCCGGTCGATCATGAACGCAGCAAGCTCCGACCGCTTAGCCTCCGAGCGAGCCAGAGCCCGGATCGCCAGCGTGCGCAACGGTGCGCTGTCATCGTTGAGCGCAAGACTCTGCAGGATCGCCAACCAGTATTGCTTCTCGCTGATCAATAGCTGAAGTAGGCGAAAACGGAAAATCTCCGCCTCACCCGAGACAAGCATGTGCTCCAATGACTGACGCGCCCGGGGCGCGGGAGACGCCAGCAGCACTTGGGCGCTCAACATCCGATGTCCGATCCTAGAACCTGAACGAAACTGCAGATCGAAGTGATCGATGACAGAGCGCTGACCTTGCAAGCCCAGCGCTCGAGCTAGCTGTTTGGCAACAGTGGAGTCACGCAACGCAAACAATCGAGCGCTCTGGGCCTGCGGTCCGGAAATGAGAGCGGCGTGAACCCGCACCGCGAGCTGCGACAGAGGGGGCGGGGTCGCTGTCCCCTCCAGCAGACCGACTGCGGCCGAACTGGCTTCTAGAACCCGCCAACCAGCCAGCACCTTGAGCGCCATCATCCGAATCGACACGGCACCGCCAAAGTCGAGAACGACATCTCGAAGAGTTCCTGTCATCGTCGGCTTGGCCCGAGTCAACACGGCCATCACCGCTATTGGACTGCGGTTCAACTCGGTGGTCAGCCAGCTGATCTCCCGAGTCAGACGCTCCGCCGCCGGCTCCGCTGTCCCCAGTTCGATGGGCTTCAGATCGGGATGGACCGGCCTGCCCGCCATCATGGCTCCCACCGCATCCAGGTCTCGTCGCCGTCTCTGATCACGGGTCAACCGGGTCGCCGCTTCACGCAACTTGGGCTGCTTTTCGACCGACGCCTCGCCTTCCACCCCAGATCGTTTGAGAGCCAGCATGTCCTGTTTGTCGGGGCCAGTGAACAGCCCGCTGGCCACGGCCGCAAACATGCCGCCCGCGACCAGCAGCCCCAGAAACAGCAGCGGCAAGCGCCGTGCAGCAGGCCTATGTCCCGAGTCGCTCCGTGCGATCTCGGCGCTGATCGCGACCGCCGCCGCCTGCGGACCGATCCGACGCATCACCTCGCGGCGGCGGTCCTCCGATGCCGGAAGCGGCCGCAGGGCGGACAGGGATTCCAGTAGGGCGTGCGTCTGCTTCAGCAGGTTCCTGCAGGCGCCACAACTCTGCAAATGAACCTGTAACTGGTTGTGTTCTGTGCTCCGCAACTCTCTCAGCAGCAACTCGAGGTGCCGTTGCTCGAAGCTCTCGCAGTCGCATGACATCAGAGCAGCATCTCGGCCAGATGCGAGATACCGACCCGCACCTCATAGCACACCTGTGTGGGGGTCGTGTCGAGAAGGAGGCCCAACTCAGCATACGAGAACTTGTGGAACAGCTTGAGGATGACCGCCTCGCGCCGCGCCAACGGCAGTTCACCCAGTGCGTCACGGACCAATGCCGCGCTCTCGGTCGAGACTTCGGGCGGGGCACCTGACGGGACATCCTGTGGTTGGTCATTCCAGGTGCCCATCAAGCGATGAGCAATCGCGAAGATCTCGAGCTTGTGGTTCTCGCCGCCTTCTCGCGCGATCAGCTGACGTACTGCCTCGACCATCGTCCGCTCGAACAGCAACTCAGCCACAGCCGGATCACCCGTCACACGATAAAAATAGTTGATCAGGTGCCGCTCGTACCTCTCGACCAATGTCTGGATAGCGTCGCCGTCACCCTGCTGAATCCGCTGCCAGACGCCACTGTCAGAGACCACCCCCATCAGCGCGTGACCGCCTACTTGGAGATGCTGGCCGGCGTAGGATCCGGCACCGGAGGGGGTGGCGCACTCGGCGCTGGAGCTGGGGGCGTGACCGGTGGTGGGATGAGCACAGCTGGACCCAGATCGCTGCTGTCCCTAAGCGCCTTGCGACGCGCCGGCGGCTGGAACAGGCGGACCGCCGGCGAGGTCTCCTCATTGATTCCGAGAATGACGATCTGTGGCTGGCGGAAGGTCAACACCGCCGAGTCATTGGGCGCCAGTTGACGCTTCACGTCACCCGCCTCGACGAGAAGATCCTGCTTGTTGCCGGGCGGAGCGACCAGGTGAATCTCGATGTCGTCGGTCCCTTTGAGCCGTTTCTCGATAACGACCGAATCCGCGGGAGGAACCGTGACCCTGAAGCCCTTGAGGATTTGGACCGGCACGGACGTCGCTTCCGGAGCAGAGAGCACCGACACCTTGAACACCTCCGACTGCGCTCCCGTGCTCACTTCCACTTCCTGGTTGGCACCGACCGTAATCTCGGAGTCGGAAATATGACGGACCCGAACCTGACCGCTGAAGACCTTGACGATCGTGGTCTTCTCGTTCTCCACCTGGGCCAGAATCGTGGCACCTGACGTAATGATGGTCGCACTCGCGGTATCGATGGAGGTCGCGAAGGCCTGTGGGGCTCTGGGATCGCCGCGACCCGTATCGGACAAATCACCCGGGGCACCGATCGTGCCCTGTACCTTCCCCCGCAACAGCTGCAGCTCGAGTCGACTCGAATCCGATGAAAGCCGGACCGCCAGCACGGATTCGGGCAACAACGTCAACTGAGTCTTGGGGTGGATCGTGAGTTCCGCTGTCCCCTTCGACATTGTCTGTATCACATCACCGGCAAGCAGACTCTCCTGCTTGCCCTGCTTGAGCAGAATGAAGGTCTCGGCATCTGGGTGTTTGACTCGAACATCCAGCTGGGTGGCGATGAGTTGCCCAACCTTGATCAGGGCCATGCTGCGCGGCGTGTAGAACATCAGTCCGCCCACCGTCGCGCCGACCAAGATCATCGCCATGCCGAGTCGAATGCGTCCCCTGCCGTGGATGGCTTGGATCATCACTTGTCCTCCATAGCGTCAGCGGCCAGTCGAAAACCCAACTGGCCCAACCGTGTCCTTGGGCCCAGTAGCTTCCTCGTGGCAGAGCGTGCCAGGTTGCGAAACGTCATGTAGCTACCACCCCGACACACTACCATACCTTTTAATGTCGTTTTGGTCCACTCCTCGACCGACCCAGCGAGGTCCCAGATGCCATAAGGCGACCGATCGGTCGGGGCAAATCCGATCGGACAGAACATCACCTTCTGCCCTGCTTCGGCCACCACGGCGAGTCCCGCGCGGTCGTATCGCTCGCCCCAGGGGTACTTTCGCTCGTCGGCACCGCGAGCCGCTTTCTCCCACTCCAGCTCGGTTGGCAGCCGAAAGGGCAGGCCGGTTTCCTGAGCTACCCACTTCGCGTAAGCTTTTGCCTGAAAATGACTTACGAATACAACGGGCATTTTCATCTGAAACTTCATCCCGCTGACCAGCTTCCCGTTGAGCATCACGAACAGTGGGGTTTTCTCCCGGCGTGGCACGGCCGCCTCGAAGGCGGCTCCAGTCAGAGTCTCCAGGTACGCCAGGTAGTCGCCAAAAGTCACCTCGGTGCGGCCGATCCAGTAGGGATCGAGTTGCACCACCTCACGGCCCAAACTCTGAAAAGCTGTGGGGTCTCCCCCCACGGTCACCCGACCGCGGGGTATGTAGACCATCCCCGCCAACTCGGCGCGCTTGCGCGGCAGCGTCACCGAAAACCTGGCGGTTTGCCCCCGAACGAGCCTGAAGGGGAGCCGAACCGGCACTCGATCGGCCTCCCTCGGTGTCAACTCGAGCAGATAGTCGGCGACCGGGAGCCTCTCGCGAGATAGACCGCGGCTGGCCTTCAGGCTGTAAATCGGATGAAGCACACAGCGCTGCGTCAGGCGTTCGTGGTCGATGCGGGACAAGCGGACATCCGCCTGCTGGCTGATCCGTAGCTCCAGCGCTCCACGCGGGATCAGCGCCGCAGCCACCGACCCCTGTGGGTCCAGTCGCTCAACGACCCGCTGATACGCATCCCGCAGTTCTGGCAGCTCCAGTCGCTCCGCAAGTAAATAGAGCGAAAGATAGCCTGCCCGCAACCGTTCACGCAGGTCGGGACTGTCCGGAAGAATCAGCTGAGCCTTGCTGTACCCATCGATCGCCAGATCGAGATTTCCCTTGGCCTTGAGCAGGGCCCGCCGGGCCTCGGCCTCGAGCTCGGCCGCCTGCCGACGATTGCCCGCGTCGATCGCGCGGTCGATTCTGGCCCGTAGCCCAGTTTCCCGCTCCAGCCTCGCACGCGCGCGCCGGCTCTGCTCATCACCCTCTCGGATATGCGGCTCCGCTCGGGCCTGCCGAGCCTTTTCGCGCAGCCGAGTCAGGCGTGAACCCACCTGGATCTTGCCCTCGAGTGCGAGGAAGCTCCCCGGCACGATCTCCAGAATCTGGTCGTAGGCCGCCTCTGCCTCCTGGAGTTGCTCGAGACTGTCCGAGTCCCGCGACTGGTCGGCCTGGGCAAACAACGCGTTGACCCGGTGCCCAACCGGGAACTGGCTCCGAACCATCCAGGCCACCCCCCCGATCACGAGCACGGAGATTCCCACGATCAGCAGGCCGATCAGCGTGTTGCCGCGCCCCCATGAAAAGTGCTTCACCAAGGCGTGGGGGCTGCCCCGTCCGAGCTGGCTATCGCGACGACCTCCCAGCCCCGCCTGCCGTCGCCCGCCGCGATCGAGGTCCGCCTCCGGCGGTTCGAGCTGCGCGTCGAGTCCTCGCACCGGATCATCAGCTGGCTGGACCGACTCGATCCCAACCGCTGCGTTCTGCTCGTCGTTGCCAGGCGACCGGCGCCCCTCCGATTCCCCTACGCGCAGCTGCTGACCGCATGCCGGGCAGTCGAACTGCTCGCCGACAGTGCGACCGCTAATTGTGTGCAGCGTCGTGCAGCCCTCGCAGAACTGGATGTTCTCGCGGATGAAATCGTTAGCTCGCTCCAGCTGCTGTGGCTGGAGCATCCCGTGCTCCACGAACAACGCGCCGAAGAGCTCGGGGGACTCACGCTGATCGATTTCTCCGCGCACGATGCACAGCTGATCGAACTCGACCATCTTCAGCTTGAGCAAGACCTTGCCCAGAAGCTCATTGTGCTTGGCCTGGATGGCCGCCGATTTATCTTCAGGCGTTGCCGAGGTCTGGATCACGTCTGATAAGCCCTTGATCTCACGATACTTGTGACCAACAACCACTAACATTATAGCTTCAATCCCAGGCATTATCTAACGTCCAAGTTTGGACTGGCAGTTTGCGCGAGCCGATTTCGGGGACCTTTTCAGGGCCGCCGGTAAGGGCATCGAGCCCCCCCCGCAGGTCCCTGAGACCAGATAACCGCCACACGAGCCCAAAACAGACATCCACCTTTTGCTTGACCGCCCCCGATCTGCTGGTATGGGGTCGGTCTCCGTGAGTTATCCGAACAAACAACCCACCCTCGGTCCCATGGGGCGATTCGGCCTGGTGCTGCTGGCTCGCCCGAAACGCTACCTGACCGCCTTACTACTGCTCACCGCCTGCGTCACCTACGTGGCAGTGACCGGAACGACCTTCAACTTCTCGACCCACGTTCTTTTCAGCTCGAACTCAGAGTTGGCGAAGGACTACGACGACTTTGTCAGCACCTTCGGAGAAGATGACACACTGATCTACCTGGTAGCCAAACTAGGGGATCCGTTCAGCCGGCAAAACCTGACCCGGATCGCCAGCTGGACCGCCGAGATCGAAGCCCTCCCGCGGATCAACACGGTCTTCAGCTTGACCCAGCCGCTCGGCGGCCAGCTACCGTTACTGGCGAACCCGCAAGCAGCCTCCGAAAAAGAGATCGCCCAGCTGAGAGGATTCGTTCAACGCAGCAAGATGTATCGCGGGCTACTGCTCTCGAGTGACGGCAAGACCGCAGCCTTCCTGATTCAGAAAATTCCCCGGCAGCCGGAACAGTCCCCCTCCAGGACTCTAATACCCAGGCTCTGGGAGCTCGTCGAGCGCATGCGCGCTCAAAAGATCGAGGCCCACCTGACCGGCATTCCCGTGGTCGAGAAGGAGTACATCGAGCACGTCAAGACGGATCAGAAACGCTTTCTGCCCATCATGCTGGCACTCTGCACCGCGCTTCTGCTGATTCTATTTCGAACCTGGCGGGTGGTTTTTTCTGTCTTTGCGGTCTTCTCCTCGGTGATCTGGGCCGCCGCCTTGCTGGCCGTCTGTGAGATCCCGATCGGCATCACCAACAATATCATCACGATCCTGGTGCTGGTCGTCGGCACGAGCGATGCGATCCACCTGCTCTCTCGCTATTACGAGGAGGCACAGCGGCTCCCCGATCGTGATCAAGCGATCGTGGCGGCACTCGACTCGGTCGGGTCGGCCTGCTTCTTGACCACATTCACCACCGCCTGCGGCTTCTTCAGCCTGATTGTGATCGATAACTGGAGCATTCGACAGCTCGCGCTGTTCACGCCACCGGCCCTGATGTTGACCTTTGCGGTCTGTGTCACGTTCATTCCACTGTTCCTGGCAATCACGACCCGGAAAGAGACGGTCGGGGCCCATCGGGAGAGCGTCGTCCACCAGGCGCCCTCTTCGATCTTCTACGTTCCAGCCTGGATCAACAACCGACTGCCTTACCTGGTTCTGCTAGGCACTCTGGCGGTTATCGGGCTGTCTATTGTCGGCTTGACTCGACTCACGTTTCGCAGCAACTGGCTGGCGATGCTCAACGACGACAACCGGCTGCAGATCTCGAACAACTACTTCGAAAAGCAGATGGGAGGGATCCTGCCCGTCGAGTTGATCCTGACCAGCAAGTCCGACAGCGACCAACCCTTCACGACCGCGGCCGAGCTGAACAAGGTGGCCCGCTTCGAGTCCCGATTGTCCGACGACAAACAGCTAGCGCCCAGAACCACATTCTCAGCTGCCAGCTTCATTCTGGACCTCAATCAATCGAGCCTCTACCTGCGACCCAAGCTGCTAAAGCTGTTTGGCAAACCGAGCCGTAACGACCTGATGAAGATGCTGGACTGGCTGCCCGAGATCCAGAAATCAGAACGTCGAATTCCCCCTCAACCAGGGCTGGTCAAGAAGCTCTTCGAGAGCACCCAGGTACTCTCCGGCGATCAGCCCTACCTGTTCAGTCGCTACCTGGACAAGGGATTCCAGAGCGCCAGAGTCACCCTGCTGTTCGGCGACAGCAGTGACGAGCAGATGCACGCCCGCGAGGCCCGGATTCGCCAGATCTTCAAAGAGACCGGTCTGGACAAGGACATGCGACTGGTCATTACCGGCTCGGGCATCCACGTCAGTCACTCGATCGACAGGCTCACCACCGACATCCTCACCAGCCTCGTCTTCGTCCTGCTGATGGTGTCGGCCACCTTCGTGGTGCTGTTCCGTTCCCTCTGGATCGGGCTGCTGTCGATGCTACCGAATTCGATACCGGTGCTGTTTTCGATGGGAATGATGCCCTTCTTCGGTCTCCACCTGAACTTCTCGATCGCCATCATCTTCGCCATCGGGTACGGAATCGCAGTCGACGACACGATCCACTTTCTGGTGCGGTATCTGGAGCATCTCAAGCAAGGCGGCATCAGCCAGGAGCAAGCGCTGACCGGCACCGTCGTCCACACCGGACGACCGATGATCTACACCTCTCTGCTGCTGGTTCTCGGCTTCGGCGTGCTGTTTGTCTCCGAGTTCAAGACGGCCCACACCCTTGGCACACTAGGGATAATCATCTCGATCGCCGCGCTGCTGGGCGACTTGTTCTTCCTGCCGGTGCTGCTGAAAATCACGCGCTACGCGCCGGGGCTGGATGCGCCGTGCGACTCTACGCGCTAACACTCCTGCTGGCAGCGTTTCTGCTGTTTTGGGTGCAGCTGCTGTTCGCCCGGATGATCCTCCCGCGACTCGGCGGCTCACCGGCCGTCTGGACCACCTGCCTGTTGTTCTTCCAGGCCACTTTGATGGTTGGCTACGGATACGTTCACCTGGCCGGCCGGTGGGTCGGGACGCGCCGCCACACGGTACTCCACCTGGCTGTGCTGCTGTTACCCTGGATGGTCCTGCCCATCGCGGTCCCCCCGGGCTCGGAACCACCAGCCGATGGGCTCATGACACTCTGGCTGATCGGACTGCTGACCACCTCGGTCGGACTGCCCTTCCTGTTCGTCTCGACCAGTGCCCCGTTGCTTCAGCGCTGGTACGCCCAGCGAGACAGCGACCCGTACTTCCTTTACGCCGCGAGCAATCTGGGCAGCCTGATCGCTCTGGCGGCTTACCCGCTGCTCCTCGAGCCAGCCCTGCCACTGAACGCCCAGGCCCGGCTCTGGAGCATCGGCTATGCCATGCTGCTGATCCTCACCCTCTGCTGCGCGGTCCCCACCTGGAAGCGGAGCGTAGCCCCCCCGGCGAAACAATCCCCCTCCGGAATCCGGCCCTGGCAATGGATGCTCCTGTCGCTCGTGCCAGCCAGCCTGCTGCACGGGACAACAACCGTGATCACCAGTGACATCGCCTCCGTCCCACTGCTTTGGTGTCTGCCGCTGGCGCTCTACCTGCTTAGCTTCGTGGCAGCCTTCTCCCGGCGGGGTACCCGGCTGCCCTACATGCTGCTAGAACGCTTGCTGCCGCCATGGATCGCGGGAATGATCGTGACCCAGCACCTCGGACTGCTCCACCCAACCTGGCTGCTGATATCGGTCCACCTGGTCGGGTTCGGAATGATTGCTTGTGTGCTACATCGCCGACTCGCCTTGCAGCGTCCGGACGCCGAGCAGCTGACCAGTTACTTCTTCTGGATTTCGTTGGGTGGATTGGCGGGCGGGGCGCTCAACGCCCTGCTGGCGCCGATGATATTCCAGACGGTGCTGGAGTACCCGATGATGCTATTGCTGGCGGGCCTGCTGCTCAGCCAGACCGAGGACCGCGCCGCTCGTGTCGTCCAGCTGGTCTCCATCGGCCTGCTCGGCGGTATCCTGCTGATCGGGTTCAGACCACGTTTCCTGGCGCCCAACCTCCCCGGTTACGGGCTGATGCTGGTGCTCGTGGCAGTCGTCGGTCGCCGGTTCGATTTCGGTAAATTGTCCCTGCTCACCAGCCTGTCCCTGATGCTGCTCGTCGGCCAGTTCCACCCGGGACAGATGGCCCACCTGACCCACCGGGAGCGCAGCTTTTTCGGGGTCCACCGCATCCTCAGCGATTCCGAGAACGGCCTGATCAAGCTGCTCCACGGCGCAACGCTGCACGGGCAGCAGAGTA
>PVBE011040710.1_pt1 | contig 15003 bp, 16 predicted proteins | sample 1631181 | NCBI WGS metagenome assembly PVBE01 (sample SAMN08397723, study PRJNA350692) | Marine metagenome, whole genome shotgun sequencing project. | isolation source: water | place: Pacific Ocean | collected 2012-04 | reverse complement strand
CGACGATGTCTACGACATGATCTGCGCCGCGGACACGATCGGTGTGTTCCAGATCGAGAGTCGGGCCCAGCTGGCAACCCTGCCCCGGCTGCGTCCCCGCTGCTTCTACGACCTGGTGGTGGAGATCGCCCTGATCCGTCCGGGTCCCATACAGGGTGGTTCGGTCCACCCCTACATCCGCCGTCGGAATGGTCTGGAGCCTGTCAGTTACCCACACCCTCTGTGCGAGAACTCTCTATCCAAGACCTTGGGTATACCGCTGTTCCAGGAGCAGCTCATGCAGTTGGCCATCGATGTGGCCGGGTTTACAGCTGCTGAGGCCGATCACCTGCGTCAGGCCATGGGCTCCAAACGCAGCCACGACCGGATGGAGACTCTTCGTCAGCGTTTTCTCGACGGGGCGGGTGGTCGGGGGGTGTCGACCGACGTGGCCGAGAGGGTCTGGTTGAAATTGGCCGCCTTTGCCGACTTCGGATTCCCGGAGAGCCACGCCGTGTCATTTGCGCACCTCGTCTACACCAGTTCCTGGCTGAAGTATCACCATCCGGCGGCGTTCTGTGCCGGCCTCCTGAACGCCCAGCCCATGGGCTTCTATTCACCCCATTCGCTAGTCCAAGACGCTCGCCGCCACGGGGTCCAGGTCCGTACCCCGGACCTGAACCGGTCTGAGGCACTTGCCTCCCTAGAAGAGGTCTCCCCGGATGTCGATGGGTCGGGTCTGGCGCTGCGGATGGGGATTGGTTCGGTGAGGACCATTGGCATGGACCTAGCTGAGGCCATCGCCGCGAGTCGACCCTACGAGTCGATCGAAGATCTTCAGCGCCGTGTCGATCCGGGCCGCTTGGCCATGGAGGCACTGGCCACGGCAGGGGCCTTCGGCTGCTTCGATGCCGGCCGACGGGAGGCCCTGTGGACGGCGGGTGCATTGACAGCCACCGGGCCAGATCGCCTCGCGGGGATGGTTACCGGCACTGTCCCACCGGCCCTTCCTGCCATGGACAAACCCACCGAGGCCCGGGCTGACCTGTGGGCTACCGGAGTCTCGCCGGACGGCCATCCGACCCGCTTTCTGCGGGACCATCTGGCTGCTGACGGGGTGGTTACTGCGGTGGATCTCCGAGCGGTGGCTGATGGGTCCCGGGTGCGGGTGGCCGGGGTGGTCACCCACCGCCAACGGCCCCCTACGGCTCGTGGGGTCACCTTCGTCAACCTGGAGGATGAGACTGGCCTGGTCAACGTGGTTGTCTCACCGGGTTGTTGGGCGCGGTACAGCGACGTGGTGACTGCCTCCGCGTTGGTTGTCCGGGGGCGAGTGGAAGCCGTCGAGGGGGTGGTCAACGTGGTGGCCGAGCGGATCGAGCCCCTCGGGGTACGACCTCCGGCCCGGTCCCGGGACTTTCGTTGATCGGCCCCCCGAGGCAATCGCGAGAAAGAGCCCGTCTAGGTGGTGGAGATCCATCACACTGGTGGGTATGCGTTCCGAGCCCCGTGCGACTGTGACCGTGGCCGCGGTCGATGTCCGGCAACGGTTCGTCGCGCTCACCGTAGGGGTGGTGGCCGCATCGTTGGGTGGCCTGGTGCTGGCGTCTGCCGAGGGGACTCTGATCGACTTGCCCGGCCTACTACTGCTGGTCCCGGGCGCCATTGCCCTGCGGGGCAACGTTTTCGGTGCTGTGGGGAGTCGTCTAGGGACTGCGGTGCACACCGGGACCTTCCGTTTCTCGGCTCGTTCTGACGGCGTGGTGGGCCAGAACATGCTGGGTGCGGCGGTCCTGTCCCTAGCGCTAAGCGCGGTCCTCGGGGTACTGGCTCGGGGAACCGCGGTGGTGTTCGGCATAGCACCGACCATGTCGTTGGCCGATTTCGTGGTTGTGTCGACGCTCGGCGGTCTGCTGGCTTCCATGGTCGTGGGCGTGGTCACCGTTGGGTTGGCCGCCGGTTCGGTCCGTTTCGGCTGGGATCTGGACAACGTGATGGCGCCGCTGGTGTCTACTTTGGGCGACTTGGCCACCGTGCCCGCCCTCGTGGTGGCAGCGTTGCTGGCCGATCGGGCAGGGCTGACCAACGCTCTCGGGCTGGGAGCAGTCGCGGCAGCGTTGGTAGTGCTGGTGGCGGCGTGGCGCACGCCGCTCGGCGAGGTCCGACGGATCGTCCGTCAGTCGGTACCGGTGCTGGCTGTAGCCGGCGTATTGGACCTCTTGGCCGGCGTGACGGTGGAAAAGCGTCTCGATGACCTGTTAGCCAACGAGGCGGTCCTCGTACTACTGCCGGCCTTCTTGGGAACGGCTGGTGCTCTGGGAGGGATTCTGTCCAGTCGCCTATCCACCCACTTTCATCTGGGCCTTGACGACGCCACACCACTCCCCAGCCGGTCCAGCCTCCGGGAGGCCCGGTCGGTTGGGCTGATTGCTGCGCCGGTCTTCGCTTTGTGCGCGGTCCTCGCCCAGTGGGCTTCGGTGGCCACCGGGCAGACCACTCCTGGTCTGGGCGATCTGCTGCTGGTGATTCTCCTGGCCGGGGCGGTGGCCACCCTTCTGGTGATCTTGGTGGCCTACTACACCACTATGGCCGCCTTCCGGTTCGGACTCGATCCCGACACCTACGGCATCCCCATGGTGTTGTCGGTACTGGACTTGGCGGGTGCATTCACCCTGATCCTGGCGTTACTCGCTGTAGGAGTGGCATGAATGATGTGCTGCTATCTCTGGTCCGAAGGGGCCAGAAGAAAGCCAAAAGTAGAATGACCCTCGACATCGAATGAGGAACTGATGGACGACAGACCACGTACCTTGCGGGCCATGCTGGCTGAGGCCAAGGACACCTCGGAGTTGATGGTCGACCTCGCTTATGCCGCGGTCTACTTCGGTGACCCCGACATGGCGGAGGAGGTCGACGAACTCGAAGAGCAGATGAGCGAGCTGGTCCACGACATGCGCGCCGTTTGCGTCCTGGCCGCTCGCAGCCCTCGCGACGCGGAAGGAATGTCATCGGTGCTGCAGGTGGTTTCGGCTATCGAGCGCATGGCGAACGACGCGGTGGATATCGCCCGGATCGTGACCCATCGCCTGGGCATCCCGAGGCAGTTGGTGGCTGACCTGTCCGATGCCGAAGAGGTATCGCATCGAGTGCTGGTCAGCGATGGTTCCCATATGGCTCACCGGCCACTCTCAGCCCTCGAGTTGACTGTGCAGGCCGGCATGCGGGTCATGGCAGTTCGTCGCGGGCGTCAGTGGATCACCGACGTGGACGGCGACACCGTGTTGGTGCCTGGTGACGTGCTGTTCCTGCACGGGTCGCCCGACGGGATAACTCGCTTGCGGGAGCTGGCTGCCGCTCCGGTCTGGGAGCCACTTCGCCCTGGTGACGGCGAGGCACTGACCGACTTGGACCGGGCGGTCGACGTATTGGTCGAGATGAAGAACCTGTCGGAGGCTGCAGTAGGGCTGGCCTACAGCACCCTGGTGCTGGGAGACCGAGGGCTGGCTGCCGAAGTGGGTCACTTGGAGGAACGTCTCGACGAGATGAAGGACCACCTGGAGTTGTGGGTGCTAGCCGCCGCCGGTGCGGGCCTGGACCCGGCGACGCTCCGCGGCCTGCTGCACCTCGCCGAGGCCGCCGAGGACCTGGGCGACCAGGCCCGGGCCATGGTCTGGTTGGTCGAGGAGGGAGAGGAACTCCATCCGATACTAGGTATCGCCCTCGGAGAGGCAGACGAGGTAGTGGTTCGCTTTCCGGTGGCTGGTGGCAGTGCGGTGGATGGTTCGACCCTCAAGGACCTGCAACTCAACATCGAGCCTGGATTCACCGTGCTAGCTGTCCGGCGTGGTGGCGGCTACCTCTATCGACCAAGGGGGCAGGTACGGCTATCGGTGGGCGACGAACTGATTGCCAGCGGTCCCGATGAGGGCCAGGCTCTCTTGGCTGCCCTGTGTGGGTGGGAGCTGGTAGAGGACGATGAGGGCGAGGACGAGTTGGTTCCCGCTCCCTGAGAACGGTGCCGTGGGACCGCCGACCGGTTTCTGAGAGGGGGGACGATCAGTCCGCCGGTGCCTCGTCGGACTCCTCGGTGGGTGCGGGCCCGGCCACCGGGGCTGGTGTCTCACCGTTGTTGGTGTCGTCACCGGTGAACAATTCGGCGATGGCACCGATAGATCCCAGGGTCGCGCCGAGGTCGGTAGGAAGGAAGACCTTGGTGGCCCGGCCGTCGGCGATGGTGCCGAGGGCCTCGAGGTACTTGATGGCCAGCAGGTCCGGTGTGGGATCGCCTTCGTGGATGGCGCTGTAGACGCTGCGTACCGCCCCGGCCTCACCTTCCGCGACCGTGAGTTGCCGGTAGCGCTCGGCATCGGCCACGGCCCGGATGGCCTCGGCCTCGCCCTCGGCCTCGAGAATGGCCTGTTGGCGGACGGCCTCGGAAGCCAGGATCACCGACTGTTTCTCGCCCTCGGCCCGCGTGATGGCGGCCTCCCGGGTGCCGTCGGCCTCCAGCACGACGGCCCGGCGGTTTCGCTCGGCCTTCATCTGCTCGTGCATGGCGTTCATAACGTCGGCCGGCGGGTCGATCCGCTGGATTTCGACTCGGACGACCTTCACGCCCCACTTGTCGGTGGCGTCGTCGAGCACCTCGCGGAGGGCCACGTTCACGTTGTCACGTGACGTCAGGGCGTTGTCCAGGCTCATGTCTCCGATCACGTTCCGGAGGTTGGTCTGGGCCAACTTGGTGACAGCCAGCATGAAGTTCGCCACGTTGTAGATGAGGCGCTGGGCGTCGGTCGGCTCGTAGTAGGTGACGGCGCCCACGGAGACCGTAACGTTGTCCTTGGTGATGACCTCTTGCGGGGGGACGTCGATGACCTGCTCGCGCATGTCCACCCGGGCGAGCGACTGGATGACCGGAATGATGATCTTGAGGCCGGGCTCCACGGTGGCCTTGTAGCGACCTAGTTGCTCGACGATGCCCTTTTGGTACGGGCGGACGATCTTGACGCTGGCCGCGGCGAAGGCGAACAGCACAACGGCAACAACGGCCAGCACGACGACGGATATAGCCATGGGGGATCCTTTCGGTTATCGGGTCGGGTCAGTCGGTGGGTCGGACCACGGCTCGGGTGCCCTCGATACGGACAACTTCGACGGCGGTACCGGTGGGTAACGGTGCACCATCGGCGGATTCTGCATGCCAGTCTTCACGGCCGATTCGCACCGTGCCCAGACGGGTGCCAGCTTCGTCTGGTTCGCTGGTGACCATGCCCGTCTCACCCACTAGTCGGTCGGCGCCTACTCCTACCGGGTTGCCCCCTCGGGCCATGCGTCGGGCCATGGGGCGGAGTCCAGCGAAACTGGCGGCCGAGACCGCCACGAAGGCCAGCCACGACCAGGGCTCGCTGGCGCCAGCAAAGGCCACGATGGTGGCCGCGGTTGCCCCCACACCGAACGGGAGGAGGAAGAACGCCCCGGTCATGGCGATCTCGCCCATGACGAACAGCGCAGCGGCACCAAGCCAAATCCAGCGCCAGGCCTCGGGATCCATCGGGTTGCTCCTGTCGTTCCTCGCTGGGATCGGGGTTCACCGACCAACGTACCGGACCCCGGCACAGGATCCGGCGGAGTATCGCCGGGGGCTGGGAAGCGGGCGCTACCGTCATGCGTCGTGCCCCCGTTCATTCCAGTTCCCGTCGCCGCGCCGCTGCGCTTGTTGACCGTGCACGCCCACCCTGACGATGAGGCGTCGAAGGGGGCCTCCACGGTGGCCCAGTTGCACTCCGAGGGGGTGCACTGTGTCCTGGTGTGTTGTACGGGCGGTGAGGCGGGCGACGTCTTGAACCCGGCCATGGACGTGGCCCAAGTCCACGCCGACCTGCCGGGGGTTCGGGAGGCCGAGCTAGCCCGCGCTGCAGAGATCATCGGCTACGACGAGGTGGTGATGTTGGGTTACCGCGACTCTGGCATGAAGGACTCCGAGCACAACGCGCGCGCCGACGCCTTCGCCAATGCCGAACAAGACGAGGCAGTGGGTCGGCTGGTGGCGATCATCCGCCGGGTCAGACCCCAGGTGGTGGTGACCTATCCCGATGCCCGCGGCGAATACGACCATCCCGACCACGTTCAGGTACACGATATTTCGGTACCGGCTTTCCACGCGGCCGGCGACTCGGGTTGCTACCCGGAAGCTGGTCCGGCATGGCAGCCGAGCAAGCTGTACTACACGATGTGGTCCCGGGCCCGCATCGCCGGCTTACACGAGAAGTTCCTGGAACTCGGTATCGAGTCGCCGTACGACGAGTGGTGGTTCAAGCGTCCGTCTAGGGATCACCTCATCACCACGCAGGTACCTATCGGCGAATACTGGGACGTGCGCGGTGATGCTCTGAGGGCCCACGCCACCCAGATCGACCCTGCGTCGCCATTCTGGTTCGGCTTGCCTGACGATGTAGCCCGCACCGTGCATCCGTTTGACGACTATCGCTTGGCGGCCTGTTATGTGGATGGCCAGTCCGTCGATTCGTCCACCTACCTGTCTACCGATGGCTTGGAGGAGGATTTGTTCGCCGGCCTCCGGGCCGGGGTGTCCGCCTGATGGCCGAGCTCTCTTTCCTGTCACAGGAGTGGATAGAAGCGCTGGCCGACGGAGGTGTGGCTCTCCCCGAGCGGTCTGGAGTGAGTGGGGTAGTGCGGTTCGTCATTACCAGCACGCCTCACGGCAAGGTGCAGTTTCGTCTGGTGGTGGTCGACGGTCGGATCAGTGAGGTACTGGTGGGTCGAGATGGTGAGGCTGAGGCCACGGTGACCTGGAAGTACGCCGATGCGGTGGCTCAGTTCTCCGGCGAATTAGACGCCGACGTGGCCTTCATGACGGGCCGGTGCAAGGTTGAAGACGCTTACGCCCGGTACGTCTTTGACCTTCGCCCGGTGTTCGGATCGGCTGAGTGGGGCGACCTTCTGGTCGACCTGGCTGGCCGCAGCGACTTCTGATTTGACACGGGCGCGCCCTTAGGCTGGCTCCCGTGCCTGTCGCTGGGCGTCGCGTAGTTCCCGCCAACCGAGGAGGGACACATGGCCGCGGTCGAGATCGGTTCGAAGTTCGCTGTTGCCACAGACCAAGTCGCGGTGTTCCACCCGTCGGCTCCACTCGTCCCCCATGGCCCGCAGCTCGGGAGTGTCGGCCGCTGGCTCCAGGACGATCTCGGTAACCCCTGGTTCAAGCTCCATGGCCTGACGTTCCAGTGATCCAAGGTCGGCCAGACGGCGCATCCGGTGGTGGTCCACGGTAAGCACGCCCGCCTCCCCGGCCAGCGCTCGGAACGGGAACCCGGCCGCCGACTCGGTGGCCCCGCTAGCCAGTCGGATGGGTAGGTCGAAGTCGATGGCCAGCTCCAGATAGACGTCGAAGAATTCAGGACGATTCTGGAGGGCGCCCAGATGGGTGCTGAGGTGGCTCACGTCGAATCCCCACAGAATGGCCCGCTCCAACTGGGCCCGGCATTCCCGGCGGGTCTCATCTAGATCGGCGTGGTCCCAGAGGTCCTCTACCGTGCGGGGCAATCCACCGTCACCGTCGTGCAGGCTCGGGGCTTGGGTAATTGAACGCCAGCGGTAGCAGTCCATCTCGGCGTTCAGGGTGAGGTGGACGCCGACCGGTTCGCCGCGATAGTGCGAGGCGGCGTGGCGGGCCCAAGGGCCGGGGACCATCAGGCCAGCACCGGTGGCCAGCCCGCTTCGGATGCTTTCGTAGACGCCGACATTGGATGCGTGACACATCCCGAGGAGGTCGGCGGTGAGGATGAGGAGCCGCTCGTCTTTTTGCCGGCCGAGGCGCTCCAGCAGGGTGGTCATAGAGGTCACGGTACCGGACCGTAGGTCACACCTTTCTGGAACGTGGGCTGATGGTTTCCACCAAGGGCCTGGTTGCGGATCTGAGCCTGTGTCTCGGTGGAGGGCTAGCTCGGAGTGCATCCGGTTGGTGGAACTATATGCAGCACCCCACTCGCCGGGGTCGACACAAGGAACCTCATCGGCAGCGATAGCTATGCCGGCTACATAAAGGGTCAGGCTGCAGCGGGAAGTGCCGTATTGACGTCGTCGATTGGCTCCTGGTCCGGATTCCCATCCTGGTTTTCCTCCCGCTTCCCATCCAGTGCCATTCCCAGCGGGTCATGACGATCGGAGAGTCCAGTGACCTTGTCAAAGACCGTTGGAGCGCATGCGGCGAGGATTGCCCGTGATTTAGCCACCCCGGCTCGCCCGATCTCCCGGGTGTGCTCATCCAGGTGGGTCACCGGTGTGGGCCTCGCAGGATGAACGTTACGGGACCCTGTGGGAAATTGAAGCTGCTCTGTCATGGTTCCATTATGTAGATGGGGTGTGACAGTCCTAAGGGAAGTACCCCTGAACAGCGATCTTGTGCCGAATGCGCGGTCGACGGTCAGGTGGCGCCATCATCCATGGATGTCCCGGAGGCCGTACCTGAGTGAAGAACTAGCGCGAGGTGACCAGACGGGCATCTGGGTCCTCCCGCTGACCGAGGACGAATGTTCCGGAGTTGGGCGACTATTCGGCGGCACTGGACTTGGTGCCGCGGTCCGGGCCCTCGAGGTGGATGCTGGTCGTCCTCTGGTATGGGCTACTGGACAGTTCATCTCCCATGCGGTACCCGGTGAACTACTGACTATCGAAGTCGAGATGCTGGCCGAGGGGAGGGCCACCACCCAGGCCCGAGCCCGGGGACACGTCGACGGTCGTGACGTCATTGCTGTGGTTGCCACCCTCGGGAGGCGTGATGTCGACCGTTCGGGCGTCTGGGTGACGCCACCGGCTGCACCGGCACCCCTCGACTGTCCGTCGTTTCCCAGCCGGAGTGCCACACGGTCGGTGTCGGCCAATCTGGAACGCCGTCTTGTTCGGGGTCGGACCGAAGACCATGAACCGGCCATGGACGACGGCCGGGTCGCCATGTGGGTTCGGGTGCCTGAACACTTGGTGGTCGATCCGGCCTTCCTCGCCGTGCTCGGTGATTACGTCCCATGGGGCGGACGCGACGCCGTGGGTGGTGGTCTAGGTGGTGGCCAGAGTCTCGACAACACCCTCCGGGTGGTGGACCCCGTCGAGACCGAATGGATCCTCGTGGACGTTCGAATCGGCAGTCTCGTGCACGGCTACGCCCACGGTGTTGTCCACCTCTGGTCCGAGGATGGCCACCTACTGGCTACTGCCAGTCAGACCTGCCAGTACCGCAACCCGCGGTCGCTGGGGGGCGATTGATGGCCGGCCATCCCAAAGCGATCCGTTATGGCATGACGGTGCCGTTCGGCGGCCCGCTGGCAGACCAGGCTGACCGGTTTCGCGCGCTGGTCCGGCTCGGGTACACCGATGCGTGGACCGCTGAGGCCGACGGCTACGACGGCCTTACTCCGTTGGCACTTGCCTCGGTGTGGGCACCCGAACTTCGACTTGGTACGGCGATTCTTCCAGTGTTTACTCGAGGCCCAGCTCTTCTGGCCCAAAGCGCGGCATCTATGGCAGCAGTTGCTCCTGGTCGCTTCGTCTTAGGCCTGGGCACTTCGTCCAACGTGATCGTCGAACGCTGGAACGGCATCGGATTCGAGACGCCGTACGCCCGGGTCCGCGACACCGTGCGGTTCTTGCGCGAGGCATTCACTGGCGAGAAGATCACCCGTTCATACGAGAGTTTTGACGTAGCTGGGTTCCGGCTGGCCAATGCTCCTGGCGGCACGCCTGAGGGAGCACCGCCCATCGTGGTGGCTGCTTTGCGTGAGGGGATGCTCCGACTGGCCGGACGTGAGGCTGATGGGGCCGTCGTTAACTGGTTGTCGGTTGAGGACACCACCAGGATCGCCGCCATCGTTCAGGGTGCTGCGACAACTGCTGGACGACCTGAACCCGAGTTGGTGGCTCGCTTGTTCGTTTGCCCGTCGACTGAGCGCGACCTCGTGCTTGCCCAGGCCAAGCGGCTGGTCGCCGCTTACGTGAACGTGCCCGTCTACCGGGCTTTCCACGAGTGGATAGGCCGGACCGAGGTTTTGGGCGAGCACTGGGAGCGGTGGGACGCTGGCGACCGGGCCGGGTCGCTGGAGGCCATGCCCGACGAGGTGGTCGATGAACTGCTGGTCCACGGCAGTCCTGATGAATGCCGGGTGCATATAGACCGGTACCTGACCGCTGGGATTACCACGCCGGTGCTGAGTATCGTGCCGTTGGCCGGGGTTGATTTGGACGCAGCGGTACGCGACCTGGCGCCTATCGGGAATAGGTGATGGGTTGGACATCAAAGCGCGTCTAGGGTTGCGATCATCAAACGATGACGAGAGGATGTGGCCGTGACCGAGATGCTCGACACCACGACAATCGACGAGATCCGCGCCATAATCGACCGGGGCTTGGGAACCACCCAGAGCCGCGAGTTAATTGCCGCCTCCGAGGTTGCCGACCTCTTGCTGGACCTTCGTTTGCTGCTCGCCACGAGTGACGCTGAACTCGAGGCCGTCCCCACCAACTGAACCCCGGTGTGACCTTGGCGCCGTTCCGGTCACGGTTCAGTGCAGTGGAAACACCTTTCGGATAGCGCGTCCCAGCGCTAGTCCGAACCCTGCACCCACCAAGACGTCACTGGCATGGTGGATTCGTACGTGGATTCTCGAGGCGGCCACAATGGCGGCCAGCCCGTACCAGGCTGGCTTTACCCGGGATCGTTCCGAGAGCAGAGTGGCAGCCATGAAGGCCGCCGAGGCGTGTCCCGACGGGAAGCTGCTGGTTAGCGGCTGGCGCAGCCCGTGGGGGCGCTCATCCTCGTGGATCGGACGTTCGCGACGGAATGCTGATTTAACCGCCCCGTTGACCAGAGCCGACTCAGCACCCAGAGCCAGGGCCAGCCGTGTTGCCTCCCAGGTGCCTCGGCGGCCGGTCACCCCTTTGGCGGTGCCCAGCAGGTGCCAGATGAGGCTGAAGTCACCCAACTCGCTGGCTGTGTAGAAGACCCTGTCAAGCGTGGGGTGGCCGCGCAGGCGGTCCCAGGCCCGGTCAACGGCCTCGTCGAGGGACACCCCGATCGGCCCTAGTGGGTGGCGATCGATCTCTTCCGGCGGCTCATCGGCCCACCCGTCGAGGTCGTCGACGGGTCCGACGTCAGCGGGATCCACAGAGCAAGCCTAGAGGCGTGGCCGGTCGACCGGACCCGTTGCTCAGCGGGCGGCGTACGCCCCGGGAGCGGACATCACGCCTCTGCTCCAGCGACGCGGCGTGGCCAGCAGGGCTCGTGGATAGTCCTCGAACATCCATCGGGCGAAGTTCTTCCGGGTCCACTGGGTGGCACCGGCTAGGCGGACAGCGGCTCGGGCGCCAGCTTGCCGGGCCAACACCGCCTGCAGGACCATCGACATTCGGTGATCGGCAACCAGTTCGCGCCGGACGGATCGACGGTAAATTTCAGCTACATCAACTGGCGGAAGGCCGGATAGGACGGCCTGGCCAGCAAGGACCCCGGTGAGTAGCGCCTGTCCGATCCCCTCGCCGGTCAGAGCGTCAGTGGCCGCTGCGGCATCGCCCACGAAAAGGACGGGTCCGTGGGTGAGCACAGCCCGATCCACCTTGGCCGGGATCGGCCAGGCGGTTCGTCGGTCCTCGGGTAGGGCGTGGTCGCCCAAGACGGAGCGGATCGACGGTCGGTCCATGAGCTCGTCCCAGATCCGGCCTGTGGCACCCACGGCCACTGGGCCTCCGCGCAGTATTCCGAAGCCAACGTTGGCCCGACCATCGGGCAGTGGAAACGACCAGGCGTAGCCGGGTAGCAGGTCGCCCTCAAACCACACGTGTAGGTCAGCGGCTTCCGGTCCGACGTTTGAAACGTATTGGCGGAACGCGTGCCACTGACCGCGGTCATCGCTGGTGGACAGGCCGAGGGTCCGTCGGATGGGCGACCACATGCCATCGGCGGCGACCACCGTGGTAGCCCGGATCCGGCCTATCTCGTCAATAATCACCGTCGCCCCGGTGTCGTCGACCTCGATCCCGGTGGCAGCCTGACCCTCGATGACTTCGGTTCCCGCCGCTCGGGTCAGGCGTAGGAGGGCAGCGTCGTAATCGCGGCGGGGCACTACTGCGGCGTAGCGCCCCTCCCCGCGGGGGAGTGGGAAGCGGACCGACCGTCCCGATGGCGAGTGGATCACTGCGGCTCCCACCGGTTGCCAGCTGCCGATGGGGGTCGGGTCCAGTCCCAGTTGCTCGCCGAGTCGGAGCGCCAGGGTGGTCAGGCCGTCACCACAGCACTTGTCGCGGGGGAAAGTCGCCTTGTCCACTAGCAGCACAGACCGTCCGGCTCGTGCCGCAGTTATGGCAGCCGCGCTGCCAGCTGGGCCACCGCCGACCACCAAGACGTCCACTGTCCGAACTGCGTTGCCCACCTTCAGAACAGCTTCAGGTCGTTGGATTCGATGCCCCGGAGGTCGTCGTAATCGACAACCACGCAGCCGATGCCCCGGTCAGTGGCCAGGACCCGTGCCTGAGGCTTGATCTCCTGAGCCACGAAAATGCCGCGGACTGGTCGCAGCATCGGGTCTCGATTTAGAAAGTCCAGGTACCGGGTGAGTTGTTCCACCCCGTCGATCTCTCCTCGACGCTTGACCTCGATGGCCACCGCCTTGCCGTCGGCGTCGCGACACAGTAGATCGACCGGTCCGATATCGGTCGGAAATTCCCGACGTACCAGTCGTAGACCCTCGTCGATGGTCGCGGGATTGGCGGCTAGCAGTACCTGAAGGTGAGCCTCCACGCCGTCTTTAACCAGGCCCGGGTCGACTCCCATATCGTGGTCCAACTCGTCAATCACCTCATGGATCGTGATGGTGAGTTGCTCACCCTTGGGGCTGCGGACGTGCCAAATCTCAGTCGCATTGTCGTTCGTTGACTCGTCCACCAACAGGGTGTTCGGAGCGTTCATCCAGTTCAGCGGCTTGTATGCGCCACCGTCGGCATGCACAGCTACGCAGCCGTCGGCCTTGACCATGAGCAGGCGAACCGCCTCGGGAAGGTGGGCAGTCAGGCGGCCGTCGTAGTCGACGGTGCAGCGGGCGATGACGACGCGCATGGCTTTGACCTAGTTCAGGTTCCAGCCAGGGCGGCCAGCACGGGTTCGACTAGTTCGATCCGACAGATGATCAGGTCAGGCAGGAACGGGTCGGAGTGGCCGTAGGTGAGTGGGGATCCGTCGATTCGCGAGGCGTGCAGACCGGCGGCTAAGGCCACGGCGGCCGGCGCGCAGTTGTCCCATTCGAATTGGCCACCTGAGTGGACGTAGCAGTCCACCTTGCCGCGTACCACGGCCATGGCTTTGGCGCCAGCCGAGCCCATTTCCACCAGCTCGCCACCCAGGGCGTCGCACACGGCCAGTGCCTCAGCGGGTGGGCGCGAACGACTCACCACTATGCGGGGTCGTTCGGGAACCGGCGGGAGGTCGGCGGCTGGCGCGGGCTCGGCCGTGGACAGGGTGCATCCCAGTGCCGGGAGGGCCACCGCTCCGATCACCGGCTTCCCAGCAACAGCCAGCGCCACGTGAACCGCCCAGTCGGTGCGAGGCGGTTCTGAGTATTCGCGGGTCCCGTCGACCGGGTCGATGATCCATGTGCGGTCAGTGGTCCTCCGGTCGGGATGGCAGGGGTGGGCCGTGCCCTCCTCGGACAGTACGGCGTCGCCTGGCCGCGCCTCGGCCAACGCCTCCATGAGGAAATTGTGGGACCTCTGGTCCCCCTCGTGCTTCAGTAGCGATGCCGGTGCGTCCTCGGCGGTCAGGCGGGCCCGGATCTCCAATAGGACAGCACCGGCCCGGGTGGCTAGTTCTGCGGCCAGCCGGTGGTCGTCGGGGAGCGACATGGCCGGTCAGTCGCCGGCCGACCGGCGACCCAACTCGACGGCCGTCCGCACCGTGGCTCGCAGGTCGTTCTCGTCGGCGCCAGCGTCCACCAGGCGCTGTATCCCGGCTTCCACCTCGATGGCCCGCTCCTCGTCCAGTGAGGCCGCCGCCTCCACGGCAGGCACCAGAATCCCGATCAGGAGGAGGGAGAGCGCTCCCATGGCGCCGACGAACCCGAAGGTCAGGGCGGCGTCGATTCGGTCAGCGATCGAGGTCACGATCATCCCGATGATGCCGGTAGTGCACAGCACCAACGCCACGCCACGGACTGTCGACGGTGCCAGCAAACGGGTTCGTGCGTCGGACGCGCTCATGTGGGAGACCTCATCAGTCGACGGCTCTAGCGGACCAAGGGCTTGTATTTCATGCGGTGGGGTTGGTCGTCAATCCCCAACTCCTTCTTTCGGTACGCCTCGTAATCGGTAAAGTTGCCCTCGAACCACCGGACTTGTGAGTCCCCCTCGAAGGCCAGGACGTGGGTGGCCACCCGGTCCAGGAACCACCGGTCGTGGCTGATGATTACCGCGCAGCCTGCGTAGGCGTCCAGGCCGGACTCCAAAGCCCGCAGCGTGTCCACGTCCAGGTCGTTAGTGGGCTCGTCGAGCAGCAGCACGTTGGCGCCACTTCGAAGCACCTTGGCCAGGTGTACCCGGTTGCGTTCGCCGCCGGATAGGTCGCCGACCAACTTCTGCTGGTCTGACCCCTTGAAGTTGAAAGACGCTACGTAGGCCCGACCGTTGACCTCCCGGCGCCCCACCTCTATGAATTCCCGATCGTCGGTGATCTCCTGGTACACGGTCCGCCCGGCGTCGAGGCTGTCGCGGGACTGGTCCACGTAGCCGACCTCAACTGTAGGGCCGATCCGAATCTCACCACCGTCGGGCGCGGTTGCTCCCGCGGCGGAGCCGTCGGCTGCCGCAGTGAGCATCCGGAACAGAGTGGTCTTGCCAGCACCGTTGCCTCCGATCACTCCGACGATGCCCGCTGGCGGCAGCGAGAACGAGAGGTCGTCGATAAGCAGTCGATCGTCGAAGCCCTTGGACAGGTGGTCGACTTCGATGACCTGATCGCCTAGCCGCTGGTTG
>PVBE010213942.1_pt1 | contig 15003 bp, 12 predicted proteins | sample 1631181 | NCBI WGS metagenome assembly PVBE01 (sample SAMN08397723, study PRJNA350692) | Marine metagenome, whole genome shotgun sequencing project. | isolation source: water | place: Pacific Ocean | collected 2012-04 | reverse complement strand
GAAGTCATCTGCAAGACCTAGCTTTTGTCCCAGACCAGCATCCACTCCAAGGAATCTTCTTAGCGATGAGAGTTGGGGATTGGCTTTAGCTTGTTGAAGCTTGCTGTCTATATTTTCTTGGGTGATGTCGAATTCCTCTGCGGCGATAAGAGCGAATACCACCCAACGCATCGCATCGCCAAGGCGCTGATCACCACCCACTGAGGCTGGTGCTAGTGGTTCCTTACTCAAGGCAACATCGAGAATGATGTGTTGGTCAGGGTCTGGGAAACTAGAACGTGCTGCAGCTAGCTGAGAACCATCAGAAGTCATCGCAGCGCAACGCCCCTGCAGGTAGCCGGCTATAACCTGGTTCAGGTCTTGATAGTTAATAGGTGTGTACGAGAGTTTCCTCTCCTGGAAAGCGTCATTGAGATTTTGTTCTGTTGTAGTCCCAGAGCCTACGCATATATTGGCAGCCTTTAGATTCTGAAGATTCTTAATTCCGCTACTTCGCTTTACCATCAACCTTTGACTATCGTGGAAGACCACTGGCGCAAAGGTGAGACCGTTGCCTCCAGCTGCATCACGACTGAGGTTGAATGTTGTATTACGTGAGAGCAAATCAATTTCGCCTGATTTCAGTGCAGTGAAGCGTTCTGGTGCGGTGAGAGGTCGATATTGCACCTTGCTTGCATCGCCAACAAATGCAGCTGCCATGGCGCGACAGATATCGATATCTAGCCCCTCATAGCCACCATCACCACTTAGAAAGCTGAAACCAGGGATTTTGCCGCTGACGCCACAATGAAGTTGGCCCCGCTTTTTAATCAAATCCAAACGAGAGTTATCACCCTTATCAATCGAGGCGCATCCACTGCAAAGTAGTGCCAGGCTGATTAGTCCTGTGAACAGACGCCCAATCATGCTGTAATTCTGCGAGGTGTTCTAATTCTCCCAGATGCTCGAGTTATTTTTAATAACCATCTAGATTACTTTCTATTGAGTAACCATTCATCGCCTAGAGTGTTTTCGTCGGTTTAAGTGCTTAGTAGATATTTGCCCATTAGCCAACTGAGAGACAATTCAATTGAGTTATTCGATTAAGCTTGAGGATGGTTTTATATAAATATTGCTATGTTTTGTTTGTATAGAATAAATTATTACTGGTTCGAGAAACTTTTGAAAATTATTTTGGCACGAGTAGGGCATTTTTGGAATGCATATGCAAATCCTTCAAGCGCCACTTCTTCGCCTATGCGTTCCCCATTGTCTTCTGATAAATCAGTAAAGCTTTGATCATTTTCAGTAAAGTAGGTGAGAATGCTGAGTTCTATCGCCTTCATAAGATCTTCACCATTGCACCATCTCTTTCCGGTTTCGATACCAATGGCTGTTCCAGCTGCTTGAATATCGATATCAGTAGCACTTGCAGGATATATGCCTGAGGAGATAGCGAAGACAATGAATCCGCAGGTGATAAGTGAATTTATTCGACGAATCATTGATTAAGAGATTCAGAAGGCATTTTTAAAAAAAAGAATGAACTTCTCTATTCTATTAATATAGCATATGACACTTTATGCCATTGGGCGCATATGGCAAATTAGAAGAGTTTATGGCTAAATAACGTTAATGCCTGCAAAAAGTGTATAACAACTTCCTTTGCTATGCAGCTGTGAGCTGTCATGAAAGCCTTATGCCCAAGGCCTTGATAGAGAACGAACTTCTTGAATAATCTTAATTGCAATATCCAGCCCTTGTCGCATTACGGGAATTTGTGAAGAGTAGAATCTACAAATCATAAAGGTTGATTTAGTTACAGCGCACATATCCTTAGGTGATATCTTCATATTGCACTTATGAATTAATAGCAGATATTGACGTCAGTATTATCAATAGATTCTTTTCTAATAAGCTCTCTCTAAATGGATTTACCCTTTTATCTAAGACCCCAATATTTGATTTGTCTTGTAAGGTAAATATTGCTTACTCTGGCGTTTTGTGTGGTTGCTTGAATAAGTCATTGCATATCAGATCTGATTGATGATTCTTATGCTTAGAAAAACGATAATAAGTAGAAAGTTTGATCATTGTTTCATATAGGATTTGACTCTGTGCCTCCGCCTATGCGTTCAAAAAGATCAAGACTTTCCTGATTGAGATCTACCACATTAACCTCAGAGCCACCTAGTCGAAACTTACGAATTACTTGATTCAGAGCTGCCACACCACTTTGATCCCAGATATGTGCCCTAGACATATCAATGGTGATTTTACTGGGATGTTCGTGTATGTCAAAGCCTTGCAAGAAATATACCTTGCTTACGAAGAATAATTGCCCGCTTACTTCATATCGCAGCTCATCAGTATTTACTACCTTAACGCTTACATTGATAACCTTGGCAACCTTGCGGCTAAAGAGAATACCGGCCAAGGCAACGCCTGCCAAAACACCAAGTGCCAAGTTGTGAGGTGTAGTGAGCATGGTGACTGCAAATGTAATCAACATCACTGCAGTATCACTGCGCGGGATTTTCGCGATCTTTCTAAGTCCCTCAGTATCTGCTGTACTCACAGCGATAGTTATCATTACCGCTACTAGTGCAGCAATTGGAATTTGTCCGAGGAGGTCTCTTCCTAAGATAATCATCAGAAGCAGGCTTATTCCTGAGAACATTGTTGAAAGTCTTGTGCGCCCACCATTTTCAATATTCATAACCGATTGACCAACAAGTGCGCAGCCTGCCATTCCTCCAAAAAGCGATGAGACCATGTTGGCAATACCTTGACCACGTGCCTCTACGTTCTTATTAGAGGTAGTATCAGTCATGTCATCAAGGATGTCCTGAGTAAGGAAGGTCTCCATTAATCCCACTAGTGAGATGGCCAGTGCTGTAGGTAATATTTTCCCTAATGTTTCAAGGCTAAATGGTACTTTTCCTTCTGCTGTAGAACCAAATGGCAAACCAAAATGTTGCAGACTATCAAGGCTAGGCAAACCTCCTAGGTTTTGAACTGTAGGGACATGCCATTCCGAAGGAAAATGCTGATTCAAGCCAATACTTAATCCAGTTATCCCAATTATGGCGACTAGCTGAGAAGGAACTACACGAGTCAGGCGTGGCAGTCCGTAGATAATAAGCAGTCCTGTTATTATTAGCAAACAAACAATAACTATTTGATAGATTCCATCTGGAGCTCCTTTGAGATGTCCAGAATGGTGAAGATTAAGTCCTAAATAAGGTAGTTGTGCTTGGAGTATTAATAATGCAAGTGCATTGACAAATCCACTCAATACACCCTGAGGTACAAATCTCATTTGATACCCAAGACGTAAGTATCCCCATAAAATTTGGAAGACTCCTGTCAATAGTCCTGCAGCTATAAGATACGAAACCCCTAGGCTTGGGTTACTTGCCGAAGCAACCAATCCCGTCATTAATAGTGCGGTGGAGCCTGTGGCAGAGGTGATCATCCCCATGCGGCCGCCCACTATTGCAATAGTTACGGAAAGAAAGAATGCTCCAAGTAAACCAACCTCTGGCTTGACTCCAGCCAGTGCCGAAAAAGCAATAGCTTCTGGAATCATTGCAAAGGCCACGACAAGACCAGACAGGATGTCTTGTCGTGGTCTTGAAAGCCATTGGTAGGCCAATGAAGGCTTAGACCGGTTAATCATTGAATGGCTACCTTTGAGGCCAGACCTTATCTCATAAAGGCGGCAATATTCCGTAAGGGTCACGACAAGCTTTCAGTTCTTGTAATCCCGGCAACCATTCGCCGAATGCTGCCTTCAGCTCACGCTGATGCCATGGCAGATGCGGATGCATTTGAGCCAGATGAACACCTTCGCAATAAGGTTCAAGCGTTGCCCATACCTTCTCTAGCCAGTTGAGACTTAGCGCTTTGATTTGGCTATCTCCAGCGGGCCAGGCCGCTGTGATCCAGGGTTTCCATTTCGCCTGACGATGGATAAATGAGCTTGCGTCTTGCTTTTGCTGGCTTGAAACCCCGCCGAGTTGTTGAGCAGCCAAATAACACCTTGGATCTGGGCGTTTTGCCATGAGTTCTGCAAGGGAACCCATCAGTTGATGGCAAGCATCACCCAATCCATAGCTCAACAGGGCAACAAGTTCAGAGTGAAAGCGTTCAGGTGGTGCTTCCGAGCAGGTTGGCAACATGAATGGCGGCAACTCATGCAGCCCGGCAACATCATCGATTTTGGTGAGCTTGTTGCATGGAAGCGTTTCTTGCAGCTTTTTGAATGACGCAGCACCATCAGCGTCATCCAGGATATTGACTCCATAAACATGGATTGCATCACCCCAGATCCACTGCAGACTCATCGACTGAGGCCATGTTTCAGCCTGATGAATGAGATCAATTAGTTGTTCATAAGGCAGCTTGGATTGCCAGATCCTTAGCGGTTTAAGTGGCTGTGTTTGAAGCTTTAGACCTGTGATTACAGCCAAGAAAGGGGCTGCACCACAGAGTCCTCGCCAGGTCAACTGATCTTTAAGGCTGGAGGAAGCTTCTGGTTTGGATTGAATGAAGCTTTCTCCATTACCCCAAACACCTTTGATTTCAACGATTTGATCAATGGCTAATCCTTGACTTCGACTCAAAGGGCTGATCCCACCGGTGAGGATGTAACCAAGTCCTGGGAGACCAGATAGGCCGCTTGGAAAACTTCGACCATATCGTTTGAGTTCACTTAGCAGAGCGGCCATGGTCTGACCAGCGCCAAGCTCTACGTTCTTAGTGCTGGTGTCTAGATGTATTTGACAACAGCTTTTGCGTAGATCAAGAGTCCAGTGGCCATCTGCAGCACATCGACTGCTTGTCCCTCCGCTGCAAACCAATAATGGTTTGGGGTTGATTTTTTGCGAGCGCATTAGCGCAGGTAGATCATCCGCCTTGTTGTTGAAGACTCCTGCAATACATGCGTCCTCTGCAAGCGTGTTGGGAACATGGAGGCGGGGATGAATGGCAGCCTCTCAATCCTTGACTATCAGCGTAACCAGCCAGATCAAAGGTAGAAAGCCCTTGCTAAGCAAGTTGCTGTGAAGTTTGCATTGACAATTACGTGTATGGCGTTGGTTCTGTTGTCAGTACAACAGATAGGGTCTCTCTAGGTTGTGCCCCATTGTGAACTCTGCATCCCTAGACAATCCCGATGGTCACCTCGGTATTCTGATCTGTGGCCATGGCAGTCGAAATCGCTTGGCAGTGCAAGAGTTTGCGCAGTTAGCAGAGGCGCTCAAACCTAGATTTCCTGGAGTGCCAATTGAATACGGCTACCTTGAATTCGCCCGACCCATTCTCAAAGAGAGTCTTGAACGCTTACGTGATCAACAAGTTAAGAGGGTTCTAGCTGTACCTGCGATGTTGTTTGCTGCAGGGCATGCCAAAAACGACATCCCCTCAGTACTTAAAAGCTACGCAGCTGAAACGAGTCTCAGCATTGATTATGGGCGTGAGCTAGGTGTTAACCGTTTAATGATTGCTGCAGCCGGCGACCGCATACAGCAAGCACTTGATTCGGCAACTTCCGTTCCCCTCAGTGAAACGCTCCTGGTGGTAGTAGGTCGTGGCTCTTCAGATCCGGATGCAAATTCAAATGTGGCCAAAATCACAAGGATGCTTGTGGAGGGATTCGGTTTCGGTTGGGGTGAAACCGTTTATTCCGGAGTCACCTTCCCTCTTGTGGAGCCTGGATTGCGTCACCTTGTGCGTCTTGGATTTCGACGCATCATCGTGTTCCCTTATTTCCTTTTTTCTGGAGTACTGGTGAGTCGTATTCGCCAGCACACGCAACGGGTTGCGACCGATCATCCCGATGTTGATTTTCTTGCAGCTAGCTACCTAGGAGATCACCCTTTTGTTATCGATACCTTCCAGGAACGGATTTATGAGGTTTTGCAAGGAGATACAGCTATGAACTGTTCGCTATGCAAATACAGGTCTGAAGTTCTGGGTTTTGAAAACGAGGTTGGTCTTGCGCAGCAAAGTCATCACCATCACGTTGAGGGTCTTACAGACAGTTGCAGCCTCTGCGAAAACGAGTGCACTGGTGATTGTCAGCCTGATGGCAAGGTGGTTTTACCCAAAGGAAACGATCATCATCACGCTGATGCTCATTTGCATGACCACAGTCATGGGCACTATCCCTATCCTCATGCTGAGCATCCACTAGGCCCAGTTAGCTTGCGAGAGCCATTTGCTGATGAAAGCTAAAGATATTCAAATAAAAACTGAAGTACGCCAACCTCGTTCTCATCTGCGATAAGTGGGATCCTTCTTGCATAAGCAGTGCTGATCAGTTCTTGGGGTGGTTCTCCTTTCCGAAGGCTTTCCACAGCTCACGCAAGGTTTTCCACGGCCTGTTTTGTCAGAGTGGTGTTGAGAAGGTATGCCTGTGGTTAACGTTATTTGTTGCATATGTTACTTGAGCTAAAAAACCCCTTACCTGTGTTTGATGCCATGATGAACCTTATTAACTGAAAAGACCTGTTATTACGTGAGTCTTGCCTGCTCACAGGACAGCTTAATAATTGCCTGCAACCTTTGACTTAGTACTCAAAAATGTGGCTTGCTGGTGGTCATAAAGAACCGTTGCTGGAAGAGTTGCATGGATCGTAATCACCTTGAGCGATGCGCTGAAATCAATGAAGCGTCCACAGTCGCAGCAGAAACACCCACTTATGTGAGTTTGGAAGCAGAAATACCTGAGGTGCTTTACATCGGTATGAAGGAGTTCATTAGCTCTAATCCCAACTGGGATCAATACCGGGTAATGAGCTCAGCGCTGGCCCATTTCTTGTTTCAAAACGGTTGTAGCGATCGGGCCGTAACCGAGAGATATCTCAATGATTTGTTTAGCCATGCTGAGAGCTAAGAGTTTTCAGGCAAGCCCGCCTAGTAATTGCCATCATCGTGAGCGTGGGACTCTGCCACGCTGAGGTGGGCCAACACGCTCCATCCACTACGAGCACATTTGGACATCGCCAAAGACGGTTCCAGCGATCCAATACGCTGAATTCTTCACTCTCTCCCATAGCAGCTCCCCCGACTTCATGCACGTAATAACCAGGGGGTGGTGAAGTCTCACTCAGGGCCAGTGCACCTTCGAGAAGTGGTTCCAGCACAGAGAGTTTGATTAAGTCCTTGAGTGGCAACATGGTTCCACCGGCAGCTTGTATTGCCTTTTTGATCGTGCTTTGCATATGACTGACCATGGCAGTCTCGTTTTCCCCCCACTTGCATTCGATATGGGGTATTGGGACACCCCATTGATCCAAGTCGTTTGAGAGGGTCACTCTGTTGTGGCGCATAGGCAGCACTTCTCCATGTCCGATCAAGAAACCTGTGGCTGTCTCTGGAATACGTTTCAAAAAACCTGGTGGTTCAAACCTATCGATTCCGCCCCAGATTCCATATCCCCGCAGGAATAATGATTGGTCATTAGGACATAGATCAGCGCCGAAAGGAAGAAAGAAACTTCCAGCGCCAGAAAGTACATTTTCACTTGAATCAGCTTGGGAAAGTTTGCTGTCTTTGTTACGTGGCAGAGCAAAGAAACGACAGGTGGAGACGTGATCCATCAGATAGCAACCCAAGTTGCCAGAGGGATCATCAAAACCATCGTTCTGATTATTGGCTTCTGAACTCAAAAGCAGACGCAAGCTTTGAACTGTTGATGCACAAACCACTACTAGTTCGCTATTTAGCTCTTGACGGCTGCCATCCCTTTGATCGACCACGAGCACACCTCGGGCAGAGCAACGATCAGGATGCATAAGCAATCGCTCAGCCTTTTGGTTGCTGAGAATTTCTACTTTCCCTGTGGCAAGTGCCATTTTCAGGGTGCTACCTGGGCTACTTGAACGAGGCCAAGCGCCCTCTACTAAAGGATTGTGAGGTCCGAACCCTCGCGAATGAATTATTGGATAGCCAAGTTTTTGATTAACAGCACTGGCGAAATGCTGTTCGCTTGCTGTGAATGGTAAAGGAGCAATGAAATTTCCATCGGGTAGCTGCTCTAACCCATCCCGGCAACCATGAACCTGCAAGCGATCTTCAAGGGCAGAGTAATGCGGAGCTAATTCGGCATATTCAAGTGGCCATTCAGGTCCATAGCCATCTCGGCATGAAGCCTTGAAATCTTGATCAGAGAGGCGAAGAGTAATTCCTCCCCAGGTCAGGCTCCGTCCTCCTACTTGCTGTCCTTGAGTCCAGATGAATGGTTGATCAGGAGGATGTGTATAGGGATTTAACTTTTCATTCGCATATAGCAGAGGATTTGCTTTCCAATATCCTGGATGTTGAGCTTGAATCCGATGCTTGCCGCTGCATAGGCCTTCTATCCGCCCGAGGGTATTACAAGGCTCTGAGCCCAAAGCACGTTGGGCAGACAGCATCGGCCCTGCTTCCACAACGAGTACACGTGCTCCTGCTTCTGCAAGGGTTAGCGCAGCCACTCCTCCAGTGGCACCTGAGCCGATCACGATCACCTCATAAGGGTGTTGAATCACAGTTTTATAGACGACACTTAAATAGTTTGGCTCCTGAAGAGCGATTCTAATTTATGATCTCAATAAACACCAGAAGGTTTGACGCGGTTGAGAATGGATTTGCTAGTGCAATGGCGATAAGCGTAAACAGTTGATGCATAATTACTTGTGACGCAAAGTACGCTAAACAGATGTTCTCTGCTGGCTTAAGTCATTGAATCGAATTTCAGGTGCTCATTCAACTGAACCAGGTGTTCCTCCACAGGAATCTCAAGACCGCTGGTTTCGCTCAGATCTACTGCGAAGGGAGGTGAACCTCTCAGAATTATATGAACTATCTCAAGGTGAACTCGATTTGTTGATGGCGGAAACGGCCACCATTCGAAGCGACCCAGACTCAAGTCGAAATAATCGTGGCAAGTTTGTAGTAGCTGGTTACTTTTTAGAACTAGCCCGGATAGTTAGCGACCGCAAAACTGCTGAGTAAAACTGCATATATTGCCCATTTTCATATATGAATTCAGATAATTGTAATAATCAATATCGCTACCCCATCCTAGAGCAGTAGATGCATTTGATTGTTTTAATTGCGCAGCATTCCCCTTCCACTGCCAAGAATGCCAAAGTCTATAAGCAAGCCAACTGCCAGGTTAAATAATTCACTGAAGTTTGTGATACTACTATCCAAAGCTACAGCCCAGCAATAAGTAAGTGTCGTTATAGGTAGTAAAAATAGGCCCAGTAGTGGCCAAATCCAGACGCCTAAGAATGCCACCATCACAAATGGTTGGTAAAAGAACCAAAGAACAATTAGCACTAGCCTTGGTGCTAATTGTCCAAGTAGGCCGATTAAACACATGGCTGTTCCGCAGTATTATTCGAATAACTAGTAAACTTTGCTGGGTACAGTTAGTGACCTATGCATTTAAACTACAATAAAAGAACTTTATTCTCAAATAGGTAAAAGGCAAGCCTTTTTTACGGCAAGAAGACAGCTGCTCAGCGAGATCAGCACATTAAGCAACTTCCAACCTTTTTCAAGGTTTGCAATGCCTCAATAGACCAAATATGGAATCAGGATCAAGGTTGATCACCTGTAAAGCAACTCTTGGCTGTTATGGCGCCCGCAACCGTTAAAAGGTGAATTATTTAAATGAACTAATCTCGTTTGCAGTGAGATTCTATTGTCATTTTTTTCTTGGCAAGGTGATTCTGCCAAGGTTATTGATTTAGAGAATCTGCATCGTTAAAACAACCTTGAGCTGTCCAGGAATATTTACCTAGAGTTGGCCAGAGGTTGGCAGGAGGGTACTTCGTCTCTCACACGAGAGAAAATGGATATTGAGGCCTGTCAAGCCAAAGCTCAGCTGATTGCTCCCATTAACAGAGCAGAGTGCTCAGCCCTGCTTCTTAACGAAGACTTGGGTGGCAAGGAGGAAAAGTCCTCCAGCTATGAGTAGTGCTATCTCAGGACGGATTGATGGGCCGACTGCTGACGCAAAGTGCACTGCAGGCAAAACCACGTCCATGACGACTGTTCGAAAATCTCCTACACATTTAGCACCGAACCCCCCCCCTCGTCCATGAACGTAATCAAAGGCCACGACAGTTAAGGATTTCTTGGCCATCTCAGCTGAAACACCACTAATGACGTCGACCAAGGCAGCACTCGCCTATACGTGAAGGAAACACTCGGTAAAGCTTGCTTAAGCATTCGGCTTAAACACCAAATCTTGGCGTTATATATGGCGACCAACTTTGAGAGCCAGGCATGAGCACCCATGGCCCCACCCCCAATAAAAACGACAAGCCACAAGCCCAACGCAAGACCACATATAAATGGAATAGCAACGGAGAGCTTTCTGCAGTGGATATGGCACGAGTGCTTGAGCGACTTACCAATCCGGCGCTGACTCAATGTGATCTGGCCTGCAACCTTGATCAAAGCGATTAAATATGAGCTTCTCGGATCACTGCTTTACTAATTAAATTACCCGCTATACATCAAGAGCAAGTGCCATTTAACAACTATCGCCATCTGTGGCAGCATCATGAAAACAGTGCGTTGGCCATGCGAAATTTCAAGTCTTTTTTGGGCAGATTAAAGCATGGAGTAATACTACTGGTCTTAATAATTCTTGCTTTTAATACTAGCTTCCCATTAAGGACCTTGGCTTTTGAACTCGCAAATTTAGATGATGCAACTACGATAGAACTCAAAGTAGCAAAAGGTTATTCAAATAAATTCTGCAATGGGATAGCGATGGGGCTTACAAAACAAAGTGCACTTAAGATCGCAATCGCTGAGAATCGTAAGCCTTCATTTAACCCTTCTTTATGGACAGCTCTGATATCTAATGATAAGCAACTGGAAAATATAGATAAAGACAAGGTGCCAGCCCTTGCTGTGACATTGGTTGCGAGAGATTGTGGAGATCCTGTTGGACTCAATAATGGAACTGAACTTGATGAATTTGCAGAGAACTTGACATCTGTGTTTGCGGATTCTGCTGCTAATTAAATTATTGCTCTCAGGAACTGATGTAGATCCTTAGCTGGATTTGCAGAGTAGATGGCCACGAGCAGACTTGGTGGGGCGCCTTTTTGTGCAGCATTATCATTGATAACAACTCAATTAGATGTTGATTTGGCTATCAGGTTGATTTTGTACTCAAAGTCCTGAAGGTGTTGAGGTCCTCAATCATGTGAGTGCCATCGAGCATTTGGGTGGAAAGTTCCATAGGCTTTAGCTACTGCGACATTTGCATGGAAACACCCTTTCGAAACGTCACTCCTAATAGCCCTCAAGGTGCTGCATCACTTCTGCTAGCGCTGTTGTTTTCGAGCCTTATCCTGATATCCCAGGCCCTGTTCATTGTTCCCGCTGGTCAGGTATCTGTCGTAACCACCTTGGGCAAGGTCAGCGGTGGATCAAGATTGCCTGGGCTGAATCTCAAGATCCCCTTCATTCAGGCTGTTTTTCCATTTGACGTACGCACTCAGGTGAAGCCTGAGAAATTTGCATCCCTTACCAAAGACCTTCAAGTAATTGAAGCAACCGCCACGGTTAAATACGCTGTAAGGCCTGGCGAGGCTGGTCGGATTTATAGCACAATTGCAAGTAATGATCGAGAAATTTATCCACGCATCATCCAACCTTCCCTGCTTAAGGCACTTAAGTCAGTGTTCTCTCAATACGAACTAGTTACTATCGCCAGCAAGTGGAGTGACATCTCAGAACTAGTTGAAAGGGCTGTAGCAGAAGAGCTTGACAAATTCGAGTATGTAGAAGTTCGTGGCCTGGATTTAACTGGTTTGCAAATTGCAGAAGAGTACAGAGCAGCGATTGAGCAAAAGCAGATCGCAGAACAACAGCTTCTCAGGGCGCAAACTGAAGTAAAAATTGCTGAGCAGGAAGCTCAGCGATATGAAACGCTTAATCGCACCCTTGACGACAAGGTGCTTTTCAAGCTGTTTTTAGATAAATGGGATGGCCGTACCGAAGTAGTGCCTGCCTTGCCTGGAACACTGGGCGGAACGCCGCCTGTGATTGTGGGAGGACGCAGATAAGCATATTTGCTTAAGTAATAACATCAGACAGTTCTCTGTCTGCTTCTCAGCCCTTGAAATACGGTAGTATAAAGTTACTAACAATGAATGCCTTCCCATGAAGGAAGGCGACGGGGGGAAAGGGCTGTTTCAGCGCAATTAGATGAGTCGAGGTTTAGCAGCAAATAAGTTCCCAGGAGTTGTTGGGGTTGCTAACTACAGCTTTTAAGCACCTTTTGTCTGATCTCTTGCTTGATGTCAGCTTTACAGCCAAGCAAGTATTTGTTTTCTCCAACTGGCAGTGTTGTCAATGGCCAGTTGCCTTAGTTAGTGACTCAGATTAGATACACGTTGCTTTTGATGGAACTTCTTGCGCGCACGCGTTGGAGAAGGAAGGATGTGCGAAGCAGCTTCACTGCTGGTTAATTGATTTGCATGGGGTCCCCATTCAGGGATTGGTGCTGGTTTTGTGGCACTTTTAATATTCTTGGTAGTTACTGGATTTGCAGATGATTTGCTCGGCTTCTCTTGTCGTTGCGAATTCGCTTTGGTGATCAAGGTGATCAAAAGGGCGACAGACCAAACCAGTAGGGGTCGCAGAGTGAATAATGTGAAACGCGCTCCGAACAAAAGGGCAATGCCAATTACGATAATCAGCTCGTAAGCGTGGGGAGATTTTCTCATCACTCGTTGTCTGATGTGACAGTACTCAAACTTTTAACTCATTGATGCTTTTATGGCAAGGAATGGGTTGATCTTCAGTGATGCTGATCTAGAGACTGAGATACATGTCTATACCCAAAACAAGAAACCCCGGTGCTTAGAGGTTCATGTGAACAATGCCAAGAAGAAATTTTCAAGCATTTAGAGCATATTTTGATTGGCTTCTGATTTTTTTCTATGATCAATACTACAGAGGTGTGATTTAGCGGATCACTACTAGTCAATGCAACAGCCCTTACTAGCCAAGAGAGATGTTTGCCTAGCCATTTTGCAGATGGCAATTTAATGGCCTAACAGGCTTATTAGGGTATTTCCATTGAACCGATTATTTCACTGCAGATTTGGCGGTTGTCTTAGTACGAGCTTGTCATTGACATGGGCCGATCTTGGCTAATTCCTATGAAATTCGCGAGGATCATTCGCATAGGGGCCGAAATGAATTGCACACTTGGCACCACAGTGCGCTCCAAGGCTGATGGCCTGTTCAGCATTCCAACCAGCTGCTAAACCAGCAGTTACCCCAGCAGCAAAACTATCTCCACAGCCATAAGCATCAACCAAAGGAGACTGCAGAGGTACTGCCCGATATCGACCTCCAGGCCATGCTTGGCCACCCATCGCACCTGACGTCGCGATTCTCAGCCGCGGCGCAGGCAAAAGGGCTCCATCAGGCACATGTTCCCCTGCATCGAGTCCACTACCAATAAGTAGGTCTAGCTGAATAGCGGCCTGTTTAAGAGTCGTTAGCCGCACTCGTGGAGTGGCAGCCATTACGCCAGCTTTTCGGCAATGGTGTAAGGCCGGAGCATCGGCTGCTGTAACAAAAACACCATCACAAGAGGCGAGATCATCCCAGGCCAGATCATCATTTGCACTAGGTTGCAAGCGCTCTCCAGCTACCGTTATCGCCCGTTCACCATGGGAATCAACGAGGCTTATTGCACGTCGAGTGGGTTGATTTCTCCAGGCCACTGAAAGGTTTAAACCAAGCTGTTGTAGGCGTTGAAAACTTTTTTCACCGAATTCATCTCTACCTAGAGCTGTAATCAAGTGAACAGGCTGTGCAACGAGCCGCGCCAGTTGCACAGCTACAACTGCTCCACCACCGGCTGGTTCCTCTAAGAGTTGATTTGCATGGCCGATCACACCTGGTTGGGGAAATTGATCTACATCAAAAAATGTCACCCATTCCACATGACCAACGACTGCCAATTTCAGGTTGGGAAGCTTTGGGAGCTCCTCTAGTGCTGAGATTCTCATATTTGTTCAATGGCTAAAAAAATGGATCATCTCGCTGTGGCCTGTATAGGCAGTAGGAAGCTGGAATCGGTCGTTGCTGACCTCTTTTTAAACAGCTAGATAATGCATGAGCTCCTAAGCAGCATTTGTTTGCTGTTGTCCATTTGTAAGCAAGCACTGGCAAATGGCTTATGGCTTTGGTATCTCTGGGCAACTGCTATCACACCATGGCACCACGGAAAAACACAACTACGGTTGATCTGGAGTCTTGCCTTTGTGAGCATTGCTGTCAGCTTCGTAATCAACAAGCAGAAGCCCAGAGGAGCTGGCAGCTGCCTAAATTCCAAAGCGGCAGCTGGAAACGTATTAATACGCTTCGCTTTAACAACGCTGCATAACGATTTAATTAGAATAATCGGGCGACTTTCTTGGCTAACCCCCATTAGCAGAAACACTAGGCTCCTTATTTGGCAAGCTGCTTTTTCTATCCAAATGTAGGTAGATAATATTTCTTTTTTTCCAAACTTTGTTTTCAGCTTAGAAAATGAAAAGCTCAGTAACCCTTTCTCGCTTATTTCTTTTAAGAGAATATATATTATTATTCTTCAAGAGGACCATCCACCTCGCCGAATCAGGAAGATATCAAGATATAGTAATCTTTACTCCAGCTTTTTATTTGCGATGCATTTATTTTTCACCTGAATCGAAGTATCTCCTGCTTTGTGCAATGATCAGTTACTCAGAAGCGAGTATGGATGAGCATGAATTAAGATGATTGGTATTTTTTACAAAATATATATCTACCTTTTTACATAACTATCTATTGCTTTTTGCTTTTTGGTCATTTCCTTTTAATTCCAAGGACGACTTTCAAAATCATCTGATGCGTGTAAACATGTATCATCAATCTCAGCCTCTAGGCTTCTTAATGTTGATTCTGTTTGATTAGCATCATCTTTTGGCAGCTGAAGCCATCCACTGCTCCACATCGAACTGT
>PVBE011798588.1_pt1 | contig 15004 bp, 32 predicted proteins | sample 1631181 | NCBI WGS metagenome assembly PVBE01 (sample SAMN08397723, study PRJNA350692) | Marine metagenome, whole genome shotgun sequencing project. | isolation source: water | place: Pacific Ocean | collected 2012-04 | reverse complement strand
TCTTTCCTTGGTAGAAAATTTACTGAATTTGGTGGTTGGTTAGAAAGTATTTCTTGATCTCCCACCCGCGAATGAAAAATGAGCAGCAGTTCGCTCATGGAACGAACTGTAGCTAGTTATCGACAAAACCTTATGGCCCCTAGCGGGGCCTTTAGTTTCTTGTGCACATTTTCTAGATGTCATCATCATGACACCAACGGCAGATTTTCAACTCATTTCAAGTACTCAAGTACCTGATATGACCATTGTCATGCCTATGAATCTGGATGCTTACAGCTACCTCATTGATGAGGCCGAGATGGAAACTTATCTAGATGGATCCACATCCGTCAAGACAAAACATCTCGATGCGTTTACCGCTGATGCTGAAAAGGCTCACCTCTGGTGTTCCTTGGCATACTGATATCACATAGCTACAAGGATCCCTTGCGGGCATCCCATCTTACCTCTACTTCATTGAAGAGATTTAGGTCACGTTGAATAATCCAAAAACAGCAAAAAACGCATAGCAAATTTAAATACTATCTAATGTTTATTGGGTCACCCCCTAACTGGTGGCCCTTTAAACTCTTTGCAATGTCTAATCTTTAACTGAACACATTTGCCCCTTAACAGGGGCTCTAAGTGGCTGTGCTGATTTATAATTTTATTATGACTACAGCGTCCTGCCACATTAATATTCTTGCTAAAAAAGGTTTCTTTGACAAGCAAGAGGATCATGTTCTCTCTTTGATGGACGAATTCGGTTTAACCCGTAGACGTGCAGAAATATGGGCAGAACGTGAAGCGCAACAGTTAAACTTATATTAGTGAATCATGGCTTCTAGATTTGATAAGGTTGGAAACATTCAACCACCTACGCCAAAACGTACACGACAAGGACAATCAGCTAACTCAAGGCCTAAGCATAATCACAAAATGCGTAAAGGCCAAGGTAAATAACCCTATTGCCCCTTATCAGGGGCTTTAAAACTTTATGTACATATATTCCTTAAAACTATGTTACCGCTTGATCCTGAGCAATGCCCTGGAACCCCAGAGTATGATGAACTTGTTGAGTACCTAAATCGTAACCGTCCACCTGCATATGTGAGTGATGTATTACTAATGCAACAGCAGCAAGATGAGTACGAACATGATGGTTATCTTCTACATCACGCTTGATCTATAGAGCTATTGGCACCTCGCGGTGCCTTTAGTTGCTCATGTCCTTTGTTTATACAACATGACATTAATTCCTGATGGAATTTCCTCAACGGCACTTTCCACATTAATGGAAGATGCGCCAACAGACGACATAAACAAGCAGGGATATCCTTTTGCAGGTCATAGCCAAGCTGAGTTAATCACAGCTGCCGAAATTGCATCTAACATGCTTATACAGGAAATCCCACATCCTGTAGCTCATAAAGTACTTGCTTTAATGGTTATTTCTAATCTCATCAACTGGCACAACAAGGCAGCAGAGTCCCTCTTAGAGGAATCACCTGATGCTGCTCTAGCCTGGAGTGAAGATGTAGGTATTTTAAAAAGTACTTATAGATCTTTACTAGCTGTTGAAGTTACTCAAGATGACTTCACTTATGATGAAGGCAATGATGTCTGTACTTGTGATCACTAACTAGATTGGCCCCTAACGGGGCCTCTATTTGACTGTGTCCTTTCACCATTTAAAAATGGCTGACACAAACAAAACCTACGCCCAGTTCAATGCCATTACGGTAACTGGACGGATTTTCCATGCTGAAATTCCTAAAGGTAGGGACTTTCTTGCGGTGACTGTAATAAGCACCCTAGAAAATGATGGACAGTCCATCAACTTCACCTTCAATAACAGCAATGGTCTTAAAGCCTTGTTTGAGAAGGGGTTTTTGGCAGTAGGCCGTACTGTCACTATTACCGGACACGTAAATCGGGTTGCCGAAACTTACGAGAAAGACGGTAAGCTGCTTATGAAAGCAAGGCCCGAAATACACCTCAAGGGTGTTCAAATCCTTGATGGTGGACTAGGTCCCATGCCAAAAGTAGCAGAAGTGAACAACACGGGCGCAGAAGTGACAATGGAGCCTAAGGCAACTGTTGCTACTGCTGCTCTTAGTTCGGCCCAAATGTAAAACACCTGAGGCTTGCTTAATAGCAAGTCTCTTTTTACTTTCTTAAACTAACTATGACATTTCACACCATTATTGCTACATATCAACACCCACAGGCAGCAATTGCCTATAAGGATTGCTATTGCTATGACGAGCCTAACTTCAACTTAATTGCTGAGCCTCTTGTGCATGATGCTACTGAAGTTATTATCGGTGCCATGATTTGTGCAAGGTTATCTAAACCTAAGGAGAATCCTAAACAGATTAAGCTTACTTTTTCTGAAGATCCAAATTACTTTCAGTCCGTTAACGACCCGGTCTGTAAAGACAACGTTGTCGTTCATCTGACCTACGTTAAAGCAGAAGATGACTACAGCATGTATTCATCTGAGGTAATAGCACCTGAAGCAGCAGCTGTACAAGCAGCGCTTGCTGAACTCGTTGTTGAGGATCCGCTAGTACCTTTATGCCCACATCTAATGGATTATTTTCCTTCTCCCCCAAAGGAGTTCTACGTTAAAATTACTCCTATTGAAAATAAAGCGCTGCACTTGCTCTCTTAAGTGCTTCATTATCGATGTGCCACTTAAGGTTCTCCATTAATGTAGGCTCAGCGCTATAAATCTGTACGGGGGATAAACTACCATCCCCCGTTATCTTTCCATACATCTGACCACTTGAAGCATCTGGTGCTCCAAAACCTTGTGCCATATAGGTCTTAGTACGTTTATAGTTACCATCAGCTAAACCAACTGGAGTGTTTACTAATAAATCACCAGCACTCATACCAGCACGGTCCATTAGCTTTAATTGTGCAGCCTTTAATAGCTCTTGCATGCCAAGTTCCTTGATAGCTTGCTTAGCGGACGGATCTGTTGGAGTCTTAAATGACATTCCACTTCTTTTAGTTGGATCATGCCATCCAAAAGATATCTCTCTTACATTAGGTGCACTCTCAAGTACATCTAGCGCTCCTCCTATTCCTGGGACTATACCGATTTGTTCTTGTATATATCTATCAACGTCAAATGGTGCATCGACAGGTGAATTCATTAACTTCATTTTCATCTGAAGTGGAATATTATTAGTCCTATCCATTATCTGAGGACCTACATCAACCTCAAGCGATTTACCATATTCCATTCGCTCTGTTAATGCTTGCAAATGCTCTGCAATATCCTCAGTAATAATTCCTACAGGACGCTCAGCTAATAGCCTACTTCCTGCTAAACGACTTAACATATCTATCTACTATTTACTTATCTTTTAATTATATAAATAATAGATAAATATCTATTTAAGGATTTTCAATCCTGATTACTTCATCAGTAATAGAAACGATTGGTACAACGTCATGACATAGCATCTCTACTCGTGATCCGGGTCTAAAGGTAAAACCTTGACGTTGCAGCTCAGCACACTTCAATGCTCTGACTAATTCATAGTCCAAGCGCATTTTCTCTTCTTGCCGTCTTGCTATTGCCAAGCACTGTTCAACTGTTTGTCCATTCAATGGAACCATGAAACTCAACTGAACTCCCATGTTTTCACTAGCTACCCAACCTTCTGGGTCATAGGGATTGGTTTCGGTTCCCATGATGAAAGGCGACAATGTCATAGTCGCACCGTTGCAAACCACACTGCCGCCATATGACTGACGACTAGGGGCACCGTTGTTCTGAAACTGCACAGCTTGATTAGTCACATTGCCAGTCGCACTACTCGTAGGCGCTGCTGTGTTGTACGTATCATTTGCTACTGCAGGAGCTGACGTTACTGCGAGAAGACAGATAGCGAGGTAGTGGTTGAGTTTGTGGTGATATTTCTGGTGATGTCGATTGTCTCGACTACTCCGGCAACTCTGCTCACAGTCTCTAACTGAAACTCTTCCCCTGCTGTTGTCAGCGTGAAGTTCACTGCTGAATCGTTGACGTGTGAACTTGCGGAAATATTGTTTCCAGACCAATGGCTGTAATCGCCACCCATTACTTCCGTTGCGATTGTCTCGGTCACTGTCTGCGTTGTCGTTGTCGTTGCTTGCATCGAACCTTGTGTGAAGGCCGGTGTGATCTGATTTGCACGAGCACTTAGCGGCGTCAATAGCAGTAAGGAAATTATTGGTAATAGACATCTTTTAATCATCTGTATGACCTAATTAGAGATAAGCTTTGGAAATTTGAGCGAGAAGGCCTAGTAGAGCTAAACCAGCAGATAAAACTGCAGCTGCTCCTGCTACCCACTTCTCAACTGTTTTTATACGTTCTCGTAGTTCTTGTTGCTTCTCTTCAAGTCTTGCGATTTGTAGAGTATGTACTACGAGTTTAGTTTCTTGATTCGCATCAAGTGAAAGAGGATCGGTCATAACTTATATGGCGGCTTGGATTCAACTACTGAGATGTCTTTACCATCAGCTCCCATGATCTTGATGGGTGTCTCTATTCTAATTGTTTGATATCTAGCACCTGCAGCCGCCTCAGCTCGCTTCCTATCTTGATCAGCCTTATAGGTACCATCACCTCTTTTCTTAGCTGTCTCAAGACCAAATGAAGCGAGTGCTCCTGTAAACACACTAGCTATGAAAGTTGGGTCGATACGATCTTGTTTACCTAGTCCAGGTATCTCAACGTAATTCAACGTGAGTATAAAACCTGACCAGACAACAACACCTAGTCGGACAAATGTTGATAGTAGAGCTAACTGCTCTTCCTTATCATCTAGTCCTGCCTTAATCTTCCCCAGTACTCCCTTCTTGGGTGGGCTCTGGGGTGGATCCGTTTGAGGATTCATCGTCGCTTCCATCTTTCTTAGCTCCAAACTTCTTTTGAACTCGTTTAACTACCTGCATTAATACAGGTTTCAAGATCTTGACTACTTGATTGAACATAGATGTAGCAGTTAAAGTGGCAACTACTGATACAACTGCTGTTAAACCAGCTGCTACAACGATCTCCTCTTTAGGTACAGGTAATTCATGATCTATAAAAGGAATCGTTATAGTTGAGACCTCAGGTGGAGCTGGCTTCGCTGCAGCTGCTTCCTCTTCCTCAGATTGAACTCCCTTAGGAGGTCTTAAGTTCTTAGGTGGAGCTAGCAGTGGCACATATGAAGGCGCTTCCCCTTGAGGAATAGCCAATATTGCCCTAGGTAAATCTATGGCTGGCGCTAGGGGATAAGCCCCTGGCAAATCAATTGTTGGTAATACAGGAGGTTCACCCATTGGCTTACCTCCGAATTACTACAAAAGACACTATATAAACATTCTAAATGATAATTTCACCTATGGAAACAACAGATAAACAAGCACCGGACCTAGACTACGACTGGATTAAAACTGCTCATGGCGATTTCCGTATCCAACAAAGTCGCTGGGGCACCTTCACTACTTATGCCAGAGATGGCAAAGGATTGGTTACTGGACTTACCTCACAAGTTACTACAGATGTTACTAAGTATTACCTAGCTGAATTAGCTCAAGAAGCCAGCGCAAAATTAAAATTGAAAAAGTCTCGATCACGTAAATGATTACACAAATCAATTGACACAACCAACGGCTTATCTTGCCCACAACCAGTGATTATAACAACTACAATATTAATGATAGAACGGAAAGAATATGTCATTATCAAAACAAACACTCGAACCATTAGAAGAAGCGCAAGGTCTGATTCGTACTGCAATTAAATCTGCTGCAGTAAATGAAAAGCCATCAGTTGTTGTTATGCTCTCAAAACTACTGTTGGAAATTGACCATTGCAAAGAATTTGAGCACATAATGGATCTCATGGAGGAGCACCGTAATTGAATCCAAAGAAACAACGCAAAAAACTAAAGAAGGCAATGGTTGCCGCTGAGCTTTGTTCTACTAGAGACGAGGCACAGCAAATCATTGCTAAAGCTGATAAGGCTACTAATAAACTAAACGGTGAATATTATGTTTGGACTAGATCAAGTTTTTACCCATAAATCAAGCGCTGTCTATAACGCTATTCATTTGAAAGACTTCACTGGTCTTGATAATGATACTGATTACAGCGAACAAGGGCTTATCAAGCTCTGCGCCGAAATTAACTACTCAACTAGTTTTAAAAGTCTTAAAGACTTAGGCGTGGAACTCAGCAACAAATTTGCTGATGCTTGGGATGACAGCACTAACTACACGATTCAAACCTTTGACAATGAAATTGATCTCACCTTCACCACAACCATGTGGTTCTGGTGGTGTGATAGCTGGGAAGGTGCTCCTAGTGACTACATTGCTAGTCGATTGAGCATCGAGTCTTCCCTTGTCTCTGGCGTTATCGAAGATTACTGAAGATCCAACCTGCCAAAATTAATAATGATTAATGAAGATGTCTGGAATACTATGCAATCTGTTGAAGATGCGTTTAGCAATATATGCTATCTAAATACCCTAGTTACAGAACTTGAAACTGCAGTAGATAAACTTCCTAATCACCCAGATAATGAGAAGCTTAAAGTAATAACTGCTGCTATTTCTAGCTACCTTCCTGTCTATACATGGATATTCGATGAGGCCTTCAAAGAAGCATGGGACATGACTGTAAAATAGGTGACGATTACCATTACTAGCTTCTTTCCCTACTTATATCTTGTTAACCTCGCTTTTGTTGGTTCTATTACCATGAACCAAGCAGACGTGATCATTACTTACTGTGCTTCACAATATAATTATGAATATGTTGATGATGTACGTGTAGATGCTTGTGTACAAGAGCAAGCAGCTCTGCTACTAACAAAGGAATAAGCGGCCAGATTCGGTCGCTTTTTTTATTGTCTCTACCATTTATAATTGATATATCAATTGTTTCATTACTTCAAGGAGTATATATATGTCAAGAAGCATAAAAAATGAGCAAAAGTCTAAAGCAAGAGCGGTAGCCAACTTAGGACAAAAGTCACATTTGCTAACTCCTATTCAGAGTATGCAACGCACTATGGCTTATGCCAAACAGGCAAAAGAAAACCGTAATAAGGCTACCTATAAAGACACACCTGGTGGTGTCGATCCTTCCATTTGGGGTGATATGAGTGATGACGACAAGGAATACTTTGCCGGACAAGGCTTTAATACCGTTTCTGCTAAAAGTGGTAATAGTATTTTCGATTGGAATGACTGGAAACGTGGCAAAGGAAACTATCAACTAGAAGGTCACGAGAACCAGAACAGTGGCTTCTGGCAAGAAGCTGCCTATGAAATGGGCTTCGGTACTGTTAAAAAGGCTGAAGACCTACTAGAAGTGCGCAAAAAAGCCGATGAGTTAGGCATCACGGATTTGGATTCCTATGAAGATGTGATTCAATTCCGTAAACGCCTTGAGCAAGAACCAGAACTAGATACAAAGACTACTGATGTTAAACCTGAAGAGCCTGCTGTAGATACTTCTGTTGTTGCTATTGATCCTGATTCATATGAACTCTCAACTGAAGTCAAACGTGCAAAGGATAATGCTCAAAAATTTGAAACTGCTCTACAAAACAATGCATGGGGGCCCAAGATCTTCAATAAAGGTAATCAGTCCTCTGCTCCTGCTCAGGACTTCTTAGATGGCTACAAACTAGACCTCAAGGCTGGATTGGAGAAAAAGGATCGCAATGTAATGGCAGATCCTCAAATCGGCATGCCTAGAGCCATGGGCGATATGAGTGGTGTTTGATAAAAAACACACTAAAACACAAAAAACACTCTGCTCCCTAACCCTTTAAAAATAAATACATGGGATCAAGAGAGGTGCATTAAAAAGAAGAATATAAGGGAGACGGGTGTTTAACGTGTTTTACCTTAAAAAAACAGGGGCAAATCCATTGCGCCGCAACGGATCCGACTGAACACAGTTAGTTGTGTGTTATTTAGTCAATTTGATAGTATATTTGTACTCTTTGTATCAATTTATACCAAATCACCTACTTCTTCGTCACTGCCTTAGTAATCAGATCGTATAGGTCTCGTTGATCTGTACCGGACCATTCAGAAAGTCCCTCGATGAATGGGCATTTACCGTCATTAACCCTCATCGCTTCTTGCATAATCGTGCTGGTGAATAGTACCTCCTCTGTAAGGATGGCCTTAAGTAAACCTAGGACCGATTCACCCTTAGCCATTTCCCAGGCTTCTAGGAAGTTCACGATGTGAGGAGTAAGTAAAAACTGCCAGATGGCCTCGTCTTGAGTTAGGCCTCCTTTAACCATCAGGCGATTAAAGCGTTTTAGAACTTCTTGAACAAACGCTGAAATGCCTTCCTCACTGTAATCACCACTATGGAATGGCGTAGCTGCTTTACGGGAACTTACTAGATCATTCTCTATAAGGTTGCGTAGATAAGCACTGACAGAGCGCCTTTCACTCTTAGCGGTAAGTACAACATGCCTATACAATGCTGGTGGCATTGAAAACGAGATCTTTCTGATGCTGTCAGTATTAATACTCATTTCACCTTAATAGGGCTCATAACTCAACCATAAGACTAAGCGCATGCTGGGGTATAGGTATGCAATCTGCATACTTGGCTTCTATATGAGGAAACTGTCGCAATAGATACCGCAATCGGCAAAAGTAAATACTACTTTTATTGAGTAGATTCAGGCTAAATGCCGGCTAATGAAAAGCCCTTCATACCCAAAAGCCCTTCTCTCACTCAAGAAAGCTGTCAATTCGCCTTACCACGGCACCTGCTCATATCAATTGAGACCCAGACGACGATGTATCACCTAAGTATTTATACCATACCATCTGTTGAATACTGATGAACAAAGGAATGAAGAAACTCACCTTTGAGTGCAGCGAGAAATTGGCACGCTGTTTAAAGTCACGAGCCCTAAACGAAGACCAGACTCAGCAGCAATTGATACTTAATGCTGTCAAATCCTACATGAATCCAGTCTGTGATGACTGTGAATTGTGTCAGGGAAGAGGAACAAAGTCTCCCTAAAAGCTGGAAACCCGCAAAGCTGGAAAATCCACCATTAGCCAATAATCAAGTTAACTTCTAATTGCCTTCAAACGGCTCCTTTTAATATCACATCTAATGAATCAAGCTCTTGGTACATATAGCTTCAATGTCAATTCAAAATTTTTGAAAGACAGAAGATCAACATGGACAGGCACTGGCTACAAAGCAATTGATCCTATTGCTTTTAAGCACGTACGTATTCGTAGGAAGCCATCATCTTTTAATTGAAAAGCTGGAATTCCAGAAAGCTGGATTCCCAGATACTCGGAAATAGTTAATGCTCTATTTTCTTTTTCCGATGATAAAATTAGATCGCCGTCGAACGGTCTCCTCAAACTACTAATTCAATGTCAAGAATAAACGTCACAACACACAGAAATGGTGAAGAGCCTGTCACTCACAGGGCACAAAACATGTCTGCTGCGTTAAGTTATATCGAAAGCCTTGTTGCTGTATCAAAAGCAACACCACATGAGGGCTTTGATATTACTTATACGATTCGACCCATACGTGGTTTAGGTAGCGCCTTTTCCTATTGATAACGAATATGGGCACCTATCGGTGCCTCTAGAAGCAATTGTCCTATACGACCTTTAAATTATGCATGCTAGAGAAGCGTTTGAAAAAGCAAATGCACTCTTTGGAGTTGAGAAGCGTGAGCTTCAATATCCACATTTTGTGGAACCTAATGTTGTTGGTGTTAAACCATCTGGTCACTACGGAGTAGTTCGTAGCGACAACCAAGATCTACTTGGCATTGTCGGTGACAAATATGAGCTCGTACAGAATACTTCCTTACTACGTATGGCGGAATTCATTCGAGAAGAAGCTGACATTGAACATGTCGTTTCACTCAAAGGAGGCAAAAAAGTTGCCTTTACTGCAATGATCCGTGGCACATCAACTGAAATCGTCCCTGGCGATAGCGTCTATAGACGAATAGTTGGTTACCTCGGACATGATGGTAAAACCAGCTGTGGTGCAGTATTTACTAACGTCAGAGTCTTTTGTGATAGCACCCTTGCCACTGCAATGGCACAAGCTAATTGCAATGCCATCATTCACAAAACAGGTGCTAATGATCAGTTCCAAAAGCTGATTCACTCAATTAATGTGGCTCGTCAAACCTTTGACAATGAAGTCATGGTAATGCGTGACCTAGCTCAAGTTGGGATTACTACTGCTGATTTTAAAGACTTCCTGGAAGAAGTTTATGAAAAAGAAATTCCACAAGGTAAGCAGATTGATGACTTACGTAAGTATCGTCCTTTGCTCAATGCTTATTGGAATGGCATTGGTAGCGAGTTTGGTTCCCATACTATGTGGAACGCTGTTAACGCAGTAACGCAAGTCGAAACATCGACTAAGAACCTAACTCGTAAAAAAGCTGAGAAGCAATTCCTTAAAGCAAACTTTGGTAGTGGACTCACTACTTCTGCTCGTGCTATGGAAGTCGCTATGAGTTTTAAATGACTCTAGAATACATCTAGATTCTCTCAATTAAGCATCTACTAGAGATGCTTTTCTGAGGGATTCTTCCCTCGTTAATTATATTTCTAACTGAAATGAAAAAATTACTAGCCTTACTGGCATTACCTTTTATTGCCCTTACTTCCCCTGTGGCAGCTGAAGTTCAGACTTCAACTGCTAGCTGGTATGGACCTGGCTTTCATGGCAGGACTACTGCTAATGGGGAGCGTTATAACCAATACGGGATTTCAGCAGCGCACAAGTCACTACCTTTTGGTACTCGTGTGCGTATCTGTAACCAGTGGAGTTCTAAATGTGTAGACGTTCGTATTAACGATCGTGGTCCATACATTGCTGGTCGTTCCTTTGATCTTTCATATGGAGCAGCAGCGCAAATAGGAATGCTTTCCTCTGGAGTTGTTCCTATCACTTACGAAATTCTATAAATGAATCATGTATACCTACCTGCATTACTTATATTCTTTCTTTACTGTCTTGATATTGAACTGCGCCCAACCCGCTAATTGGAGCAATTGCGCCAATGTACATGTATGGTTACCACCATACTTTAATGATTATGGAATTTTCCATACGGAGTGGGTTAAACCAATATCTCAGTAATTTCTTTGGTAGAATTTAGTCATGTATGGAGATTATACTAATGAGTCGTACTTATCGTAAGTATCCGTTAGACCATCAACACATTAGACATCCCAAAATCAATAATGAGCGCCGTCAGCTTGAAACACTAAAAGCTGATAGGCGTTTCTTTGATTACAGTATCAGTCCACCAAATCGAATCAACAGGCATCTATCTGATGAGTTTGATAGTTTAACTGCTAGCTCTAGTCATGAACTACACGATAGAACTTAAAACTAAAGAGAATGATGATTCACCTATTGCTACCTATCTCAATAGTGCAACTGAATTACCACTATCAATTACTGCTCATATTGTCTCTATGCTTATGTGGGACAAAAATGGTGAGCTGATTAATGAGTGAATTCCTTGGCGATACTACAGACAAGCACGGCTTTAGCGTACGTCCTGCTATCACTGACGATGAATGCATCTTACAGTGTCTATACAACAACATTAATATATGTGGTCTAGACAAGCAGCAAGTCATACGCCTAATCAAAGATCGAGGTGGAACTGTTGTTTAATTAGCAATTATTATTTAGTGATAGTTTGTCTCCAATCACAGACATAAATTATTGGCGCTAATTTATAAGAAGGAATTAAGCACAACATAAGCTATGTCCTTTCTGTATGCCTACTTCTTGATATTTCTGTTAGTAGCAGGGATGCATCTAACGTGGCCAACACCACCGAGGGGTCATGGATAAACTTACTAAATTAGAAGTGCAAGTAGCACGTAAGGCTCTTAAAACCTACCAAACGTTCTACGTATCACCGTCTAATCCAAATCATGAAGTGCTTAACCAACTTCTAGACAAGCTATCGCTCGCTAAATTGCTTACTTAACTATGGAACTATTTTTTCTCTGCCTTGGACTTGCTTCTGTAGCCGGTGGCGGTGCTTGGTTATTAACACCCAAAAAGACAGTAGATTAACTGACTGCTTTAGACATTCGCCACTTATCAGTGGCTTTAGTATTAGGTAGGTCCTAAAGGACCATTGTGCAAATCATATGGACAGGTTAAATGGATATATCGCGGGAAGCTCATGACGATTTAGTCGGAGCTGTCGAGGACACAATTGAATACTTCTGCGATCAGCAGATGCAGCAAGGTGTGCCTTTCTCAGGTGAAGCTGCTTGGGCAATCATTGAGTGCCTGTGCATCACCAAACAGGCTGAGCTAGCTGGAGAGCTTTCTCCTGCATGACAGCAAAAATAAGTGATGTCTACGAGGCATTGACTGATTTAGAAGATCGTATCGAAGCGATCTGTTCAAGCGTTGAAGTCTCACGAGCTTTCGTGTGGCTAATGATCAAGCACAGAGCTGAACTAAACCTACAATTACTAAAGGAGGCTAATGACGGATAGAAAAATGATCGCACTTACGGCAGCATCTGCGGCTGTAGGAATCATCAATCCAATTGGAATTGCTGCTTTCTTAGGACTGCAAGCCTATTTCTGGACTAATCTCTATTTAAAAGAGCGTGAACAGCAAGAAAACGAGCCGCGTTCAGAGTTTTACTTTGACGACGATCGCAATAAATGAATAACACTAGGGCACCTCGCGGTGCCTCTACTACAGCGTGCTCATAAGAGCTTTATCCTTTACCTCTAATTACTAAATGACAATTCTTTCAACAGCTTCTACTACAGAGGCTGTCCTTGAAGATGACACTGCTACAGGTGCCTCAGGAGAACTAGCTACAACTATGCCTTCAGAGGAATATGTAGCAACGAAAAATGCTGATGCTGATGTACAAGCTAAAGCTATAGCTGCTTTAAACAGATCATTAGCAGAAGACAATGCAGAAAAATTCGCTGAAGAATGCTCGGGTAACCTAACCCAGAGCATCGATATGATGATTGGAATCGCTCTCAAGAAAGATTCCGACGCTATCTTCTTTCAGTTCTTAGGTAAAAATGAAGAGTATCTAGCTCTGATGGCTAACGGTAAGCCACTGACAAAGCTTGAAAAAGTTACTGTCACTGGTATCGAAATTGCCGAAGACGTTGGTGAATACAATTCAACTAAGTTGAATCTGTTCCTAACTACAGGTGCATCGCGCACAGTGATGGTTACTTGTGGCCTTCAAACCTTCTGGACACAATGTGTACTGACTGGATTGATGGACGTGTTTAATAGCGGCATTCTCTCTAGCCCAATTACTATTGAGTGCTGGAAGGGCACAAAGAGCAAGTTCAAGCCGACATTCGCTGCCATTCGTGCAGACGTCGTACTTGGTGACAAGGTGATCAAAAACGCTAAGTTCAGCGATACTGAACTCTATAACAGTTTCACTGAAGCTCGTAGTGATAAAGATTCAGAACGTACTGAAGCCTTGTGTCGTGACTGCATTGAAGTGCTCTCAAAAGCTCTTGAGATCAACATGAAGGGTCTAGCAATAGAACCAGTTGCTATTAAGCAAGAAGTTGTTGGCACAGTTGATGTGGGAGCTGATTTCTGAGCAGCATGAAAATAAGCACAGTGGTCTCAACTGCTGTGCTTTTTCCCTAAACTAAAGTTAGTTATTGTAAATAATCCTATGTTTAAATTCCTCCAAGGTGTAACAATTACAACCACAATATTGGCAACCTTTGTACTAGCATTAATCTATGCTTCAACTGATTTAATTGCTGATACACAAGATCCTCCTCCTGAAACAACTATTGTAAAAACCACTCTATGTGATGACATCGAAGAGGTACTTTTAGAAACAATGGAAGAAGGTTTAATGGAAGAGCATGATGTCATTGACATAGTACAAACTTGCAGAGATAAAAATGAGTGACACACCTGAAAAGATTGAAGTATATGCATACGATCTATACGATCTAGTTTGCGATGCTTACGTAGCTGCACTCGATGACACACCGTTACCTGTTGCCTTCTATCTAGAACGTATTAAAAACACAGCTTACGGCTATCTACCAACGCAGATGCACCAACAATTTGAGGAGTATTTAAGTAATAAAGATTATTTGCCTACGCCTAAAATTATCACTTGACCCATGACTTTCCCTGAGCATTTCTCACTCACACTTACACGCGTTTACAGCACCGACGAATACCTCGAATTTTGCGAGGAAGAGAATGAAACCCCGTCCAAAGAAGGTTTCTTCTCGTTTATTAATGATGACCTTGAAGAAGACTTAGCCATGGGGTCTCACGGTCTTTGCTCCGACGACTTAGCTGACCTATGACTGAACCAGACATCTACTCACCACACCTAATTGACCCACAACTGATCTAACATGACAGCATCAACACTAGAACGTCCAACCGTTCAAGAGACAAACGAGCCTCAATTTCTTATAGCCCTACCTGTTCATTTACTGCACTGTGTAGCGCAAGTTGTATCCACTGATCCAGTTAAAGTTTCAATCAACAAGATCTCGCTATACCGCGAAGACTCTGTTGGATCTGGTCAAATTACACTTGCTGCAACAGATGGCCACCGCTTACTGAGGATCATCCTGCCTGCAGGGTCTACTCAGATAGGGGAACTAGAGCCTGGACAGCGCCTGATTATTGATCCAGCAGCTTTTAAGAAGCGTCCACTAACTAACGAGAAAACAATTGAACTCTTTGCCGATGGTACGGCTGAGATTCCTAATAGTAGTTCTCGTGAGATTAGAAAAGTGTTCTGGAAGACTACTGATACGGATTTTGAATTCCCAAACTACGATCAAATATTTCCAGACAACTTCCACAACAAATCAGAAGCTCCTTTTGCATTCAATCCTTCCTACCTGCTTGACTTTCTTAAGTTAGCCAAGCAATACGGATGTCCACTTGTTGTTAAGTGGCGCATGAATGCTGCAACAACAC
>PVBE011834990.1_pt1 | contig 15005 bp, 19 predicted proteins | sample 1631181 | NCBI WGS metagenome assembly PVBE01 (sample SAMN08397723, study PRJNA350692) | Marine metagenome, whole genome shotgun sequencing project. | isolation source: water | place: Pacific Ocean | collected 2012-04 | reverse complement strand
GGACAGGATTCAACACGAAGGCACGAAGAACACGAAGGGGCACGAAGAGAATCTATCTTTCCAATCTTCGTGTCCTTCGTGTCTTCGTGTTGAAAACAATCGCCCCAAAGACTGAGGGCTCCAGGCAAGGTGGGCTCGATCGAGGACTAACCTACAAGCCTCACAAGACGGTATGCCGACAACAGGAGGACCTCCCGCAGGCTGTACCACAGGCGGGATGACCGCGAGACTTCGATGGGGCTCGCCGGAGCGGGAGAGGTCAGTGCATCGACGCGGCTGTCGGCAAAGATCTGCTTCACTCGATACAGGTGGAAGCCATCGCTCACGACAAGCGCTTTCTTCCAACCATTCGAATGCATCAGTCGGGCCGACGCCTGGACGGTGTCGTAGGTTGTTCCACTTCCCTGCTCGGTAATGATCTGTGACGGATCGATACCCCGCTCCGACAGGTAGCGGGCGCCCACATGGGCTTCTGAAAAGTTCGGATCGGGCCCGAAACCGCCTGTCGTGATAATGACGTTGGCATAACCGAGCTCGAACAGGTCGAATGCGTGATCCAGGCGGGCTTCGAGAACCGGTGACGGCTTTCCGTTGTACTGGGCCGCGCCGAGGACGATGATGGCATCCGCCTGCCGGGCCTCATCGGTTGCCGCGCCGGCTCGAATCCGAGAATACAGAACGCCGCCGTAGATACCCGTGACCAGGACAATTGCCAGGACGAGGACTGCGGTGAGTTTGAGAAGTCGTCGTTTCATCGTGGCGTTGTGTCGGCGTCCGAACCGGAGGGCCTCGCGATCCCTTCTTCAAAGAACCCAGTCAATTCCTTGTGGGAAACAGGCCCTTCACGCAACAGGACAGGAGGGCTCTGGGTCAAGTCCAGAACCGTTGAAACAGGCATCCCTTCGAGCCTGCCCCCATCGATATACAGATCAACGCCTTCGCCCAGCTGATCCATGGCATCCGCCACGGAACGGGCGCCCGGTTGATTGCTGCGGTTCGCGCTCGTCGCGGTTAGCGGTCTACCGAACAGTCCGATCAGCTCGATGGCCAGAGGCCTCCGGGGCCAACGCAGGCCAACGGTACCAGTGCTCGCAGTGATCCGGTCCGGTATCGTTTGGTTGGCCATGGTTACGAGTGTGATCGGGCCGGGCCAGAAGGCCGCCGCCACGGTTTCAAAGCTGGGACTCGGTTCCGTCACCGAGCGGGCCATCTCGATGGAATCGACCAGAAGAAGGACCGGCTTTGATTCCGATCGTCCCTTGACGTTGAAGAGCCGTTCCACAGCAGAATCATTGAAAGGGTCTACGCCCAGACCGTACGCCGTGTCCGTGGGGAAACAAACCACACCACCCTGCTCGAGCGTACGCACGGTTTCCCGAGCCTCCACAACGTCGAAATCCTCAGCCTTCAGTACGTGCATGCATCTCAAAAATAGAAGTCCAGCAACCACACCGCAAACGTTTCTTCGGGAGCAAGTTTCCCACTGCTGCCATAATAGCGCTGACATGGGACCACAGCCTATCGGCAAGAACAACCCACGCCTTGTTGAAATTCGGAAAGCTTTCCGTGACGGAAGACGGACCCCCGACGGCCTGCTTCCGATCGAAGGCCCGAATCTCATTGCCGAGGCTCGACGAGCAGGCATCCCGATCGTCGAGCTCTTCGTCGAGACCGGCCGAGAGGGCCCCACCGTGCCCGGCGCCCTGAACTGGGTGGTCGAAACACCCGTTTTTCGTTCATTGAAGTCCACGGAAACTTCTCAAGGCGTCATTGCCCTTGTCCGCCTTTCACCCTCGAAGATCGAGGAAATGCTCTCGGTAGAATCGCCGCTGCTCGTCGTTCTTTGCGGAGTTCAGGACCCCGGAAATGCCGGCACAATACTCAGAGTGGCCGATGCATTCGGAGTTTCCGGCTGCATTGGCGCTGAGGGCGCGGTTCACGTATATAACGACAAGCTCGTCCGTGCCAGCGCCGGGAGCATCCTGCGTGTTCCTCACTGTTGGGACCTGGAACTGATAACGTTGTCGGAACTGCTGCGCTCACACAACATCAACATCGTCGGGACAGCAGGTGACGGCGAGATCACGATGGAGGAATACGACTGGCGGCACCCCACGGCGATCCTCTTCGGCAACGAGGCGGCCGGCCTTGCCCCGCCCGAACGGGCACTCTGCGATGTGATCGTTCGAATCTCTCACGAACAGCGTGTGGAATCGCTCAATGCGGGCGTCGCTGCGGGTATCGTCCTTCATGAGGCCTGGAAGCAACGCCGCTCCTGAATCTGCTAGACTGTGCGGGAGCGGGATCGAGGGGTCCGAAGTTCGATGTCAGGTCGGGGAATGAGAGTACAGTCCGAGGTCCGAAGTCCGAGGTCGGGGAAAGGGCGGCCCTTAAGGTCAAAAGCTGCCAGCTACCCGCTGAAAGCTACACGCTAACAAACCAGCTACCTGCTGAAAGCTACACGCTAACAAACATGGATTCCCTTTTCGAAGAACCCAAACCCGACCGGGACCCGGAAGACGGTCCACTCGCCGAGCGCATGCGGCCGGATGCGCTCAGGGACTTCATCGGACAAGTACACCTGTTGGGACCCGGGAAGGCCCTGCGGATGGCAATCGAGCACGACAAGATCCCTTCCATGATCTTGTGGGGGCCGCCCGGCGTCGGAAAGACCACGCTGGCCCAGATCATTGCCCACATGACGAAGTCGGCGTTCATGACCTTCAGCGCGGTTCTATCGGGTATCCGCGAAATCAAGGACATCATGGCTTCGGCGGAACGGTCACACCATCGTGGTCACCGTACTATCCTCTTCGTTGACGAGATTCATCGCTTCAACAAGGCGCAACAGGATGCCTTCCTGCCCTACGTGGAGAAGGGGAGCATCACGTTGATCGGGGCGACAACGGAAAACCCCTCCTTCGAAGTCATCGCGGCTCTCTTGTCACGGGTTCGCGTTTTCGTTCTCAACCCTCTCAGCGACGAGGAAGTTCTGTCTCTGGTCGAAAAGGCCGCGGCTCGATTCGAGTTTCGGATCGAAGCGGACGCGGCACGGACGATTGTCGATCTGGCGAATGGGGACGCGCGGACGGCGTACAACATCCTGGAGTTGGCATCCGAGTCGACCGAGAAGGACGGGAGCATTTCAATTGAGATCCTTCAGGAAGTCGCCCAGAAGAAGGTGCTCATCTACGACAAGGCCGGTGAAGAGCACTTCAACATCATCTCCGCCCTCCACAAGTCGATCCGGAACTCGGATGCGGATGCGGCACTGTACTGGCTTGCTCGCATGCTGGATGCGGGCGAGGCTCCAATGTACGTCGCCCGGCGGTTGGTTCGTTTCGCATCCGAGGATGTTGGCCTGGCCGACCCTGCGGCCCTCCGTGTCGCTCTGGATGCAAAGGAGGCTATGGCCTTTCTTGGAATGCCGGAGGGCCAACTCGCTCTGGCCGAGTGTGTTATCTATCTTGCCGCCGCGCCGAAATCGAATGCCGTCTACACCGGCTACTCAGCCGCCCTTGAGGATGCTCGCCACGGACGTGCGGAACCCGTCCCGCTCCATCTGCGCAACGCACCGACGCGATTAATGAAGAAGCTGCACTACGGAGAAGGCTACCAGTACGCACATGACGAGAAGGACCAAGTCGCCCGCATGGAGTGTCTGCCCAAGAACCTTGCGGGTCACAGGTACTATCGGCCGAAGGACGTGGGAATGGAGGCGGAGGTCAAGAGACGGTTGAATGAGGCCGAAAGAAGAAAAAATAAATCAGAACCGAAATAGCATTATTACTGGATAGATACGGACTACTTACGCATGTGTTCCTTTAGGATACACAGGTCCATGACAACCTCCAGTCCCGCTTCGCGCGCACGCCCGGCAGCTTCTTCGTGCACGACACCCTCCTGAAGCCACTTGTAAGCATCGAGAATCTCGGGAATCGTCACCGAATCTGGTCGAGAGCGGTCAAGAACTTCACGTTCTCTTCGCGAGTACCGACCGACACCCGAACCATCGTTGGGAATCCGGCACCCTGCATCGGTCGAACGATCACACCGAGTTTCAGCAGCTTGTCGAAGGCGGTTGCGGCCGGCAGCTGAACGTCGACAAGAACGAAGTTTGCTACCGAAGGAACGAATTGAAGGGCCCGAGCCTGGAACTGGCCCGCCAGAAAGTCCAGTTCCCGACGGTTCGTCTCGACGCTCCGGGTCACGTGGTCGACGTCTTCCAAAGCAGCTAAAGCCGCGACCTGCGAAACACTCGGCACGTTGAAGGGAGGACGCACCTTGTGGAGCGCCTCGATGACTTCACTCGTCCCGATACCGTATCCGATTCGGAATCCGGCCAGACCGTAGGCCTTCGAGAACGTCCGTAGGATAAGCACAGGGCGACCGTCGGTGAGGTACTCGAAAGCGTCCGGATACGTCTCATCCTTCACGTATTCGAAGTAGGCCTCGTCAAAGATGACGAGCGTGTTTTCGGGAACACCCGCCATGAAGCGCCGAACCTCATCTTTACCGACCATCGTTCCGGTGGGGTTGTTCGGATTCGCAAGAATGATCACGCGGGTACGGGGGCCGATCGCCTTCGCCATGGCGGTCAGGTCGAACGTAAAATCCTTGAGAGGGACTGTCACGAGCTTCGCACCGACTGCCTGCGAGAAGAGGTAATAGAGAACAAATGAACCTTCGGATGTCAGGATCTCGGTCTCATGGTCCAGGAGCGCATGACAAGTCATCGCCAGTATGTCGCTGGATCCTGCGCCGACAATGACGTTGTCCATGTCGACCCCGTAACGCCCGGCCAACCGCTGTCGAAGGTAATACCCCGTGTCTTCAGGATAGCGACCGGAATCCTCCAGGAAGGACCGGACGGCATCGACGGCCTTCGGCGATGGCCCAAGGGGGTTTTCGTTAGAGGCGAGCTTGATCGCCGATATTCCCAGTTCCCGCTCGACCTCTTCGACCGGTTTGCCGGGTTTGTAGGGCTGAATCAACCGGATGTGTTCCGGTAAGACGTCGATGAAGTTCATGTGGCTCTCCGATTCCTATCTTGACGGTCGTGCTTGTCCGCCCTCGCACGCGTCGCTCTTCGGGCAACGGTTGTCCGTTCGGTCGTTGTCTTGTCGGCGTACTTGTCGTAGAACTTCTTTACCTCGAGCGGAGTCAGAGGCCGCCAGTCCCCGACCTTCAGCTTCGGCGCATCGAGGAAACCGATCCTCACACGGTGTAGTTTCAGAACGTGATGCCCTATGGCATAAAACATCTTCCGGATCTGACGGTTCCGCCCCTGATGCAGGGTGACCTCGTACCAGGGATTCGCTCTGGTTTTGAAAGGCCGGATGTCACAGGGAGCAGACCGGACGCCCTCCATCCGGATGCCTCTCCTGAGCCGGTCCAGCTCTTTTTCCGACGGGGGCGGGGACACCTTGACGCGATACACTTTCGGAACCCGGCCGCCGCGGGTCATGAAGCGAGTGAACTCGCCGTCATTGGTCAGGATCAGGAGCCCCTCGGACGCAAAGTCGAGGCGGCCGACAGGGTAAACCCGCTCACGCACGCGGCCACCCAGCAAGTCGACAACGGTTCGCCTCTTCTCTGGGTCGCTCAGCGTGGAGACCACGTTGCGGGGCTTGTTGACCAGGATGTAAACGGGCAGTCTCGACGGTGGAATCTTTCGGCCGTCGACGGAAATCACGTCCCGGTCCGGGTCGGCACGCACTCCCATGTCCTGGACGACCTTTCCGTTAAGCGCCACCCTTCCCTGCTGGATCATCTCCTCCGCCTTGCGGCGCGACGCGATGCCGGCGTGTGCAAGAATCTTCTGTAACCGTGACTCCATTTGATCGCTAATCGCCAATAGCCTCTTCTTCGGTTTCTTCTGCTGCTGCCTCTTCTTTCACTTCCGCTGCTTCTTCCGGTTCCTCTGCTTCTTCGCCGTCTTCCTCTTCTTCCTCGTCCAGTTCGTCTAGTTCCCCGTCTTCCGGATCACCAAGAGGGAGTTCGGCCTGTTGAGCGGTGTGTTCGGTCTTGATCAATTCCTCGAATTCCTCAACGCTTGGCAGTTCGTCGAGGCTCTTCAGTCCAAAATAGATCAGAAAATTGCGGGTCGTTTTGTACAGGATGGGCCGCCCGACCACATCTTTGCGGCCTGCTGCGGTCACCAACCCACGATCGAGCAGCGTCTTGATCACCCCGGTGGCCTGAACCCCGCGAATCTCCAATATCTCGGGCACTGTAATTGGTTGGCGATAGGCGATCACGGCGAGCGTTTCGAGAGCGGCCAACGACAATCGTGTCGCAGGCACCATGCTCTTGACAAACTTCTTCAACGCATCGTGATGCTCTGGTTTTGTCGAAAACCGGTAGCCCCCGGCGATCTCACGCAGTTCTATCCCGTGCTCGGGCCGGCTGAACTTTTCACGAAGGATTGCGATCTCCTGTTCGAGCTTCTTGATGGGAATGCCCTGACGCAGGGTCCTGCGGATCTGATCCAGACGGATCGGCTCGTCAGCCAGGTAAATAATGGCCTCAAGCAATGCTGAAAGATTGGGATCGGTCATAATTCGGGTTGGCTTGCAAATTGATGTCTCCGAACGCCCCTGCCTGTCCGATGTAGATCGCCCTAAGCCGAGCTAACTCGAGCAAAGCCAGAAATACCGTGATCAAGGCACGACGAGTTGAAAACTGCTCGATCAACTCGGTGAAACGCATACCGTCCGAAGAGCTCTTGAGCTGGTACAGGGCAAAAACCATCATCTGTTCAACCGAGAATTCTTCTCGGGGCACGTTCAGTGGCGGGCGTTCCTCGAACCGCGTGAGCACGTCCCGAAACACCGCCAGCATGTCGAACAGAGTCGCGGTCACTTGAGGTTCGAGGTCCTCCTCCTCATTCTCCAGGTGGCCCGGCCGGGTCCAAACTGCCTTCTCGACAAGCTCCTTTTGATACAGCATCTGCGCCGCGTTCCGGAATTTCTCGTATTCGAGGAGTCGCTGTACCAGATCGGCCCTCGGATCGTCTTCCTCCTCCACGGCATCCGGGTCGGGGGGAAGCAACATCCGCGACTTGATATAGATCAGTTGGGCAGCAATAACGAGAAAATCGGACGCTACGTCCACGTTCATTTCCCGCATCATATGCAGGTAGTCAAGATACTGTGCCGTCACTTCCGCAATGGGGATGTCGTAGATGTCGATCTTGTGCTTCCGGATCAGATCCAGAAGTAGGTCGAGCGGTCCCTCATACAGGGCGAGTGTAACCTTTAAGTCTTCTTCCACAAAAGCCAACCCTTACATTCGACACAGCCTATTCCCGCGGAGCGACAACCTTGGTCCACCTCTGCCAGCGTTTTTCTTCATTGCTGATAAATCAATAGACCAGGAAGGATTGCACGACCCCGATGACCGGGTTGAACAGGTAAAACGGAACCCCGAGAAACAGGAGGCCGATCAGGATCATAAAGCCATACTTCTGCAGTTCTTCGTAGGGACGAAGCAGTGGGGCTGGCAACAGGCCGGACAAGACGGCTGCCCCGTCGAGCGGTGCTACGGGGATCATGTTGAAGATCGCGAGGATCAGATTGATCCTCACCCCGAAATAGGCCATCGATGCCAGGAGCACCAGGAGTGAGTCACCCCTGGCAACGCCCCGCACAACCTGGTTGATCAGTAGTTCATTCGAATTCGATGAGGATTTCAACGCCAGCAGGAACACAAACAACGTGGCAGCCATCACGATGTTGCTCAGAGGCCCAGCCGCCGCCACGATCATGTAATCCCTTCTCGGATTGCGTAATCGCGCGGTGTTGACAGGTACGGGCTTAGCCCATCCAAAGATGAATCCGCTGAAGAAGCCGATAAGAGGAAAGAGGAACGTGCCAAAAAAATCCGCGTGCACGAGGGGGTTCAGTGAGATCCGCCCCAGATCGCGGGCGGTCGGATCACCCAGACGGTTCGCGGTCCAGGCGTGAGCGGACTCGTGAACACTCAGCGACATCAACAGAACAACCAGTGATGAAATGATGGGAAACAGGTCCAGACCCATGATTTCATGCTAGCACACCCGGCCTCCCTCGAAGCTCTCTACGTGCTATAATCCGCCCATGCACGTGGTGCTTCTACGGGCGGCATTGGCTTTGTATTCAGTGGGTTTGCTGCACTCGGTGCTCACGATCCTGAATAGAAAGCATACCCTGTTCCGGGTCAGTCTTTTCTCAATCATAGCCGGTTTCATCTGCCACACAACGTCGATCGTCGTGCGGGCGATGGAGCTGCAATACATGCCGCTCACCCAGCGTCCCGATGCAGTTTCTTTCTTTGCAGCTCTCGGCGCTCTGGGTTTTCTCGTCGCTTATGCGAAGTATCGGATCACGTCCCTGAGTGTCTTTGTTTTTCCGGTTATCTTCATCCTGACGTTCATTGCGAACCTGGTCTATGATTCATCGAACTCGATACCGCCGGCCCTGCTGAGCAACTGGATCTACATTCACACGCCGTTGATTTTTCTGGGATATGCCGCTCTCTTCATCAGTTTTGGAGGAGCCATCATGTACCTGATCCGGGAGAGAGAGCTCAAGTCGAAGCATCCTTCGTCCTTCTACCACAGCCTGCCGTCGCTGGAAATCTGTGACGACCTGTCTTACCGCTCGCTGGCGATAGGGTTCCCCCTGATTACACTGGGCCTTCTATCCGGAGCAGTCTGGGCTCAATCGATCTGGGGAACCGTGTGGGGTGGCGATTTGAAGATCCTCCTGTCGTTGTTCACATGGGGCATCTATTTACTCTTGATCGGCTACCGGTTTGTCGCAGGATGGCGGGGCAAGAAGGCGGCATATCTGGCTATCGCAGGATTTGTCAGCGTCCTGGTTTCTTTTCTTGGGGCCAGTTATTTCGGTGGACTCCATAGTTTTACCCAATGAGGAGATTCCAGGCAGCCATGCGCGTCGTGACTGACAGGCGTTTCTGATCAATATGCAGTTAGCCCTCGTCGGACTGAGCCACAAGACAGCACCGGTCGAAATCCGGGAGCGTCTGGCTTTCGACAACTCGGACATCCGGCAGGCACTGAAGTCGCTGGTCCGCCATGAAGGCGTTTCTGAGGCGATGATTCTGTCGACGTGCAACCGGGTCGAAGTCGTTGCCGAGGCACCTGACGAGGACCTCGTTCGAGAGTTTCTCTGTTCCTACCACCGTATTCCCTCCGACAGCCTCGTCGTCAACCACTTGTACGCATTGAAAGACAACGAGGTGATCCGCCATCTCTTCCGGGTCGCGTCGAGCCTGGACTCCATGGTCATCGGCGAACCTCAGATTCTCGGCCAGGTAAAAGAGGCCTATCGTGTCGCCAGCGATGCCGGCACGGTCGGCATGCACCTGGGAACGCTGATGGATCGTGCCCTGCTCGTGGCCAAGAAGATTCGTACCGAAACCGGTATCGCCCAGTCGGCCGTCTCTATCAGCTACGCTGCGATGGAGCTGGCGCGAAAGATATTTGGGGATCTTTCCGGCAAGACGGTCATGATCATCGGCGCGAGCAAGATGGGGGAGCTGGCGGCAAAACATCTCAAACGAGCAGGTGTGTCGACGGTCCTGGTGACCAACCGGACTTTCGAACGGGCTGTCGAGATGGCGCGTGTGTTCGAGGGCACCGCTATTCCGTTTGAGCATCTCGATGAACACCTCGATCGCACCGACATCGTCATCAGCTCCACCGGCGCACCGCATTTTGTCATCACGAAGCCGACCGCGGAACAGATCATCCGCCGCCGGAAGAACCGCCCGATGTTCCTCATCGATATCGCGGTTCCACGCGACATAGACCCCGGGGTGAACGACATCGACAATCTCTTTCTTTACGACATCGATGATCTTCAGAAGGTTGTCGATGAAAACATGAAGGAAAGGATGAGCGAGGCGAGCCGCGCCGAGAGCATGGTCAACCACGAGGTCGAGGTGTTTTGCGGGCGGCTGCGCCTTCGGGAGGTCGTCCCCACAATCGTCCAGCTTAGCGAAACCCTGGATAAGATTCGACGGGACGAAATCGAACGGAATCGAAAGTACCTGGGAGAGATGACCGAGGCCCAGCAGAAGGCCGTCGACCACATCACCCAGGCCATGATCAACAAGATTCTGCATCACCCGATCTCACAGCTGAAAGACATGGCACATGACACCAAGGCTCCTGAATACATAGATCTCATTCGAAAGATTTTCAATGTCAAGGAATAGGAAGGAGAACGGGTGAGCCCGGATTTAAAACTTGGCACCCGTGGCAGCATGCTTGCCCTGTGGCAGGCGAACTGGACGAAGAGTGCCCTGGAAACAGGCCGAGACACGCATGTAGAGTTGGTGAAGATCAAGACAACAGGCGACAAGATCCTGGACGTCCCCCTGGCCCAGGTCGGCGGCAAGGGCTTATTCACCAAGGAACTCGACGAGGCGCTGTTGGACGGTCGAATCGATCTTGCCGTCCACAGCATGAAGGACCTGCCCTACGAGCTTCCTCCGGGCATCGTTCTGGCTGCTGTTCCGGAACGAGAAGATCGACGTGACGCCCTCGTTTCCGATGGTCGAAACCTGGCGGCGTTGCCCGACGGGGCGAGAATAGGAACCAGCAGTCTACGTCGGCAGGTTCAGTTGAAGCACCGGTTTCCCGCACTCGACGTAGTCCCGCTCAGGGGCAACGTCGACACGCGACTCGGAAAACTGGACGCCGGGGCGTTCGACGGCATCATCCTTGCGGTCGCCGGTCTGAAGCGCTTGGGGCACGCTCGACGAATCACGGAATTCCTCGAAGAGGAAGTGATGCTCTCGGCTATTGGACAGGGGGCGCTCGCGATCGTTTGCAGATCTGCCGACCATCCTACCGTCCAACTGCTCCACACACTGGATCACAAGGATACCAACACGACTGTTCTGTCTGAGCGGAGCCTGCTGGCGAGTCTCAACGGAAGCTGTCAGGTACCGATAGGCGGCTACGCTCGCTTCGATGGGGACCGACTCCTTCTCAAGGGCCTGATCGGGAGCCTCGACGGCCGGAGGATCGTTTCCGACTCCATCAGTGGCAGCGCCGAAGAAGCCGAGCAGATCGGGTCTGAGTTGGGTCGCCGTCTGCTAGCTTCCGGAGGTGCCGCCATCCTGGAAGAGATCAGCGCCAATGGCACTTGAGGGCAGAACGGTCCTGTCGACGCGCGCCCGAGGACAGGGGAGGGAGTTACGCGAACGCCTCGAGGGGCTTGGCGCACGCGTTTTGGAAGTCCCAACTATCGAAATAGTTCCACCGGTTTCGTGGGAGCCAGTCGATGAGGCGATTCGGCGAATCGCGGAATACGACTGGGTCATCTTCACAAGCGCCAATGCCGTAGAAGCCTTTCTCTCCCGGGCGGGCTCGCTACCTCCAATTCAAGTCGCCGCCGTCGGGTCCCAAACCGCCCGGAAGCTCACTGAAAAGGGGTGCACGCCGGATCTCGTACCCATCGACTTCCGTGCCGAGGGCCTGCTCGAGGCCCTTCCCGACAACCTGACAGGCAAACGCATCTTGATTCCACGCGCCCAGGTCGCCCGGGAATACCTGCCGGAGCACCTCAGAGGCCGGGGTGCCAGGGTCGATGTTGTGACCGTGTACCGGACCGAGCGCCCGCCTGAAGGTGCCATTCGGCTGGCCCGCGTGCTTCAGGACGAGAACGTGGATTGCATCATGTTGACGAGCGGTTCCACTGTCCACAACCTGGCAGAAATGCTCGGCGTCTCGGATTTGTCCCACGCCCTGGCCGGCATCGCCATCGCCGTCATCGGTCCGGTCACTCGCGATAGCGCTACCGATGCAGGGCTTGAGGTCGACATCCAGGCCGAGAAATCAACGGTCCCGGACCTGGTCGAAGCGATCCGGAACCACTACGAAATTCAGCGAAAATCATGAGCCTGACCACCGCCGATTATGAAAAGTGCGCATGCAGGATCGCCGAAGCACTCCGTCTCGGTTCCGGCGAAAGTGTTCTGCTGAAAGTGGACCCCCGGATTTTTGCGGAAATCATCGAACCCCTCCGGGATGAGATTCGACGCGCCGGGGCCTATGTATCGGGAACGATTCTCTCCGATGAAGCCCGCACGGGGTCGGATCGGGAATTGGAGTCGATGCGGCGCCTCTTCGATGATGCCGATGTCTTTATCTGGCTTCCGGAAGTGCATCAGGGCAACACCCCGTCGGTTCGGAGTGCTTTAGACGAGTGGCTCGACCGGAAGCGGGGCCGCTCGGTGCATTTCCACTGGGCCAGCGGTACGTATCCGCTTCCCGGTATGCCGCCCCCACCTCCCGAGGTAGCCGATCGAGATTACCTTTCCGCCCTGGATGTGGCCGCCACCGACCTTCGGCGAGCACACGAAGAAGCAATATCGCTGTTGCGGTCGGCCCCGGTTCGAGTCCAGACACCTGAGGGCACCGACGTCACCTTCTCCGTGGGCGACCGTCCCTTCTCGAAACAGACGGGCGATGCGAGTCCCGGGGCCGCTGCGATCTGGACCCTGCGCATCGACCGGGACGTCGAGATGCCCTCGGGCGTCCTTCGCGTCGCTCCCATCGAAACATCAGCGAACGGAACGATCTTTCTCCCCGTGTGGAATCATCTGGCCATCGAGACCAGCGGTCTCCTCCTCACGTTCAAGGATGGCCAAGTCGTCGACATCCAGGGACCGGAAGGCACCGCAGTGGATCGTGCCCTGACCGCCGCCGGCGGAGCAGCAAAGTCCTTCCGGGAGTTCGGGCTCGGCTTCAACCCCGCCCTCACGATCAACCCAGCCCTTCCCTACATCGGCTACTACGGCTACGGCGCGGGAGTCGTCCGCCTGAGCCTCGGCGACAACCTAGAAATGGGCGGAGCCAACCGCGGCGGCGGCGTCTATTGGAACTTCATCACAAACGCAACAGTGACAATAGGAAACAAAACGCTCGTCCAGGGTGGAACGTTGATTGGCTAGACGGGTGGGGTTTCGACGCAAAGGCGCAGAGACGCAGAGATCTGAATTCTTTTCTCCTCAAGATGCCAGTTGGCCTCCAGGCCTGCAACTAACGAAACAGGAACGCTTCCGGCCCTGAAAAACAACTCTGCGTCTTTGCGTCTCTGCGTCGAAACAATCTGGCGGATTACCGGCCCAGACAGTGTCGGAGCATGTGACGATCGGCTGTTAAGTTAGGTAGGAAATGGGAACATCAGCCAGCCAACGACGAAGGCGACGGCCAGGAAAGACAGGAAGACGAGGCTGCCGTACTTCAGTTGTTCTTTTGGAGTCGTCTTGTTGATCAGTGCGAACACGACGGAGACGAGGCCGCCAAAGATGAGCAGCGCTTCGAAGTGAGAGAGGCTCATGGTTTCCTGCCCTGGGCGATATCGAAGCCGTCGAGGACGATTAAATAGTTCAGCAGCCCGGCGACCCAGAGATAGGTGTTCCCGTAGTCGTATGTGGGGCTCGACAACAGACCGGCGCCAAAGCCCATCCGTTGCGCTATTACATAAGGCAGTCCGATACCGATGTTTGCCAGGAAAGCAAAAATGTGGAGGGGTTGCTCGGGAGTAAAATCGTAGAGTCGCCCGTGCATCGCAACCCCGAACAGGAACATGGCGATCACCGCGAGGGTGAACATCAGGCCTCTTCCCCAACGACGCAGAATGATATGCCCTAAGCCTGGTATCAGCCAGCCGGCGGCACATACGGCCAGGCTCCTGGCCAGCCCGAGGTTCGTCAGGCGGACTGGAGCTGGAGCCGGTGTCGGATCGGCCTCCTGATGTTGTTCAGTCGTGTCTGCCATTAAGGGTTGCTGTTACCGGAATCGAGGAGATCGGCGAGTGTGTTAGTAAGTTCGCCGGAATCCAAGCCTACAATCTCGATTTTCTTGTGTCTACTTTTTTCTCCACTAACCAGACGGACCGCCGATGATCTGACGCCGAAGGCACGTGCCAGATAACGTAGGGCTGCACGGTTGGCCTTGCCTTCGATTGCCGGGGCATTGACGCGGACGACCACCTCCTGCCCGCGCATTTCGGTGATTGCAGTTCTGGAGGCGTTCGGAATCACCCTCACTTCGAGGATCACGCCCTTGCCCCGAACAGGGCCGTACCGACGCGAATTATGGTAGCTCCTTCCTCGATTGCAACCTCGAAGTCATGGCTCATTCCCATGGACACCTCAGGCAGAGACAACTTATCCGCCAGGGACCTCAGCCGGGCAAAGAGGGGGCGGACCAACTCCGGATCTGGAGAAAAAGGCGGAATAGCCATCAGACCCTTCAGCTCCAGGCCTTTGTTGGCTCGCATTTCTTCGACAACCCCTCCGATCTTGGACGGGTCGACACCGGTCTTCGTTTCTTCCAGCTCCAATTGGACCTGGATCAAGACCTGTACGGGTTCGGCCGCCAGGCGACCGACCCGTTCGGCCAGGCTCAGGCTGTCGATGGACTGGATCCAGGCAAACATCTGGAGGGCTTTCTTCGCTTTGTTCGACTGGAGGTGTCCAATCATGTGTCGTGTGATCTCCAGATCCTTGAGGTGCGGAAACTTCTCCTCGGCTTCCTGAATCCTGTTTTCGCCAATGTCGGTCAGCCCACACTCCACAGCTTCACGGATACGGGCCGCATCAACTCTCTTGGTCACTCCGACGAGTCGAACGTCGTCGGGATTTCGCCCCGAACGTAACGACGCCTCCCCGATCCGATCGAGGAGGCGTTTGTAGTTCTCCGAAACCTGATTCATTTGGTCTTTCTGCCGGATGGCCTATGATGAACGGTCCGTTCGAGGACTCGTCACTGGATTTCGGGCCGACCCGGATTCTCCGGCAGGATGGGCGGCTAACCCCAACATACCGGGACACGAATTAACTTTCTTACCATATTTGGTGCATAATTCACATAAATGAAACGCTTGATCGTGATTCACTACAGCGAGTTGGGGCTCAAGAAAGGCAATCGGGACTACTTCGAAAAGCGCCTCTGCCGAAACATCGACAAGACGCTTGACGGT
>PVBE010668931.1_pt1 | contig 15007 bp, 16 predicted proteins | sample 1631181 | NCBI WGS metagenome assembly PVBE01 (sample SAMN08397723, study PRJNA350692) | Marine metagenome, whole genome shotgun sequencing project. | isolation source: water | place: Pacific Ocean | collected 2012-04 | reverse complement strand
CCTTCGTGTAGTCAGCTATTGCTCCTCTATAATCTTGGAGCATTGCCTTTGCAACACCTCTATTGTAGTAGATGACCGCATGATTAGGGTCAAGCTCAATAGCCTTAGTGTAGTCAGCTATTGCTCCTCTATAATCTTGGAGGTCATGCTTTGAATTACCCCTATTGTAATAGGGATCTGCATTATTAGGAGCAAGCTCAATAGCCTTAGTGTAGTCAGCTATTGCTCCTCTATGGTCTTCGAGATTCTGCTTTGAAAGACCATTATTAAAGTAGTCATCTGATGTTTGACAGTAAGCCGTTGTTACAGAAACATAAGCGATAAAAAACACAAGTATTATTCTCATTTAATCCAAAATTAGTCTTTTGGTAACAAGCTGTTTAAATGGATATGTTGGTTTTTGAAATCCTATGGGTCAATTAGTACACTACCGCACTATCCAAATAGGCCTGCACACCTACCAACTCAATCTTTCCTAACCCTTGTTTATAGTAACTTGTAGAGCCCGTTCCACTGCTATAGGATGTGACTTGCAAGAGATTATCATAGGTACACCCATTCTGAGAACTCAGTGTTGCTGCAACATCATCGATGACAATGGAATCGGCATTTGAAGTGGTCCACAACTGCCCGTTTGTTGGATTAGATGGTATGTACACTTCTTCTGCACTCAAAGAGGAGTTCCATCGATACACCTGACCACCTACTTCACGGAAATAATCATGTATTGTTCCAAAGGCACCAGTAGTAACCATATGGAAGTAATCATTTCCATTATTAAGAGTAGTTTCTTCAACTATCTCCAACTGGAACCATTCACTGTTGGGCATGGCATAGATCCAGTAGCTGTTGAGCGACAGCGGAAAATAGGAACTGCCTCCGGTACCATTGCACAGGAACTGCGGGTCGGTGAGAGTGGTGTCGGTAATACAGGGGCTGCATGGTCCGCCACAGTCAACCCCCTCCTCGCCCTGATTCTGTATGCCGTCAAAACAGTTTCCCCCGGTCGTGTCGCAGGGTACGCAGACGCCTCCGCAGTCAAGCCCGGTCTCGTCCTGGTTCTGCTCACCGTCATAGCAGGTGGGTTGGCAGGATGAGATGCCGGCAACAATAAGGATGCAGAGCACGGCAATGCCGATCGGGTCGATGATCCTATTTGCTCTGTGGCACGGCATCGGTCACATGAATATGACGTTGCCGATGTTGTAAAGGTTGGCGATGGGATTGACGCACATGGTTGCGATCTGCGCATCGTTGTTGATAACGCGTTCATGATCCGGGCCGAGTACGAAACCGGAGACGCTCACGTCACTGTCGTCAGTCAGGATCACCAGCAGGTCGGCATCTACCTGGGCTGCATATTTCACCGCCTGTTTGGAGTGGCTACCCCCACTTTCGGTGGCCTTCTCTACCGAAAACCTGACCCTGTTCTTCTTGAACATGTTCTCGGCCCAGGCGATGTTGTTATTCTGCGCGTTCACCAGGAATTCATCATCCTGGAAACTGGCAAAGAGTTTCACCTCCGAGTCGAAATGCTTGGCCATGGATATGGAGTGAATGACCTTCTGCTTGGTCTCGCGACTTGCATCTATGGGGAAGACCATGGTCCTGTAACCGTGGTCCGGGAGCTTTTTCTTCTGAACGATGATGACAGGTACCGGGGAGGATGTGATGACCTTGACAGCCCATGCACCTGTTATATGCTGCATGCCTATTACCCCGTGGGTGCCCATGACCAACATGCGTGCACCTATCTCCTCGGCAGCTTCGCCAATGGTGGAGAAGATGGAGCCCTCACGCAGGTGGTAACTTGCCTTTATCCCGTGGGTTGATTCGATCCTCTCCACTTCCGCCTTCATCTTGGCGTTGAGGTCGTCAAGCGACTCGCCCGCCTTCTTCAGCTTCGTCTTGGTATCCTTGTTCACTATGTGTATCAGCCGCAGCTCATCCCTAGATGCGGCAGCAACGGTTGCTGCATGTTGTATGGCCGTGCCAGCAGCCTCTGTGAAATCTGTAGGAACCAGGATTATGGGATTCTTCCCTGCCATGCTATTAACGTGTCGGTTGTTTGACTAAGGGGTGTAAAAGTAGGTCATTGGGGTTCGGATGATCGTCAGTCAATTGTCGTACCCTGAGACGATGGCCCGGATCTTTTCCAGATGTTCCTGTTTCTTGGGCTGCCTCAGCGTCTTGCCGTACGGGGTATGGAATGAGTGCTCCGACAGGAATCCGAGTTGAATGCGGTTCCAGGCCTCTGTGTCCGAAACTATATTCAAATGCAGCATCTCGTTGTACAGGCTGTCAGCAACAGGCTCAAAATCACCGCGGCCCAGGTAATCGAGATCCGCATCGCATAGGATGTAGGATAACTTCCCGGAAGGAGTCTGAGGAACCTTGGTGGCCATGATCATCTCACAGATCTGTTCGAGTTCACTCGGTCCGTAACCGAACTGTGGTAGCACCTCCCTTGCAATGCCGCTGCCTTTTTCCTCATGATCCTCGGGCCCGTGCAGAAAGCCGCAATCGTGGAATGCCGTGGCCACGAGCAGCAGGTTGAGTTCCTCCTCGCTGACACCCTCGTGCCGGCCTATCCGTTCGGATGCCTCTAACACATCGATCGTATGATGGTGTCCATGGTAGAGAAGGTGTTCCGGCAGTTCCCGTTCCAATCGGTTGAGAATGTACTCTATCGCTCCCTGATGATCCATGAATCGAATAGCAAATAAGCATTTTTTAATTGAAATGCCATCGACAGGGAAGGAGAAAAGACCGTGAATCGCGTAATAAACACGACAATCGGCAAAGGTTACATGTCGAGGTGCATCCCGAACCAGTTGATGATCTCGTTGCTTATCTGGTCCCGGTACATGTTTGACGGCCCATTAACGTTGTGCGTACCCTGTGCCGGAATGGTCGTATCTGCGGGTACACCGTTGGCAACGAGCGTATCGAACATGGCTATCCCCTGCTCGTGCGGCACCAGGTCATCCTGCTCCCCGTGGATGAAGAACGTGGGTACATCAGAGGCCTGGAACAACGGGCTTGCCTCGGCATAGATGGCCGGATCCTCGCTGAGGGAAGCACCGAGGAGACTTTCCATTGTCCACAGCAGTTGATAGTTGGAAGCATACGTGCGAAACAGATCATCTGTAAGGTCTGTCGGGCCGACAATGGAGACGACCGTTCTCACCCCATTCTCAGTATCGAATTCATGCCCATAGAGCAACGAGATGTGGCCACCGGCACTCACGCCCATCAACGCGAACCGGTCTTGGTTGATCTGCCAGCCGTCTGCTTCGCTTCTGATGAGTGCAATGGCATCAGCCACGTCCTCCATCTGGTTGTTATAGTCACCATTGGCATAACGGTAGTTCATGCTCGCAACCGCGTAACCGGCTTCAAGCAGTGCATCGCGTCTGTTCATCAGGTCGGCATTGCCCTTGTCTCCCGATACCCACGCGCCCCCGTGTATCAACAGTACGGTCTCGGTGGCGGTGTCTCGTACCTCCGGAAGGTACATGTCCAATTTGTTGCGGTTGTGTGTACCGTAACTTTGGTTGAGATGCACAACTGTTCCTTCAGGGACCGGAGCAATACATGCGGTAAGGCTGGCGATGATTCCGCCAAAAAGTGCAATGCTCTTACTACTTGATCTCATTGTTTCTGATCTTATAATTCAGGTTTAACATTTCCTGTTTCAATAAGGGCTGTACCCGATCCCTATCGATATGGGGGTGGCCTCGGTTCCACGGCCGTCAATGAAGAGCGGTGTGAGCGAGTAGAAGAAATTCAGGTAGAATCCTGCATAACCGGCCCGCGCGGTTAGGCCATACCGGAATTTCCGGAGGTTCGGGACACCATAGGTCTTCACCTTGTCACCGAAGTTCACTCCGTTGTAATGGAAGTCCTCATCCGTGCGGGTCTTGGTGTGGCTCTGAACCAGCCAGCCCAGTTTGAAACCTGCAGAGACGGCAACCCGCTTGCCGCTTTTACCGGGACCGGACCGGAACCGGAATTCGATCGGTATGTCAATGAAATTGGTTGATAGCTTATTGAATACGATGGTCCTGTCTTCAAAGAAGCCCGGATCTATCTTGGTGAACGTATTCCCTGAGAGTGTCGGATATTCTATCGGGAAGCCGTCCATCTTCACATTGTGCGAATTGAACCCGACACCTGCCGCCAGACTGAAATTACTCTTACCCAACACATAATCATACAGCAGGGCAATATCCACACCTCGAGAGGCGAACCATGTTGATGTTATTGTTGCTGGCGTGTTGAGCCACCCATCGAAATTCAGGTTGATGAGCACGAATTCCTTTTTGGGCGGTTTGCGCTTCGGTTTCGCCCTTTCGGTCGGGGATGCCGTTGTGGTCTCCTGCCCCAATGCTATCAACGAACAGAAAATGGCCGTGAGTAACAGGCATGTCTTTTTCATGGGTATTTTCGGGTCAGAGGGTGTGATGCTCAAAGGTCTTAAAACCTGCGGGAAACGATGTGGCGTTCTCAGGTCCAATGGAATCCTCATTCGTTCGGGTTCCATTCCAGTTCCTTGTTCCAGTTGGCCCTCACTTCTATCTCCTTCTGAATGATCCGTATGGGTTCCGGCTGTAGGCGGTCCGAGTAGCGGCCCGGGTCCCAGCGGCCGTTGCCATTCATATCTCTGATCACGCGAAGGTCGTAGTTGCCCGGATCGAGCTGTGTGAACATTATCACACTGGCCGATGCGGTGGCCTGCCGATCCAATACCTTTCCGGAGGCGTTCAACAGTTCTACAATGAGTTGCCCCGTGGGCCTGTCGCTGATCTTCAGGCTCAGCTCTCCGTACCTGTCATCATCGGCACCTATAAAGGAGATGTCGATGGTATCATTCCAAAGACCGAACAGGTCAGAGAATGCGCTGTCGCGGATGTGCAGGTCGTAGCGGGATCCACTCTTCCAATCATGCCTCAAGGCGAAGCTGCGCAGGGCCGTGTCTGCGGTTGTGAGTTCATACCTGACCCGCACCGAATCCTCCATCAGCACAACGCGTTCGAGATTCATATTGAGTGCCGGATGCGACCAGATGAGCATCAGCGGTGCATTCGGTGCCGGTGGCCTTGCGTTGGGCGGGTCGGTCTTCAGTGTAAGTGCAAAATCGACCTTCTGTCTGCTGGCGCGTTTTCCCCTGCCGGTGGATTCCACCTTTGCCGCCCGTGGTTTCATGACGATCTCCGTGGTGTCGCGGACAAGGCCGTCAACCGTGGAGTGCATGTACATGGTGTCGGGCACCATATCCGTTGTCCAGAGGATCACCGTGTCGCGGTCGGCCGTGTATTCCTTCAGTGCCCATTGCCTTTTGAAGGATACGCCCCCGATCTCCGCTGAGAACCGCTTCACGGGTCGGTTATATACAAAGACAAGTTTGCCGTAATGTTCACAGAAGGCACGCTTGAGGAACTGCGTGGTATCCTCCTCAATGAACATGTGCATCGCATAGAACCGTACGGGCGCACTGTCAAGGCGGTCCAAGACGGCTCCGGAAGAATCTGCGGCAAGGCTGTCCACGGCCGCGCTTGCCTCGGGGACCTCGGGAATGACAAGTGAGTCGGGAAACCCGATCATCTCGTCCGGTATGTCGAACAGGTAGTTGCTGTTCTGATCCTGCAGGGCGAAAGCCGTGTAAGGCCTATCCTGCACATGGTCTATGCTGAAACGGCCGTCCTCAGAGGTGCGGGTGAAATAGTCCGGAAGCGAATCAACCCCCTCTGTATAGAGCATGACCAGCGTGTTCCCGACAGGCTCTTGGGTGACCGCATCCACCAGTTTTCCCTTTACCGACATGCTGTCAAGCACTGCCCCGGTGCTGAAAACATAGGTGTAGTTCTTGAGGATGTTGCCCTCGTTGTTGTCCTTAATCGCCTCCCCGAAATTGATGGTATAGGTGGTGTTGGGTTTCAATTCCTGCCCGAAACGGATGATGAGCGATCTCTTTTTGAGCATGAGGTCGGGTGGCGGGACCATCGGAGGTGAGATGATGACCTGTTCGGTGGGTTTGTTGAGTTGGATGAACTCATCAAAACCGATGATGACCTCACGGGCATCGAACCCGGTGGTGAGATTGGCGGGTTCCTCGCTGAGGATCGTTGGCGGGGCCACATCCTTGTCGCCACCTGTTGGCGCTACTATCTGTGCACAGCCGTAGAAGAGAAAGAGGCCGAGCAGGGGAAACCGGAAGATCCCCGGTCCGGGAATGGGTCCTTTCGGGGTCATCTTCTTTTCACTGGGGATCAACGGTACGGCCATTTCACGCTGTTCGGACGTCCGCACAAAAGTCCTTTATTATCCGTTCACATTCCCGTGGTGTCTCAATGTGTCCCATGTGGCCGATCCCCTGCAGTACCTCTACGCGTATCCCCGCATCAAGTGCCACCTGCTGTTCAAAGCTGTCGTTGCTGATCACGGGATCCTCAGTGCCTTGTACCATCAGCTTCCTGAAGCTGCCGTTGCGGAGCATATCCGTCCTGTCGGTTCGCTCCATGATGCCACGTACATTGGCAATGATGCCCTGTTTCGGAAAACCTTCGGCCTTGCTGATGATATCCGCTATCTCGGTCTCAAACCGGTGTACCGTCCGCTCCGGGAAAAGGGATGGGATGGCGGTATTGATGAACATGCCCCGGTCGTGTTCAACGATGCGGATGATCCGTTGGCGTTCTTTTTTTCTTTCGGGCGAATCCGGCAGGGCCGATGAATGGAACAGCACGAGACCCTTGATCAGTTCCGGGTACAACGCTGCGAGAGCAAGTGCGATGTATCCGCCCATGGAATGCCCGACAGCCACGCAGGAATCCGCATCCAGTTCCGTTAGCACGGCCGCAACCGCTCCCGCATGGTCCTCCATGCTGTGAACAGGACCCATGCAACCGGTATCGCCATGGCCGGGCAGATCGATCGCAATGACCGTGTTGGAGCCCTGTAACGCACTGGCAACTCCATGCCACATGCCCCGTTCTTCAAGAAAGCCGTGCAGAAGAACGACCACTAGTCCACTGCCACTTTGTGAATAAACCACATCGGTTCCCTTGAATCTGACGCTGGATGCCATGGTAACTTTACTTCGCGGTCAAAAGTATATGTAAACCTTCAGAATCAATGTGCATAATAAGCTGATCCAGTGTGCGTTATAGGAACTCAACCAATCCATAGGCCATGAAACGAATCACGCTCATTCTTATTGCGGTCATGCTGTCGGGTCTCGGACAACAGGCAACGGCACAGGGCAAATTCGGCATCTTTATCGGTGCCGGCACCATGTTCTATGAGGGAGACCTGAAGGAACGGCCGTGGCCGCACCCGCTCACCATGCGTTGGACCGCTGACGTAGGTCTGCTTTGGCAGATAAACCGCAGATGGGGTGTGCATCTCAACTACACTGTGGGGCAGATAGTTGGTGACGATGTATATGCACTGAGCGTCTCGAAACGAGAGCGCGGGCTGCGTTTCCACTCCCTGCTGCACGAGATCAGCATCCGGGGTACGTATGACATACTGAGGAATGACAAATGGCGGTTCCTACCCTATGTGACAGCCGGTATCGGTGCACTCAACTTTGAACCCAAGCGTGATGGTGTGGCCTTGCGACCGATGGCCACCGAGGGCGTGAGCTATCTTCCGTGGACGGTCAGTTTCCCGGCAGGGATCGGAATGAAATACCAGCTCAGCTGCCGATGGGCGCTCAAAGGCGAGATCATCTACCACTGGACCCTGACCGACTATCTTGATGATGTGAGCGCGGCCTACCCGGATGTGGACGCCCAGGTTGCCGGCTATACCGACCCGGGCGGTGTATCACCTCCGCGTGAAATGCGCGGTGACCCGCGCTGGAAGGACGGATTCTGAGACATCAACCTGGGTGTGATCTTCTATTTCGTAGGCTGCGGCAGCGGTAAGAAAGGCGGTATGATAGAAGACTGTGACGAGCTTTAGGAAGGGCTGGTATGTCTATACACCGATGATGATGCTTGCCACCTTGGGCATCCTTGCCATGGTGCGCAGCAAGGCCGATGGCGGCATTGCCCTGCTCGGCTATTTCGTTCTTAACCCGTGGATCGTCTCAAGCTGGCACTGCTGGTGGTATGCTGAAAGTTACGGACAGCGGTCGCTGATCCAGAGTTTCCCGATGATGGCATTTGGCCTGGGAACACTGTTTTCACTTCCGAAGGGAGTATGGGGCAGGGCCATGGTCATCACACTTGCAACCATGTTCATCGGGCTCAATGTATTTCAATCGTGGCAATTCAAGGAAGGGATCATTGACGGTGCCCGCCAGACAGGGCCGTACTATTGGGCGGCCTTTCTGAATACTGGGAGAAATGAGGAATCTGAACATCTGAAAAGGGTGCAAAGGGAGAGCTGGGAACCTGCCGTCCTAGGCGATGAATCGGATTATTACCATTTTGAACATGGGAACTATACCATGGAGGCTGAGCACTGGGATTCCCGAATGGAGCGCGATACCTCCATTGTGAAGAACGGCAGATACAGCGCACACCTGACAACAGAGTATTCAGACAATCATTTGCTGCGATTCTCTGACCTGACATCCGGTCATTACGTATGGCTGCGCATAAGCGCATTCGTCTATCCGAAAATGTCTGCCACCGCGCATCCGTTCAGCCTTGTGGCGGGGACCTTCCACGAAAATTCAACCTACAAATACCAGGCAGAGGACTCCGAAGATCTGGATCTGAAACTCAACGAATGGAATTTCATCACCATGGACTACCTGAGCCCTGAGATGAGATTCAGGGACGATAAGTTCAAGGTGTTCATCTGGAACCGGGGAGGCAACGACCTCTACCTCGATGATTTCAAGGTGGAGGTCTTCGTACCGCGCTTCGATCCCCTGCGGGAATAGGGTTCAGGAATTCATCAACCCCTCGATCTCCTCCACCTCTTTCGGGATGTTCCTCATCAGATTGGACGGCCCCTTTTTGGTCACCAGTATATCGTCCTCAATTCTGATCCCGATTCCTTCCTCGCGGATATAGATGCCGGGTTCGCAGGTAAAGACGTTGCCGGCCTGCATCGGAGCCTCCCAGTCGCCTACATCGTGCGTGTCAAGACCGAGAAAGTGACTGGTTCCGTGCATGAAATACTTCTTGTACGCGGGCCATTTCGGATCCTGTTTCCTGATGTCGGTCTTGGTTATCAGCTTCAATTTCAACAGCTCGTCCTGCATCAGCAGCCCGACCTCTTTGTGATATTCCTTGAGCAGTGTACCGGGGCGCAGCATCTTTATGGCCGCCTTCTGCACGCGCAGCACCGCATTATAGACATCCTTCTGCCGCTTGGCGTACTTGCCGCTTACCGGAATGGTGCGCGTCAGGTCCGAGTCGTAATTCGCATACTCGGCCCCGATATCGAGCAGCAGAAGATCGCCCTTCTTGCATTGGCTGTTGTTGGCAATGTAATGCAGCACACAGGCATTGGCACCCGATGCGATGATGGGTTCGTATGCGAATCCGTCAGACCGGTTGCGGATGAACTCATGGATGAGCTCGGCCTCCAGTTCGTGTTCCCACACCCCAGGTCTCACCTTGTCCAAAAGGCGTCTGAAGCCCTTTTCGGTGATGTTGCAAGCCTCCTGCATAAGCAGCAGTTCCATCTTGGATTTGACCGAACGGATGCGGTTCATGATCGGTGCCGACCTGCGGTACTTGTGCAGCGGGAACTTCTCCTTGCAGGTCTTGATGAACCGTGAATCGCGGGTCTCCACCGTCACCTCTGCGCGGTTGTGCTCATTGGTGTTCAGGTAGATGTGTGCGCTCTCTCCCGCCACCTTGTTGAAGATGCTGTTGAACTCCTTGAGCCAGAGCACCGTTCGGATGCCTGAGATCTCCTTCGCCTGTTCCATGGTCAGCTTGTCTCCCTCCCACACGGCTATTGATTCGCTGGTCTCTTTCACGAACAGGATCTCGCGGTGATTCTCATCCTGTGCATCGGGTGCCAGCAGTAGGATGGTCTCCTCCTGGTCGGCACCGCTCAGGTAGAACAGGTCGTTGTTCTGTTTGAATTTCATTGTGCCGTCCGCGTTGGTCGGCATGATGTCGTTCGAGTTGAAGATGGCCACGCTCTGCGGCACCAGTTCCTTCACAAACCGGTTCCTGTTGTTGATGAAAAGCTCGGTGTCTATCCTTTCGTATCGCATCTCAAATAGTGTTTCGGCCAAAAGTAATGATCGGTTGCAAGTATGCGGCACGCGAGCATCTCGTCTCTACGTGATCGCGTATTACATTTGCCGCAGAAAACGGTCATCCGCAGGTTTCAATCTAATCCCGACCCAATGTCAAGTTCGATCTTCAAGAAAATATGGATGGCACTGACAGGGCTGTTCCTCTGCGTGTTCCTACTGGTGCATCTGGCCGGGAATCTGCAACTGATCTATGGTGCCCCCGAGGATTTCAATGCCTACTCTCAGTTCATGACCACTTTCCCGGTGGTGAAACTGATCTCCTATTTCCTCTATTTCAGCATTCTCTTCCATGCGCTGTGGGGCATTTGGCTTGAGCGGCAGAACCGGGCAGCCCGTCCGGTGAAATACGTCAGGGACCTGCAGAGTTCCAACACCACCTTTGCCGGCCGCAACATGGCCGTGCTGGGACTGCTGGTACTGATCTTCCTGGTCATTCACATGCGCAGTTTCTGGTACGAGATGCACTGGGGGGACATCGGTCTTGACATGAACGGCAACAAGGACCTCTACACGGTAACGGTGGCGGCATTCGACCGATGGTGGTACACGCTGTTCTACGTGATCTGCATGATCGCCCTCGGGATCCATCTTTCGCACGGATTTCACAGTTCGTTCCAGACCATGGGGATCAATCACCGCAGGTACTCCCCCATTCTCAGAAAGCTCGGGCTCTGGTTCTCGGTGGTTATACCGGGCCTGTTCGCCAGCATCCCTGTTTACTTCCTACTGACCTGAAACACGCCATGACAAAGCTTGACTCGAAGATTCCGAGCGGTCCCATCAAGGACAAATGGACCAACCACAAGAACAATATCAATGTTGTGAACCCGGCCAACAAGCGGCACATAGATGTGATCGTTGTGGGCACCGGCCTGGCAGGTGGCGCGGCTTCGGCATCCCTTGCAGAGTTGGGCTATAATGTGAAGGCGTTCTGCTACCAGGACAGTCCGAGGCGCGCCCACTCAATAGCGGCCCAGGGCGGCATCAATGCGGCCAAGAACTATCAGAATGATGGCGATTCGGTCTATCGGCTCTTCTACGATACGGTGAAGGGGGGCGACTACCGCGCCCGCGAGGCGAATGTTTACCGTTTGGCAGAAGTTTCGGCAAACATCATTGACCAATGCGTTGCGCAGGGCGTACCGTTCGCACGGGAATATGGCGGCCTGTTGGACAACCGGTCCTTCGGTGGCGTGCTGGTCTCAAGGACGTTTTATGCCAAGGGCCAGACGGGACAGCAGTTACTGCTCGGAGCCTATTCCGCCATGAACCGCCAGATCGCCAAGGGCAAGATACAGATGTTCAACCGCCACGAGATGCTGGACCTGGTGAAGGTGGAGGGCAAGGCCCGCGGCATCATTGCCCGTAACCTGGTAACGGGCGAAATTGAGCGGCATTCGGCCCATGCGGTCGTCATTGCCACAGGCGGCTACGGCAACGTCTTCTTTCTTAGCACCAACGCCATGGGGTCGAATGTCACCGCCTCCTGGAAGATCCATAAGAAGGGCGCTTTCTTCGCCAATCCGTGCTACACGCAGATCCATCCAACGTGTATTCCACGTTCGGGCGACCATCAGTCCAAATTGACACTGATGTCGGAATCACTGCGGAATGACGGCCGCATCTGGGTCCCCAAAAAGAAGGAGGATGTGGAGGCGATCCGTGCCGGAAAACTGAAACCGAACGACATCAAGGAGGATGACCGCGATTATTACTTAGAGAGACGCTACCCTGCCTTCGGTAACCTGGTGCCGCGAGACGTGGCATCCCGCGCGGCCAAGGAAAGATGCGATGCGGGCTTCGGGGTCAATGCCACGGGCGAGGCGGTCTATCTCGATTTCACCTCCGCCTTTATGCGCTACGGAAAGGTGGAGGCGAACATCAAAGGAATCAATAGCCCCACTGACGGGCAGATCCGAGAAATGGGGGAAAAGGTGGTGGAGGAGAAGTATGGCAACCTGTTCCAGATGTACGAGAAGATCGTGGACCAGAACCCTTACAAGACCCCGATGATGATCTATCCTGCGGTGCATTACACCATGGGCGGCACCTGGGTCGATTACAACCTGATGACCACCATTCCCGGATGCTATTCGGCAGGCGAGTCGAACTTCTCGGACCATGGTGCGAACAGGCTCGGGGCCTCGGCCCTCATGCAGGGACTGGCTGACGGCTATTTCGTGCTGCCGTACACCATCGGTGATCAGCTGGCCCATGAGATCCGCACGGGTCCCATCCCTACCGACAGCCCTGAATTCGATGAGGCGGAACAGACAGTGAGAGAGCAGTTGGAGAAGTTCATCAACATCAAAGGGACAAAGTCGGTGGACCATTTCCATAAGCGATTGGGCAAGGTGATGTGGGACAAGGTGGGCATGGCACGCAATGCACAGGGACTGAAAGAGGCGATGGATGAGATACGCCAGATCCGTGAGGAATTCTGGAAGGATGTCCGTATTCCGGGAGGCTTGAATGAAATGAACCCCGAATTGGAGAAGGCAGGCCGCGTGGCAGATTTCCTCGAACTGGGAGAACTCTTCGCCAAGGACGCACTGGAACGCACCGAATCATGCGGAGGACATTTCCGGGAGGAATCCATGACCGAGGACGGGGAGGCATTGAGGGATGATGAGAATTTCGCATACGCGGCCGCCTGGGAATGGGCGGGAGACCCGAGAGAGGCGAATATGCACAGGGAGGACCTGGAATTCAAGGATATTGAATTGAAGCAGCGGAGTTATAAATAGGTTATTTGTTATTGAGTTAAAGGAAAAAGGTCAGGTTGACAGTTTCAGCAAAAGACAGAAAGGTGGAGGTCCTGCAACTCTTGAAAGGCGTGATACATACGGTTCTGCCAGACGAGGAAATGAAGCTGTTCATTTTTGGTTCACAGGCGGGTTTACAAGAATGGAAGAACGCGGACATTGATGTAGGAATTGAAATGAAGAAACCGATAGACTGGGAGAAGTTGGAGACCATCAAAAGTATGGTTGACGGAATCCCCACCGTTTATAAGTTCGATATTGTGGATTTTGGCCGAGTAAGCGAAAGTTTCCGCACTGTTGCGATGAAGAAAACAGAACCTATCTGATGGCTGACAAAGACGTTGTATTGGCAAAATTGACGCTGCTCGAATCGGCTTTCGAGCGTTTCAAGGAGGCCGTTGTCGATGAGCCCGACCGGCTTACGCAGGATGCCGCCATCCATCGGTTTGAATTCACATTTGAACTGGTGTGGAAAACGCTGAAATCGAATTTGGAATTTGAGGGAACGGGTTTTTTTAAGAGTCCGCGTGAAGTTCTCAAGCATGCACATGTGGTCGGATACGTGAACGAGCCGACCATTTGGGAAGATATGCTGAAAGCACGAAATACGACCGCACATACTTATGATGAAGCCTTGGCAGATCAGGTATATGGTTCATTCGCAACTTATATACCGGCCATGACGCATCTGCTTTCACAACTTAGGAAAACGTACAACTGAGATGAATCTTACTATAAAGGTCTGGAGACAGAAGGATGCAAAGGCAAGGGGCGCCATCGAGACGTACCCGATCACGGACGTATCGCCCGATTCATCATTCCTGGAAATGCTGGATGTGCTGAACGAAAACCTCATTAATGAGGGAAAGGAGCCCGTTGCCTTCGATCACGATTGCCGCGAGGGGATCTGCGGCACCTGCTCGCTCTATATCAATGGAGAGGCGCACGGGCCGTCAAAGCTGGTCACCACCTGCCAGTTGCACATGCGTTCCTTCAAGGATGGCGAAACGGTCCATATCGAACCGTTCCGTTCGGCCGCGTTCCCGGTCATCAGGGACCTCGTGGTGGATAGGGGTTCGTTTGAACGCATTCAGCAGGCTGGCGGCTTCATATCTGTCAACACCTCAGGAAACACGCAGGACGCGAATAACATTCCCATCCCAAAAGAGGATGCGGATAAAGCTTTTGATGCCGCCACCTGCATCGGTTGCGGAGCGTGTGTGGCCACCTGCAAGAACTCATCGGCCATGCTGTTCGTCTCAGCAAAGGTCTCTCAGTTGGCATTGCTCCCGCAGGGAAAGGTGGAGGCCAAAAGGCGCGTGCTCAACATGGTAAAGCAGATGGACGCGGAAGGTTTTGGCAACTGCACCAACACAGGTGCCTGCGAGGTGGAATGCCCCAAAGGAATCTCTTTGGAGAACATCGCAAGGATGAACAGGGAATACCTGATGGCGAGTGTTGCGAGTGAGGTTTGATCTGAAAGATGAAAGGGGGCGGTCATGAGCGGTCTTTATTGTGCCTTGTCTTCCCGATCTTCCCGATCAAGTATCTTTGTACAAAGCCTGAATCATGGAAACGGTATTTCGCATTAAGGGGTCGGAGCTTGATGCTGGTTTTCTCGCAGCATTACAGTCTCTCTTCGGCAGAAACAAGGAACTGGAAATCAGCATTCAGCCGTCCGAAGACGGGCCAATGGTGGTAAAAGAACCGAAGCAAGCATACATGTCAAGGCTGGAAAAGTCTGCGCAAGATGTCGCTAATGGCAAAGTGGTCCGGTTCACTTCCGAAGAGTTTCAGGCATTTTCCAAGAAGTTACAGGGCCAATGAGAGGCGTTGGGTTTCATCCCAAGGCCTTTGAAGATTACATTGATTGGTCAAGCAGGGATAAAAAACTCTTCCGGGTTATCAATAGACTGATAAAGCAGATTCAACGAACACCGTTTGACGGTCTTGGAAAACCTGAACCGCTCCGTGGAAATCTGAACCGCTCCGTGGAAATCTG
>PVBE012443204.1_pt1 | contig 15009 bp, 17 predicted proteins | sample 1631181 | NCBI WGS metagenome assembly PVBE01 (sample SAMN08397723, study PRJNA350692) | Marine metagenome, whole genome shotgun sequencing project. | isolation source: water | place: Pacific Ocean | collected 2012-04 | reverse complement strand
TGGCCAAGATTGCACGCATTCCTCCGGCAAACGTTTCACATTCTGACAAGCAAAGTCTGCGGGATCTTGAAAAGAACCTGAAGCTTGTCATTTTCGGTCAGGATGAAGCAATTGACTCACTTGCCAGCGCAATCAAATTGTCACGTGCTGGTTTGAAGGAAGGCGGGAAACCCATTGGCTCTTTCCTTTTTTCGGGTCCCACCGGCGTTGGCAAAACTGAGGTGTGCAGACAGCTCGCCAGGATTATGGGTGTCGAGATGATCCGCTTTGATATGTCTGAATACATGGAACGGCATACCGTCTCAAGATTGATCGGCGCGCCCCCTGGATACGTTGGGTATGACCAGGGAGGTTTGCTCACGGAAGCTATTACTAAACAACCACACTGTGTCTTGCTTCTGGATGAGGTAGAAAAAGCACACCCAGACGTTTTTAACCTGTTGCTCCAGGTGATGGACCATGGATCGCTAACGGACAACAATGGGCGCACCGCAGATTTTCGTAATATTATTCTGATCATGACGACCAATGCCGGCGCCCAGGAGATGGCAAGGAACTCTATTGGTTTCACTCACCAGGATCATTCCACTGATGGAATGGAAATGTTGAAGAAAATGTTCACGCCGGAATTCCGAAACCGTCTGGACAACATTATTCAGTTTCACTCCCTACCGAGAGAAGTTATTAAAACCGTTGCGGACAAATTTCTCGTTGAAATTCAGGTGCAGCTCGATGACAAGCGTGTGACGCTGGATGTCAGTGATGAGGCACTGGAATGGCTTGTGGACCATGGTTACGATGAACAAATGGGTGCAAGGCCCATGCAGCGCCTGATCCAGAATAAAATCAAAAAGGAACTTGCGGAAGATATCCTTTTTGGCCGATTAGCAAAAGGCGGCGAGGTTCATGTCACGGTTGAAGAAGGTGAACTGGTACTTGATATTGCTGAGACAGTGACTGCATGAATTGAATTGGAGAAGGGTGAGAATACTATTCCCTGAAAGTGATCCTACCCTTTGACAAATCGTATGGAGTTACCTCCACCTTGACCGTATCTCCAGTGAGTATCTTGATATAGTTTTTCCGCATTTTTCCAGAAATATGAGCAATGACTGTGTGCCCATTCTCGAGCTCAACACGAAACATTGTATTTGGCAGCGTATCTACTACGGTGCCGCTTAATTGAATTTGTTCTTCTTTTGCCATTAAATTTCTCAAAATTAACGCCTGACCACATGACACCAAATTATCTGTCAGCGGAGGAAACGGCGTGCATTTTGCCTCAATTTCGCGCCCATGGCAAAAGGAGAGTCAGGTTGAGTTGACTCTCAACCTCATCATTATGCAACGGTGACGGGAATCCATCGGTTGTTGACATACAGCTCGACCGGTTTGTAGTCCATTTTGTAGGCCATTTTTTGGCACTGCTTTATCCAGTAGCCGAGGTAAACATAACCCAGAGAAAGCCTTTGGGTCTCTGCAATGAGGTGAAGTACAGCAAAAACACCCAGGCTCTGCTTTTTCTTTTCCGGGTCAAAAAAGGTGTAGATGGCGGATAGGCCATCATTCAACTTGTCCGCAACGGTAACAGCCAACAGATCTCCATTGGTACGAAACTCGAAGAATATTGCCTCCGGCCTACCCATCACCAAAAAAGACTCAAATTGCTTCATTTCCGCCGGATACATATCGCCGTCAGCATGTCTGGCATCGATGTAACTGCGATAGAGGTCAAAATATTCCTCATTCAGGCTGGGTGCCACCTGCGTTACGGCGATGTTGCTGTTCCTTTTGATTATGCGCCTGTGGCGACGTTTTAGCTGAAAGCCTTCCACTGGTATACGAACCGGTATACAGGCAGCACAGGCCTGACAGTAGGGCCGGTAAATATGGTCGCCACTACGGCGAAAACCAACGGCCGACAGGTTTGAATACATATCGGTTGTAACTTTAGCGAGGGGGTCCACGAACAGGGTAATGGCCTGGCGATCATCCAGATAACTGCAATCGTGTTCTGGCGTGGTAAAGAATCTCAGTTCAGAAAGAGAGGTCATATTGCTCACACAACTCGCGTACGGTTTTCCTGCTACCAGGGTGACAATATAGTGGGCAGTATATCCCAGTTTATCGGCTGTTCGTGGTCAGCGTAAAGCTTGAGCTGCGATTCAAACACTTCCCGTGATATGGTGGTGACCCCCAAAGATGAAAGGTGAGCATTCGGAAGCTGGCAATCAATCATTGGGCACTGCTGCTCAGACAGAAGCCTGCAGAGGAAAGCAAACGCAACTTTAGAAGCATCGGTTTCAAGATGGAACATGGATTCACCAAAAAAAAGCTTGCCTATGCCAATGCCATAGAGACCGCCAACCAGCACTTCGTCCAGGAAACACTCAATAGAGTGCGCCAGCCCCGCCCGGTGCAGCGCCTTGTAGGCGATTTTCATCTCAGTTGAGATCCAGGTTCCTTCTGCATTATCCCTTGACTCACTGCAGCGCTCTATCACCTCGTTAAACGCTGTGTCCAGTCGGACCTCAAATTTGTTGCGGCGGAGCATCTTCTGCAAACTGCGGCTAGCGCGGAACTGATTTGGCGAAATAACCGCCCTTGGATCTGGTGACCACCAGAGTATCGGTTGACCCTCTTCATACCAGGGAAAAATACCCTGTTTGTAGGCCGCCGCCAGTCGCTCTGGGGAGAGGTCTCCCCCAGCAGCAAGCAGTCCGTCAGGCTCACAGAGAGCCGTATGAATTGAGGGAAATTCCAGGGAATTGATGCTGAGCCAGGGTATCCCAGCTCCCTGTTGTGATGTCACCGACCAGGTCCGCGACAGATGCCTAAAATGCGATACTGCGGTCTAGGATACGGCAGTCTAGGTTTCATCCAGGTACTTTTCTGCATCAAGGGCTGCCATACATCCGAAACCCGCGGACGTAACCGCCTGTCTATAGATCTGATCCGCCACATCTCCAGCTGCGAATATGCCAGGGATACTGGTCGCGGTCGCGCCGCCCTCCAGGCCGGACTGAATCTCAATATAGCCGTTGTCCATTTTGAGCTGACCTTCGAATATGGATGTATTAGGAATATGGCCAATGGCGATAAAGACACCCTTTAAGTCAAATTCTGTTGTTTCACCATGCTTAACCTGCTTGATGCGCATGCCGGTAACACCCATATCATCACCAATCACCTCATCAAGGATACTGTCCCACTGGATATTGATGTTTTCCTTGTCAATAACCTTATTTTGGATGATTTTTTCGCCGCGGAATTTATCTCGCCGGTGCACCATGATCACTTCAGATGCGATATTGGATAAATATAGCGCTTCTTCCATCGCAGCGTTACCGCCGCCGATCACGGCAACTCTCTGCTTCTTATAAAAAAAGCCATCGCAGGTTGCACAGGCACTGACCCCTTTCCCCTTAAACTCCTCTTCCGATGGAAGGCCAAGGTATTGCGCTGATGCACCGGTAGTGATGATCAGGGCATCACAGGTATAGACGGCCTGGTCGCCATATAACCGGAAGGGGTTTTGCGTCACCTCTGCTTTATTTATATGATCATATATAATCTGAGTATCGAACCTTTCAGCATGTTTTTGCATCTTCACCATCAGGTCAGGACCCTGTAAGCCCTGCTCGCCACTCGGCCAGTTATCGACTTCCGTTGTGGTCGTTAGTTGCCCTCCGGTCTCTATTCCTGTGATAACCACAGGGTTGAGGTTGGCTCTGGCGGCATAGATAGCGGCGGTCAGTCCTGCGGGGCCAGAGCCCAGTATGAGTAGCCTATGGTGAACTCCTTGCATCAAACCCTCTGAAAAATCTACTTTGACGAATGTACGAAAGGCGGTAATGATACAGCAGGACAGGATTACTCGATAGATTCAGGTGAGAGAAAAACAATAAAAGGATTTACAAATTCATTTCTACATATATGATGTAAAGCCATGATTAATAAAGATATTCCTGCCTATAAAAGCCGGAGCGATTTCCTTGCCACAGGCTAAAGTCAAAAAACAGGGCAGCCACGAAACGCTCGATCATCTGTACCCGCGATTGCGTGAGGGTGGACTAATTGCACTGGTGGCAATTTGCATCTATCTGAGCCTGGCGCTGTTTAGTTTTGACCCTGAAGATCCCGGCTGGACCTATACGGGAACCGATAGGGAGGTTACGAATCTCGTCGGTTTGAGTGGTGCCTGGATCGCTGACGTTTTCCTTACACTCTGTGGGTACATGGCATTTATTTTCCCCCTCATGCTTGCTTTTCAAGCTTTCCAGATATTTAGGGAGCGCAAGCGGGAAATACAATTCAACTGGGCAATATTGTCTTTTCATAGTCTAGGTCTGATACTCACCCTAGCCGCCGGTGCTGGTATTGCCGCATTGCACTTTTACGATACCGGTCTGCACTTTCGGCACGGAAGTGGCGGAATTATCGGCCTTGAACTAAGTGAATTTATGGTACCGATATTCAGTTATATCGGTGCAACCCTAATTCTACTATCTGCTTTCCTATTTGGTCTAACCGCCTTTGTGGATATATCCTGGCTCAGCATTATTGATGGAACCGGCAGGCTCGCGATCAGAGGAGCGCAGATTCTCACGGCAAGCTGGCATCGTATGATGATACAGCGGGCACAGAGAGCTGAAGTACAGCAGTCCACCCAGATTCGCCGCGAGGCACTTGAGCGCCATAGCGAAGAAAAGCAGCAACGTCCGGCACTGGTTATCGAGGCTCCACCGGTAGTGAAGAAGGAGGTCAGTGAAAGAGTCGTGCGCGAGCGACAGGGAAGCCTGTTCAAGGTTGGCTTTGTAGAAGGTCTACCCGCACTGCACCTTCTTGATTCGGTAGATGCCAACCAGGAAAGGGGATTTTCGGCAGATGACCTGGAAGCCATGTCACGAATGCTGGAATTAAAGCTGAAGGACTACGGCGTTGAGGCGACTGTAACGGCGGTATATCCCGGCCCGGTTATTACACGTTTTGAGGTGCAGCCAGCTGCGGGTGTTAAGGTAAGCCGTATCTCTGGGCTGGCCAAGGATCTGGCCCGATCCATTGCCGTTATCAGCGTTCGCGTGGTTGAGGTCATTCCCGGCAAGTCGGTTATTGGCATCGAAATACCTAATGAAGTCCGCCAGGTTGTCAAACTCAGTGAAGTACTGACGTCAAAAGCTTACGACAATGCTCAGTCGCCCCTCTCACTGGCTCTCGGCCATGACATTTCAGGGGAGCCGGTGGTGGTTGACCTGGCCAGAATGCCACACCTGCTGGTCGCAGGAACGACAGGTTCCGGTAAATCCGTTGGTCTGAATGCCATGATTCTGTCGATACTATTTAAGGCATCTCCTGCGGAAGTGCGCCTCATCATGGTGGACCCGAAAATGCTCGAACTTGCGGTATATGAGGGTATTCCGCACCTTCTAACACCGGTTGTAACGGATATGAAGGATGCGGCGAACGCGCTTCGCTGGTGCGTGGCAGAGATGGAGCGGCGCTATCGGCTGATGGCAGCAATGGGAGTCCGCAATGTCGGGGGTTTTAACCGCAAGGTAAAGGATGCGGCGAAGGCGGGAAATCCAATCAAAAATCCACTGTGGGAACCAGACCCATTGCTCGATGATGATCAGGAGGCCCCGGACCTGGAAACACTGCCCTTCATCGTCGTTATCGTCGATGAATTTGCCGACATGATGATGATCGTGGGCAAGAAGGTTGAAGAACTAATTGCCCGAATTGCTCAGAAGGCTCGTGCCGCCGGTATCCACCTGATTTTAGCGACTCAGCGCCCATCCGTTGATGTGATAACTGGTCTCATCAAGGCGAATGTACCGACCCGAATTGGCTTCCAGGTATCAAGCAAGGTTGACTCCAGGACAATCCTCGACCAGGGAGGCGCCGAGCAACTCCTTGGCCACGGGGACATGCTCTATCTGCCAGCGGGTACACCGATACCCGTTAGAGTCCATGGTGCCTTTGTCGATGATGATGAGGTGCACCGTGTCGTGGAGAGCTGGAAAGAACTGGGAGAGCCTAACTACCTAGAATCGATACTAGAGACCAGAACCGATACTGAATTGCTGCCGGGTAACGCGGCGAATACAGATGCCGCCGATGAGGAGTCTGATCCCCTTTATGATGAGGCAGTTGAGTTCGTGACGGAATCGCGAAGGGCATCTATTTCGGCTGTACAGCGAAAACTAAGGATTGGCTACAACCGTGCAGCGCGAATGATCGAGGTCATGGAACAGGCCGGGATCGTCAGCGAGATGAACTCTAACGGATCGAGAGAGGTGCTTGCAAATGCGCCACCTGATTAGATTCGCTCTCACTCTTCTCGTGGCAGTTCCGTCATATGGTGGAGAGCCGGTTGGCTACTCAGAATTGTTAAGCAACTATCTTTCAAACATATCCACGCTCTCAGGATATTTTGAGCAACATACAGCTGATAACGGCACCCAACGCTCAATTGTTTACAGCGGTGCGCTCTGGCTGGCGAAGCCAAACCGTTTCCGGGTAGACACCGATGCACCTTCACTACAATCGCTCGTGTCAGATGGCGAGGACTTCTGGTCCTACGATGAGGATTTGGATCAGGTCATCGTCAGCAAACTTAACTTAAACTTGAACCAGGTTCCCATCCTGCTGTTCAGCACAGATGTGGAACGTATTGATGATATCTATCGTGTCAGTGGCTATGAAGACGAAGAGATTGAACACTTTCTGCTGCAGCCGGTGTCTGATGCCAGTCTGTTTCAATCCCTGACCCTGGAATTTCAGGGTGGGATACCGATATCAATAAGGGTCGAGGCAGCGAATGGGCAGGCGACCGTTTACAGCCTTAACCAGGTCGTTGTAAACGGACAGATTCCCACCGAACAATTCAGTTTCACTGCACCTGAAAATGTTGACCTGATTGATGATCGTTAATCGAAACCTATGCCTGCTCAGCGTTGCGCCAGCGAGCTTAAGTGGTGGTGGAACGTGAGACCTTGTCTGACCAGGGCCAGCTATGTCTCTGTTTGATGATAGTGACAGTGACATCTACCAGCCACTTGCGGCAAGGATGCGGCCGAGGAGCCTGGTGGACTTTGTTGGTCAGGAGCATCTCCTGGGCGCGGGTAAACCCCTCAGGAAGGCAATTGAAACGTCCAGTTTGCACTCCATGGTCCTATGGGGACCACCGGGCGTTGGCAAGACGACACTCGCAAGGATGGTGTCTGACATCTGCGATGTGCATTTTCAATCTATTTCGGCGGTTCTGGCTGGCGTAAAAGACATCAGGGAAGCCATCGCCGTTGCCAAGCAACAGCGTCAGGTTACTGACAAGAAAACGTTGTTATTTGTTGATGAGGCTCACCGGTTCAACAAGTCCCAGCAGGATGCATTCCTGCCCTATGTTGAAGATGGCACCGTTATCTTCGTTGGCGCGACGACGGAAAACCCTTCCTTCGAGCTGAACAATGCTCTGCTGTCCCGGGCAAGAATATACAAATTGCAGTCCCTCTCCATTGACCAACTGGTTAGGGTCATGAAACGCGCGCTGGAACAGGCCCCCGACTTTAGGGAAATGAGAGCACCTACCAATGTACTCAACAAGCTCGCTCAGGCTGCCGATGGAGATGCAAGAAGGGCGCTCAATGTCCTGGAGGTGGCCACCGATCTCGCAACGAATTCCCTTATCACCGACTCAATCGTTGAGGAGGTTCTGGGTTCAGACTTCAGACGTTTCGATAAAGGTGGAGATATTTTCTATGAACAGATATCCGCACTGCACAAGTCAGTTCGTGGTTCATCACCGGATGCTTCCCTCTACTGGTTCGCACGCATGCTGGATGGTGGTTGTGACCCCCTCTATATTGCCAGACGGGTGGTAAGAATGGCGTCAGAGGATATCGGAAATGCCGACCCAAGGGCGCTGCAACTCGCACTAAACGCCTGGGAAGTACAGGAACGCCTGGGCAGCCCTGAGGGAGAGTTGGCAATTGCCCAGGCTATTGTCTATCTTGCATCTGCAGCAAAAAGTAACGCTGTCTATTCGGCATTTTCAGAGGCAAAAGCAGATGCCAATTCTCAGCCCTCACTTGAAGTACCTATGCATTTACGCAATGCGGCGACGAAGATGATGGAGAACATGGGATACGGCGATAGCTACCAGTATGCTCACAGCCATGATGATGCTTTCGTTGCTGGTGAATCCTACTTTCCGGAAGAAATAGCTGACCGTGAATATTATCGCCCGGTTGATCGGGGGCTTGAGAGTAAAATTGCTGAAAAACTGGATTACCTGAAGCGGTTGAACGCAGCAAGCACATCCAGGCGTTATGACGAAGCCGATAAGGCCGGGGACAAATGACAGAGATTATCGCGATCGCATTAGGCGGTGCCCTGGGCGCCCTGTCTCGCTTCTGGGCGGTCAATCTGAGCAGTATCTGGTTCGGAGATGAGTTCCCCTACGGCATCCTTATCGTGAACATTCTCGGCTCCTTTTTGATTGGCATCGCATTTGTATTTCTAGTGGAGCGGGCTGCTTTCCCGGTCATCTGGCGCTCAGCTTTGATGGTCGGTTTTCTCGGTGCATTTACGACCTTCTCGACTTTCTCACTTCAAACCTTCGGACTGCTTGAAGCAGGGCGCTTTCTCGCAGCTGCGGGCTACATCATTGCCAGTGTAATGATCTGCCTTTTCTCGGTTGCCCTGGGAATCTTCATGGCCCGCCTTTTATCCTGAACTTTCCTGGCCTCTCTTTTTTGTGACGCATGATCAGCGGTCTGTTACTATTTGCGCCGCCAAAATCTAACCACAGCGAATTCGATGCTTGATCCCAAACTACTAAGAAACGACCTGTCTAGCGTCGCCGAAAGGCTATTGGTCAAGAAATTCAAGCTTGATATACCGGCCATTGAAGAACTTGAATCACGCCGGAAAGAAGCTCAGGTAAAGACTGAAGCCCTGCAGGCCGAGCGAAATACTCGATCCAAACTCATTGGAAAAGCAAAGGCTAAGGGTGAAGACATAGAGCCACTACTGGCCGAGGTTGCATCCCTCGGTGATCAACTGGATGCACAAAAGTCGGTGCTCGAAGAAGTCCAGTCTGCTCTCGATGACATCATCTGGACAATTCCCAACTTACCCGATGAATCGGTCCCTGCAGGGAATTCTGAAGATGACAACCTCGTGGTTAGAAGCTGGGGAGACCCAACCGAGTTCGCCTTCCAGGCTAAAGATCATGTTGACCTAACTGAAAAATCTGGATGTATGGATTTTGGCGTGGCCGCGAAAATCGCGAGCGCCCGCTTTGTCACCCTTATGGGACCTTTGGCAAAAATGCAGCGAGCACTGGTGCAGTTCATGCTTGATGTGCATTGTAATGAGCATGGTTATGAAGAAATCTATGTGCCCTTTATCGCAAATCGTGATTCACTGACGGGAACAGGACAATTACCCAAGTTCGAGGCAGACCTGTTCAAGCTGACTGACGACCGAGGGCTCTACCTGATCCCGACTGCTGAAGTACCTGTCACAAACCTTGTGCGAAACGAAATAGTTGCAGGTGAGCGTATGCCGCTGAAGTACGTCTGTCACAGCCCCTGCTTTCGAAGTGAAGCCGGCAGCCATGGCAAGGATACCAAAGGCATGATCAGGCAGCACCAGTTTGAAAAGGTTGAGCTGGTTCAGATGGTCAGGCCGGACGAATCCCGCCAGGCCCACGAAGATTTAACTCAGCATGCGGAGAGCATCCTGCAGAAACTGGGATTGCCCTACCGCCTGGTTAACCTATGCGGGGGTGACCTTGGTTTTTCCTCCGCCAGGACCTATGACATCGAAGTCTGGTTGCCTGGGCAGGGCAAGTATCGTGAAATTTCCTCCTGCAGCAATTTTCTTGATTTTCAAGCCCGGCGCATGCAGGCGAGATGGCGCAATCCCGAAACGGGAAAACCCGAATTACTTCACACCTTGAATGGGTCAGCGCTGGCCGTTGGCCGTACCCTTGTTGCCGTTCTTGAAAATTATCAGCAGGCCGATGGAAGTGTGGCGGTTCCGCAAGCGTTGCAGCCCTATATGGGGAGTACGACCAGCATCCTCAATTGATCGCTAAATAGGGTATATGAGAAGGCGCAGTCCATCAGGCTATTCGCAGTTTGAAGGTTTGGGCAGCCCAGCGATTTTACTTACCAGCTTCACGGGTTTACCTGAAAAAAGCTGCATCAAGTATATGCTGTTCCCTTTTTTATCACCCAGCTGTTCCCGTACCACCTTCACTAGTACCCTGGTGGGAGGTGAGACTTGGTGTCGCTGATAGTAGTCTCGAACCAGGCTGATGATTTCCCAATGGTCGGCGGTTAAATCAATTCCTTCACTGGTAGCAAGACTTTGAGCCGCCCCTTCGTTCCAGTCAGCCATTTCGCAAAGGAATCCCTCCTTGTCGAGACTCAGTTCCATCCAGCTAGTTCCTGTCCGTAAACAGACAAATTTTGCCATATATAACGATGTGACGATAACGCTGGGTATAAAAAGCAATCATTCGTATAAAATGGGTCCACCAGGGATGGCCCGCTCGATGTTTGAAAATGGACAAGAACTGGCTAAAACCAGTTGCAGATAGAATCTGCATCACAACAGAGCTGAACGAAATCCCCATAGTCTGCAGGTAGAAATTCAGTGCTGATTCGCCCAGACAATCCGCGTGCATCGGCATCAGGCTGAAGCACATGAATATTGTTGCTGGCAAGATTCATACTTCCATCGAGGAGGCAGTAAACGCCATCCTCCATAAAGAGCACATGATCCTGTTCCTGTACGAGGACACCGGAAACGGCGAACGCTTGAGTACTGTTGAAGGTGTGCAGGATCATTAGAAATTCAGCACGACATCATGGGAAGAAAGTAATGCCGCGATATCACTGTCGGCTAGAGCCTCAACATTGATCACAAGGTCAGACAGTTCAAAGCCCTGATCATGCAGGTGGCTTTTACTACAATAAACCTGCTCTACACCATAGTCACGCAAAGCACCAAAGGCCCGTGAGAAATCTTTTTGGCCTGTTTCTTCCGTATTCTGTTCATCGAGTAGTTGAAGGATGCCGTCCCCCAGGTACAGAGCACTGCATTCAGCGAGGGCAGACCCCATGAGCAGGGCATCCAGTCCCTCCTGCGCCTTGACGCTTCCATGCGGTGGCCTGGTATGTATGAATAGTAGGGTTTTCATATCAGCACCCAAATGTCACAAGCCGGTCAGCATTAAGACCCGCGTCGATGAACTGACCCAGGCCGGAAATGGTGAAGGCAGGATCCAGGTTTGCACATGATTTTTCATAGCGATCAGCTTCCTTTTGATCCAGTACTCCTCTCCTGAGGGCCGAGGCAATACAGACGACAAGCTCTATGTGGTTGCCCGTCGCAAGTTCGGACCACTGCTGTTGAATATTGGCTTCATCCTGCGGAGGCGTTATCGCCCTGTTTCCCGTGTGGACGCCATCCTGATAAAAAAAGACACGGCAAATTTCGTGTCCTCCATCAAGAACTGCCCGGGCAAAGGACAGGGCGGATAGAGGTGCCTGGTTGGAATAGGGGGCGCCGTAAACGACGATGGCAAATTTCATTGGTCTGCAAAAAGAAAACCCCTGACACAGACTGGGTGCCAGGGGTCATGATGAGTGAATAGTCTAGTCGTCGCTAAATGCACCGAGTATATGCAGCAGGCTGACGAACAAATTGTAGATGTCCAGGTACAGGGCGACGGTCGCCATCAGGTAATTGGTTTCACCACCGTGCAGTATGCGACTGGTGTCATAAAGAATAAAACCTGACATCAGAAACACTATCGCAGCTGAAAGGGCGAGGTGAAAGCCGGAAACGTAGAATCCGAACATGCTGCCAATGAACATGAGCAACATGGAGCCAAATACCACGATCAGGCCTGTCATCAGGAAACCCGACAGATATGAAAAATCCTTTTGCGAAACGAGAACGTAGCCGGACAGCGACAGGAAAACCATTCCGGTTAATCCAGCAGCCGTCATCACGGTCTGAGAACCTGCAGCGGTCTGTAGGTAGAAATTGATCAGCGGACCCAGGGCAAAGCCCATAAAGCCTGTAAAGGCGAACACCATTGCTATACCCCAGACACTATTTTTCAGCTTGTGGACGCCGAACAGCAGACCTAGCATCACAAGAATAGACATCAGCCCCAGGTGCGGGGCATCAATCGCAATGGCAACGCCTGCCATCATGGCGCTGAATAAAAGGGTCAGGGACAGCAACATATAGGTGTTGCGAAGTACCTTATGTGATGAAATAACCGCCTGGGGACGATCTGTTATAAACTGGGCGTCTGCCATGGATATTCTTCCTGTTATGGAGCTTCAGATATTATAGACACTAAACTACCGTAATTAATGTCCCACTAAAAACTAAAAGTTTAAGGCATGCAGCACCAAAATCAAGCTAAGATTCTCATAGCCTATAAAAAACAACGAGATAGAGCTATATCCTAAAGCTTTGAGTTATCTATATCTCAGCGAGCCCTTCAGCCTGCGCACCGGTAAGAAAATAGGTGAGGGTGATGAAAGATATTTCAAGGGCTTCCAGTGGCATAAGAAGTCAAGCAGAGTCAAATTTTGGGAGAACATCGATGAACAAATTTATACTGGGCACAATTCTATGTGTCTGGCATGGTTTTCGTATGCCACCGACCTCTAGGTCAGAGCCGCATAGATAGTTGGGTATGGGATATTTGATGCCACAAGTACAACTTCTGCAGTAGGATTCACCTCATCATCCATTGCCAGGGACAGCGCGAAGGGGGTGAGTTTTGTCGAGTACACAAATGACATCCCTGCAAAACTGGGTGTTAATTTCGGCATTCAGTACATAGTAAACAGCACGCCAAAGGGTAGGGCGATCCAATTGACACCCGTAGTCAAATTTCCGGAACCGGGCCTGCAACGACCAAAAAGTGACGCTTGTACGCAGAATCCCGTGATACTCACGATGCAACAATTGGCAGAAAAGAACTCCACGGCTATGGCTTTGACGAGGAGTGGGAGATGGTCCCCCGTACCTGGGTGTTTGAAGTCTGGTATGGCAAGGCTCGCCTGATAAAAAAGACGTTTAATGTCTATACGCCTGAACCCGATGAAGGTAGTGATGAGGCCAAAATTGAGTGACCGGTCTTAACAACTGTTGTGCAATAACGTATATTGCGCGCCGTGGAAGGGTAGGAAAGTGGTTTAATCCAGCAGTCTTGAAAATTGCCGTGTCGAAAGGCACCGTGGGTTCGAATCCCACCCCTTCCGCCAAATGTCAACCTTTTTAGGGGGTTTGAAGGAACACTTCTGGTTTGTTCCCTCATTTGTTCCCTCTTTTAGGAGAAATTCCATCGATCTAGAGGCTGGACAAGCCAGTTTTGTCAGGCATCTGACTGCCTCCTCCCGGTACCTAGCGGCTGCTAACAGGTCAAAGTGGACATCTGGGACAGGGAAGCGGCAGGTTATAAGGGTTAAATGCCAGCCTACACCTGACATCTTTATTTAGCACTCAACAGCAGAGGAGGATCATCATGGAATTCTGGACCACCACTCACGGGCTTCCAGCCGCGGTAGCAGAAGCAGCTATAAGTGCTGAAGAAAATGGCTGGGATGGCCTGAGCGTACCCTATGCTCCAACCATGGCACCTGATCCTTACGTTTGCCTGGCAGCGGCTGCGGTCGCTACTGATAAACTAAAGGTAGGCACCTGGGTTGCCACACCTGCATCTCACACACCAGCATCAGCCGCTGGTTCAATCAAAACCGTCCAGGCAGTCGCAGAAGGTCGTGCCGTATTTGCCATTGGCCGCGGCGATTCAGCCCTGGCTTACCTGGGTATGGCACCCGCACCACTGGGCTTCTTTGAAGCCTATGTTAGCCGCCTGCGCAATTATCTACAAAATGAACCACAGGCTTTTGACTATGATCTTGATGGTGGTGGTCACTTCCCACCCATTAGTGGTATTGGTCTTGCCCAGGGTCCGACGGACGCAAGATTTGGGCTACACATGGAAAAGATCGCCAGCGTGCCCCTCGATATGGTCGCCACTGGCCCCAGAGTCATCGGCATCGCCGCACGTCATGCAGACTATATTTCCTTCGCAGTTGGTGCCGATCCAACACGGATTGCCTGGGCACTGGACAAGGCAAAGACCGAGCGTGAACGGGCTGGAGTCAGCCGACCTGTCACCTATGGTGCCTGGGTTCCGGTGGTTGTAACAGATGATCTGGCCGCAGGGCGGCGTATGTTAAGTGGCTCGGTTGCTTCGATGGCACGATTCAGTGCAATGCATGGCAAGACGGTCAACCTCAGCACCGAAGTAGATAGAAAAATTTATGAAAATGTTCACGATGCCTACGAAATGCAGGCACATTTCCGTGAAGGCTCTCCCCAGTCAAAGCAATTAACGGAAGATTTTGTAGACAGGTTCGCCATTATCGGGCCGGTAGAGCATTGCGTGAGCCGGCTCCAGGCGCTTGTGGATCTGGGTATGGAACGCTTTATCATCAGTGGCGCCTCAGTAGAAACAACGCCTGATCTCGCCGCTGCATCAGACCAAAAGTTTACCAGCGAGGTTATTCCAGCCCTTCGCTGAGGTGCTACTCATCGCATCGGATAGCCTAAACAACAGGCTGATATGTTTTGATCGTAGCCCTCTTCACCACACCGCCTGCGTGCACTAGGAGGTGGAGGGAAAGTAGTAATATTAATCTGGATGAAGACTTTGCAGTGTACGTAGACGAGAAGGCGCGTGAACGAGAAACTCAAAATCAGTACCCGTTCTGGCACCTTAAAACAAATCCCTACAAGAACAGCACCAACCCATTTCCCAGCTAGCCAACACCCACCCCCGGGGTACCCCCCCCTTATCAGGAAAGGACTCCTACTACCTATGTATTACTATTCTGGACGAACGATTAGTGGGTTTTGAATTGCCTCCAAAAATACACCATGAACCAGAGAAAGGTACAAAAC
>PVBE010192339.1_pt1 | contig 15009 bp, 15 predicted proteins | sample 1631181 | NCBI WGS metagenome assembly PVBE01 (sample SAMN08397723, study PRJNA350692) | Marine metagenome, whole genome shotgun sequencing project. | isolation source: water | place: Pacific Ocean | collected 2012-04 | reverse complement strand
GGCAGTGAAGATTTGTGGATCGACGATAAGTTTGGTCGAGCGGTTGCCGCCGCCCAGGATGACGTCGTCCAGCGCCATGATGCGGGCGTCGACCCACAGCGGCAGCCCGGCCGGCAGGCAGACCGGGGTGACGCCGCCGATCTCCATGCCGGTGATCCGGCGGGTTTCCTCCGGCGAGGCAAACGACACCTTGCGTGCGCCCAATTTCTTGCGCACCACCTTATTGACATCCAGCCGCGTGGTCGCCAGCACCAGGCAGGCGGCATACTTCTCCTCGCCGGTCTTGGAGCGCACGACGATGGCATTGGCCGAGTGCTCCGGCGCATAGCCGTAATGGGCGCAAAAAACGGCGGTATCGGCCAGCTCAGGATCGCAGTCGACGATCTTATAGGCCAGGCCCGAGGTCTCGAGAATGTCGCGGATACGGCTTTCAATATCGCTCATGCCGGAGCATAGCCCCTGTTGTCCATTCGACGCGAATTGGCACTGGCGCCTGACTCAAAATCCTTGGAAGACCATATCCAAGGCATTGGTGATGTCGGCACAGCTCTGGGAGATGTTGGCAACCGGCGTTGCCCAAATCGACACCGGGACGGCGGCAAGAAATTGGGCGCACGCAAGGTGTCGTTTGCCTCGCCAGAGGAAACCCGCCGGATCACCGGCATGGAGATCGGCGGCGTCACCCCGGTCTGCCTGCCGGCCGGGCTGCCGCTGTGGGTCGACGCCCGCATCATGGCGCTGCCCGACGTCATCTTGGGCGGCGGCAACCGCTCGACAAAAATTATCGTCGATCCAAAAATCTTCGCTGCCACCCCGGAAACCGAGGTGGTCGAAAATCTGGCGAAGGAAATTGGCTAGGGCTGGTTTCGCCTAGTTCTCCAGAACCACCCGTCCCACCACCTGGCCGGCGCGCAAATCCTCCAGTGACTGCGAGGCCTGGTCCATGGGCCGTTCGTTTACCGGAATCGGCGCGATCTGGCCGTTGCGCACCAACTCCGCGAGTTCCGCCATATCGCCCGGTGTACCGACCAGCGAGCCCATGATGGTCATGGCCTTGAAGGGGATCAACGGCAGCGCGGTGCGAAACTCGCCGCCGAAAAGGCCGACGATGATGTACTTGCCGCCCATGCGCAGCGCCCGGGTGCCGTACCGGGCCGTCTGCTCGGCGCCGACGAAGTCGATCACCGCGGCGGCGCCGCCGGTGCGCTTGGCGAATTCCTTGGAGGCGTCGCGGTCTTCGGGGTCGAGCACCTCGCTGGCGCCAGCATCGAGAGCAGCCTGGCGGCGGCCGGGGTCGATGTCGACGACCACCGGCTGTACGCCCAGTGCCGCCTTGCAAAAGCGCACGCCCATCAGGCCGACGCCGCCAGCGCCTATCAGCATCACCGTGTCGCCGTCCCGCAGCGGCAGCGCCTTCTTGAGCGCGCCATAGGCGGTCAGACCGGAACAGGCGTAGGTGCAGGCCAGGGCATCGGGCACGCCGGCGAAGTCGTAGAGGTACTTGCCGTCGGGCACCAGCACGTAGTCGGAAAAGCCGCCGTCGACGTTGACGCCCAGATTACGCGGCCGGGCGCAGAGGTTCTCCTCGCCACCCTCGCAGACCGGGCACTTGCCGCAGCCGATCCAGGGGTAGACGACGCGGGTGTCGCCGATGCTCGCCCCCTCCGCCTCGGGACCCATGGCCACCACTTCACCGATGATCTCGTGGCCCGGCGTGAAGGGAATGATGGCCGAAACCTTGCCCAATTCCATCTTGCGCCCGCCGCCGATATCGAACGAGCCCTCCCAGAGGTGCACGTCGGAATGGCAGACGCCACAGGCCTTGATCTTGACCAGGACCTCGGCGCCCTGTGGCTCGGGCGTATCCAACTCGCGGGCTTCCAGCGCCGCCCCGTATTCGACCACCTGATAGCTTTTCATGACGTGTTCCTCGTTAAGCATAGACTGCTTTTTGGGATACAGGATTAGTCTGATCGCCGCAAGCTGGAGCGCCTTTCTCGCCGGGTCATGGTTCGCGTCGCGTCAGGGGGTGCCTTTGGGCGGCGCCACTAGGAGCAGCCGAGCTGGTCGGCCAGGTCGTTGAAGTCCTCGGCAACAAAATCGTAGCTGCCGCTGGGCCCTGGCTTGCGTTCTGACGGGCCCAATTCGTGGCGTCGGTGGACGTAGGCCGTGGCCAGGCCGCAGGCCGCCGCCGCCAAGTCATTGTCGTGGGTCGCCACCATCAGGCACTGCTCCGGCTCCAGCTTGAGCGCCGCAACCGAGCCCAAGTAGGCGGCCGGTTGTGGCTTGTAGGCGCTGGCGACCTCGGCTCCCAACACAACGTCCCAGGGAATTCCGGCCCGCTTGGCCATGTTGACGATGAGGGCGATATGGCCGTTGGACAGCGCCGCCACGATGTAGCGCGATTTGAGCCGGTTCATACCCGTGACGGCCTCGGGCCAGGGATCGAGACGCTGCCAGGCCCGCGTCAGATGTTCGAGCTCGGGTTCGCTGAGGTCTTCCAGGCCGTAGCTTGCGAGCAACGTATCGAGGCCCATGCGGTGCAGCGTATCGAGGTCGGTCCAGCCCATCTCGCCTTCCCGCACCTTGGCCATCATGGGCTGATAGAGGCCGCGCCAATCGTCGGCAAAGCCTTCCCAGTCGCCATCGAGACCTTTTTTTTCGGCCAGGGCGGCGGCTTCGCGGACGACGCTTGAGCGCCAGTCGACGACGGTGCCGAAGACGTCAAACATCAAGGCCTTGACGTGGTTCACAGGCATTTTTTTCCCAACCTATCGGCGGTTCGGCAGAAGTACCACGGCGATGGCGCCGGCGACCAGGGTGAGGGCGGCGAAGTCGAGCACACCGGGCTGCTCGCCGAGCGCCAGGGCGCCGCTCATGACGCCCAGCACGGGGATCATCAGGGTGCTGATGGTCGAGGTGGCAATGGGCACCCTGAGCACGATGCGGAACCACACCCAGTAGCAGAAGATCGAGGCCACCAGCATGTTGTAGAGCACCGCCAGCGCTGGCCACAGCGTCACCGGACCGATGATGCGCTCCTGCATCAGCGCGATAATGACGATGGGAATCACCCCGATGACCTGTTGCCAGGCCACCAGCACCGTCGGCGACATGGTGAAGCGGTAGTACTTGATGGCAACCGTGCCGCCAGCCCAACTGATGGCCGCCGCCACCACCAGCAGCGCGCCTAGCGGAGCCGCTCCGAGCGCCCGGATGTCGCCGGCCAGCAAGAGCGCCATGCCGGCCAGACCGAGGCAAAGCCCCAGCACGCGACGCCGGGTCAGTCGCTCACCCAGCACAAAGCTGCCAATAATGGTTGCCCACAGTGGCATGGTGAAGGCGAGGATAGATGCACGGCCCGAAGCCATCAGGTCGAGACCAAACAGGATCAGCACGTTCCACAGCGTGATATTGAGAAGCGCCGCGACCACCAGGCCGAAACGTTCCCCCCGCGGCACGCGAAGTGAAGCGCCGCTGGCCCAGGCGATGGCGAACAGCCCCATGGCGCCGGTGACGCTGGCCAGGGCACGGAAGGTCCAAACCAAAAATTCGCTCAGGCCGACTTTCATGATCGGCCAGTTGATGCCCCAGAAGAAAGTCAGTTAGGATGATTTGGCGGCGCTTGACGGTATTCACCGCCCGTGTCGTCGGGGGGAAAAAATAACGAAACCGCCAAAGGGAAAAAACAATGCAGCTTCACAAACTGGGACTAACGGTTGCCACGGCCGCCACCGGCGCCCTGCTGACCGCCTCTGCCTGGGCCGCCGAGCCCATTAAGATCGGCTTCATCGACCCGCTGTCCGGCCCCTTCTCGGCGGTCGGCGAAAACGGCCTTCGCGAATGGCGCTTTGCCGCCGACACATTCGTCAATTCCAAGGGTGGCATCTTGGGCGGCCGCATGATCGAGGTCGTCGGCTTCGACAACAAGATCAGCCCCAAGGAAAGCCTGATCCAGCTCAAGAACGTCATCGGCCAGGGCATCAACTTCATCGCCCAGGGCAACTCGTCGGGCGTTGCCAACGCACTCACCGACGCCGTGCGCAAGCACAACAAGCGCAATCCCGACAAGCGCGTGATGTTTATGAACTATTCGGCGGTCGATCCGGCGCTGACCAACAAGAAATGCAATTTCTGGCACTTCCGCTTCGACGCCAACGCCGACATGAAGATGAATGCGCTGACCGACGTCATCGTTGCCAACAAAGGCATCGACAAGATCTACATCATCGGCCAGGACTATTCCTTCGGCAAAGCCGTGGCCGCGGCGGCCGTCAAATACCTGGGCGAGAAGAGCAGCATCAAGATCGTCGGCAACGAGCTTCACCCCATCGGCAAGGTCAAGGATTTCACGCCCTACATCACCAAAATCAAGGCCTCGGGCGCCCAGGCCGTGATCACCGGCAACTGGGGTGCCGACATGGTGAACCTGGCCAAGGCCGCGGGTAGCGCCGGCCTGAACGTCCAGTTCTACACCTACTACGCCGCCGGCACCGGCATCACGGCCGCCATCGGCCCCAGCGGCAAGGGCCGCATCCGCCTGGTCAGCGAAGGGCACTCGAACCCCACGGTGACCAAGGCAAATGACGACTACGTCGCCGCCTACAAAGCCAAGTATCCGAACAAGGACCTGTCGCAGGCGCGCATCATCTATGCGCTTCGCATGTTCGCAGCCGCCGTCGAGACGGCGGGCAGTGCCGATCCCTTCAAGGTGGCAATGGCGCTCGAAGGCATGGAGCACAGGACCCTAGCCGGCGACAAGGTGGTCATGCGCAAGGGCGACCACCAGGCGCTGATGCCGATCCAGATCAGCGTCCACACCGACGAAAACATCAAGTGGGATTTCGACGGCTCAGGCTTCGGTCTCTTCACCGAATCCTCGGTATCCTTGGAAAAGGCGGCCATCGGGCACTCCTGCAAGATGCAGCGGCCCTCATCCTAGGTCCCGCTCGAACGTAATTGGTAAAGGCCGGCCGTCAGCCCCCTCCGGGGCTGTCGGCCGGTCCCTTGAATGGCTTTGCCGGCGGCCCGCATGGTTGCCCGCACCATGCTTCTCCAGGAACCCAAGAGATGATGGAAATCACGTTCTTTTCCATGCTCAACGGGCTGGTCTACGGCCTCCTGTTGTTCATGCTGGCCAGCGGCCTGACGCTGATCTTCAGCATGATGGGCGTACTCAATCTGGCCCACGCCAGCCTCTACATGCTGGGCGGCTACCTCGGCTATACCATCTCCAAGTACATGGGCTACTGGCCCGGCTTGGTGGTGGCACCCGTCGTCGTCGGCTTCGTCGGGGCCATGATCGAACGCTACGGCTTGCGCAACGTGCACAAGTTCGGCCACGTGGTGGAGTTGATTTTCACCTTCGGCGTGGCCTTCCTTCTGGAAGAGGTGGTCCAGTTCATTTGGGGCAAGGACCAGCAGCCCTACAACCCGCCCCCGTCTCTCGAGGGTCCGCTGTTCGTGCTCTTCGGCACCGAATTCCCGGCCTACAAGGGCTTCATGCTGGTGCTCTCGATCGGCATTTTCGTCAGCCTGCTAACGGTGCTGGCGCGCACCCGGGTGGGCCTAATCATCAAGGCGGCCATCGAATACCCCGCCATGGTCTCGATGCTGGGCCACAACGTGCCCTTCGTCTTCATGATGACCTTCGGCGTCGGTGCCGGACTGGCCGGCATAGCCGGTGCCATCGCCGGCCCGGTTATGGGCACCTACCCGGGCATGGCCTTCGATCTCGGCACCATCGTTTTCGTCATCGTCGTCTTTGGTGGCCTGGGTTCGCTGACCGGTGCCTTCGTGGCCTCGCTGATCATCGGCATCGTGCAGACCTTCGCTGTCTCCATTAACGCCTCGGTGGCCGATGGCCTGGCCCTTCTGGGCATGATCTTTCCCGCCGACCACGTTCTTTCGGATCTGTGGACCATGACGCTGCCGCAGATCGGGCCGTTGATCCCTTACATCATGCTGGTAGTGATCCTGATCTTCCGACCGACCGGCCTATTCGGGACACGAGAGACATGAGCGCCTTGACCGAGATGCGCCGCGCCCAAACCGCTGCAGCCAAGCGCCGGCGACAGATAACCTGGCTCGCGGTCATCGCCGTGTTGGTGGTGCTGCCTTTTGCCTTCAAACTAAACATCTTTGCGCTCGCGGTGATGACCCAGATGGGCATCGCCGTGATCTTTGCGCTCAGCTACAACATGATGCTGGGCCAGGGCGGCATGCTGTCGTTCGGCCATGCCGTCTACTTCGGCATGGGCGGCTTCCTGGCCATGCACTTCATGAACTTCATCGAGGAAGGCGTGATCCCGCTGCCGATCCCGCTGCTGCCCCTGATCGGCGGCCTTTTCGGCCTGCTCATCGCCATCATCATCGGCAGCTTCTCGACACGTCGCGCCGGCACCGTCTTCGCCATGATCTCGATGGGCATCGCCGAGCTGGTGGCCGCCTCGTCGCTGATCTTCGTGGCCTTCTTCGGCGGCGAGGAAGGCATCAGCGGCGACCGCACCATGGGCCCCAATCTGGTGGGCTTCGACTACGCTTCGGAAATCGAGGTCTACTACATCGTCGCCATCTGGGTGGCGATCGCCATCTACTTCATGCACCGCTTCTCGCGCACGCCGGCCGGGCGCATGGCCAATGCGGTGCGCGACAACTCCGAACGGGCCGAGTTCGTCGGCTACAGCCAGCGCGCCGTGCGCTGGATGTCGTTCTGTGGCGCCGGCTTCTTCGCCGGCCTGGCCGGCGGCCTGTTTGCCATCGCCTACGAGATCCTGACCGAAGAGACGCTCAACGTGGTGACCTCGTTCGGCGTCCTCTTATGGGCCTACATCGGCGGCATCGGTTTCTTCATCGGCCCCATCATCGGCGCCATTTTCTATACCTTCCTGCAAACCGTGATGAGCAACTACACCGAGATCTGGGTGTTCTACGTCGCCATCATCTTCCTGCTTACGGTCTCTTTCGTTCCGGCCGGCCTCACCGGCATCATGATGATGCATCTGCCGGCCTATCAGAACGGCCGGCTAAAATTGCTTTTTCGGCCCTATGCCATGATGGCCGTTCCGGTGTTCCTGTTCGTGATCGGCATGATCGGATTTCTCGAGCTGGGGCATTTCGCCAAACTGACTTCGGCGGTGGAGCGTGAACACAGTCTGTTTTTCATCATCATGAACATCGATTCCGTGGTGCCTTGGCTGAGTTTTGCCGTCATGGTCGGGCTCGGTGTGTTCGGCATACGCCGCTTCAAGCCCGGCTTGATGGAGGCCTGGGAGGACGCCAATCCGGCACTGGGTAGGGCCACAGAGGCCGCGCCCACGGCAGCCGAGCAGTCCGACGGCCACGAATCCACGGTCGAAGAGGGAGCAGCTTCATCATGACGGCGGTCATCGAACTGAACGGCGTCCACAAGGACTTCAGCGGCTCGCAGATCATCCGCGGCGTAGACTGGACCGTCACCGAGGGCGAACGCCACGCCCTGATCGGCCCCAACGGCGCCGGCAAGTCGACGCTTTATAATCTGATCAGCGGCAAGTATCCCATCAGCGCCGGCTCCATCAAACTCAGAGGCCGCGAGGTCGCCGGCCTGCCGCCCTTCGAGATAAACCGCATGGGGCTCAGCCGCAGCTTCCAGGTGACCAACATCTTTCACCGCATGACGGTCTACGAGAACGTGCGCTGCGGCGTGCTCTGGTCGATGGGCCACAAATATTCATTGTTGCGCCCGGTCGAGGACCTCGAGGACGTCAACCTGCGCACCGACGAAATCCTCGAGCAGATCGGCATGGCCGAGCGTGCCGCTATTCCCGCCGGCATCCTGACTTACGCCGAGCAACGCGCCCTGGAAATCGCCATCACCATCGCCGGCGGCGCCGACATCATCTTGCTCGACGAGCCCACCTCGGGCATGAGCCACAGCGAGACCGAACAGACGGTGGAGTTGGTGCGGCGCATCACCGAAGGCAAGACGCTGGTCGTCGTCGAGCACGACATGGGTGTGGTGTTCGACCTCGCCGACCGTATTTCGGTGCTGGTCTACGGCGAGATCATCGCTACCGACACGCCTGAGAAGATCAGTTCGAACCAGGCCGTACAGGAGGCCTATCTGGGAACCGAGGAGACGCAGGAGGATTGAAGCGTGCAATCGGGGGGAACAGAGCCGTGACGACAAAAGACGAATCCCATCTGAGTTACAATAGCCAACGCTTCACATATCAGGTTGGCGCAAACCGTACTCCTTATCGACGGGCAATAGGGTGACGCAGGAAGACGACATCGAGTTCAAAGCGAAGGTCGGGGCCTGGGCGCTCGACGAGAACCGTGGCATCGCCGAAGCGAGCCGCAAGTTCGGCGTGTCTCCCGACCGCGCCTACGAATGGGCGAAGCTTGTTCTGGCCAGTTTGAGCGACGCCTTCATCGACGATGACACGCCTCCCGACGAGCGGGAGAACATCGGCGACCAAACGCGAGAAACCCTCGTGCGGCTGGCGTCAGAGTACGGGAAGATACAGCGTGACGCATGACGGGTGCCCGGTCCCGGCAAACGCTATCTGCAACAGCCCCTGGAGCCTGGTAGCGCCGACACCGCCGGAGGCTGCCGACAGCGATGTCACGCTGGCTTTCCCCTAACTGTTCACGGCGTCCTTCAGCCCCTTCCCAGCTTTGAACTTGGGCCGCTTCGATGCCGCGATCTGGATGCGCTCACCGGTCCTTGGGTTCCGACCCTGCCTGGCGGCACTCCGCTGCGCATCCTGCTGGCCACTGACGCGGCCCGCGAGGGTTTGAACTTCCAGGCCCACTGCACGGACCTTTTCCATTTCGACCTGCCCTGGAACCCCGGGCGCATCGAGCAGCGCAACGGCCGCATCGACCGCAAGCTCCAGCCGGCCCCCGAGGTCCGCTGTCACTACTTCGTGCTGCCTCAGCGTGTCGAAGACCGAGTGCTCGAGGTGCTCGTCAAGAAGACCGAGACAATCAGGAAAGACCTCGGCAGTCTCTCGAAGGTGATCGACGACGACATTGAGCGCCAGCTCGGACAAGGCATCCGCCATCGCGACGCCGAGCAACTGGCGACCGAGATCGAGCAGGCGGACCTGCACGCGGCGCTACTGCCAGTGATTGATGCCGCCGCCACGCCCGACCTGGTGCCCAAGGGCGCTACGGTGCTCCAGCCGAGTGAGGAACGCCGCAGGTCGGGTTCGCACTAGGCACGGCGACACCGCCGTGATCACAGCCTCAGAGAAAGCCGAGCAGCTTTGGCGCCAGGGTGACGTTGAGGGCGCCGCTACGTGGTAGAGGGTTGCCAGGGCCGTGGCTGCATTGATGCAGACGGAGGCCGAGGGGCCGATAAACTGAGGATGGAGGCAAACGATGGAACGACGCCACATTATCCACACAGGGATTACCTTCGGCTCGGCATTGGCAATGGTGATTTCCTACACGGCCAACAAGTCGATCCTGTGGGCCATCGTCCACGGTCTGCTGTCCTGGCTGTATGTGATCTACGCGGCATTTTCCCTCTGAATAACTGCCCCGCACCCCGACTTCGCGAATTCCGGCCCGACCTATTTACAGCCACGGATTCCATGTCTCAGAATATCCTAGAATTTCCATCATTTGCCGGCGCCAATGCCGAGCAAGGAATTGCCTCGAAATACGATTTTTTGGTGACTAAATGGTGACTAAACAAAATTCCCCCGGTGCCATTTTTTTGGAACCGGGGGAAAACACATTATATTTCAATGTGTTATTTGGTAGCGGGGGAGGGACTCGAACCCCCGACACGCGGATTATGATTCCGCTGCTCTAAACCAGCTGAGCTACCCCGCCACCGAGACCCCGGCGTATAGAGGGGTGGCCGGGCGCTGTCAAGCGGCCGTGGCCGTGGCTGGAGGTGGGCGCTAGACTGGGGTTGTGGCCGCATTTGCGGTGCCGGCCAGGGAGGTGACTGTGAACGATCAAATCCTGCAACAACTGGCCGACCGGGCGGCCATCAGCGACGTCGTGCACCGTTATGCCACGGCCATCGATTTGCGCGACTGGGCGCTCTTGCGTACCTGCTTCAGCGATCCGGTGGAGGCCGACTTCACCAGCTTCGGCACGCGCGAAGTCTTTCGCGGCAGCGCCGACGACTGGGTGGCGGCGGTGCGCTCGACCATCCAGGGGCTGGACGCCACCCAGCACCTGACGGCCAACCACGTTCATGAGATCTCCGGCGACAGCGCCGTGTGCACGGCCTACATCCGGGCCCGCCATGTCTTCGACGAAGCCGATGGTGAAAATAGCTATACGATCGGAGGCTATTACACCTGGGAATTGGCTCGCCAGGACGACGGTTGGCGGGCCAGCAAATACGCCATCAACGTGACCTGGAAATCGGGCAACCGGCACATCCTCAAGCAGGCGACAAGGAAGCTGGCAGGAAAGTCCTAGCGCTCGATCCAGCCGCCGCCCAGCAGCCGGCCGTCGCGGTAGGCGACGCAGGCCTGGCCGGGCGCTATGCCGGGTTCGGGATTGTCCAACACCACTTCGGCGCCACCATTTCGACGCTCGATGCGAGCTGGCGACGGCGTTGAGGTCGAGCGCACTTTGACTTCGAGCCGGCCTTCGGGTGGGGCCAGCCAGTTGCAATTGCGAATGGAGAAGCTTTGGCGCTCCAGTGCGTCGGGCGGCCCCACCACCAACTGGTTGCTTTCGGGCTCGAGGCGCAGCACGTAGAGCGCTTCACCACCGCCCAGGCCCAGGCCGCGGCGCTGGCCCACGGTGAAGCCGGCGACACCTGCATGGCGCCCCAGCACGTTGCCGCTTTGATCGACGATGTCGCCGGGTTGGCGGGCGTCCGGCCTGAGCTTGTCGATGAAGGCGGCATAGGAGCCTTCCGGCACGAAGCAGATGTCCTGGCTGTCGGGTTTTTGCGCCACGGCCAGATCGAAATGCGCCGCCAGGGCCCGGGTCGCGTCTTTGTCCAGGCCGCCCAGTGGGAAGCGCAGGAAGGCGAGCTGTTCGGGCCGGGTGGCAAAAAGAAAGTAACTCTGGTCACGGCCGCTGTCGGCGCCCTGGTGCAGTTCGACGCCGTCCGGACCCCGTCGCCAGCGCGCATAATGGCCGGTCACCAGGGCCTGGGCGCCGAGCTCGCGGGCCCGGCCCAGCAGGTCCTCGAACTTGACCGTCTGATTGCAGCGCACGCAAGGGTTCGGAGTCTCGCCGGCCAGGTAGCTGTCGGCGAAGTCGTCGATCACGGCGCTGTGGAAGCGCTGTTCGTAGTCGAGCACGTAGTGCGGCATATCGAGGCCGGCGGCGACCCGCCGGGCATCGTGGATGTCGACGCCGGCGCAACAGGCGCCGAGGCGCGAGGCCGGGGCGTCGTAAAGCTTGAGCGTGATGCCGACAACCTGGTAGCCGAGCGCCACCAGGGCGGCTGCCGTGGCCGAGGAATCGACTCCGCCCGACATGGCGACGACGACGCGAGCGCCGGTTTCGAGGCCGCCCATGGCGGCGGCCACCCGGTCCAGGGCATCATCGGCGGAAGTCATGCTGGGGATATAGATTGCCGGGAGCCGGCCTTCAATCCTCACCCAGGTACTTGAACCAGTCGGCGGTGGCGCCGGCGATGGTCTCGGGCGTCCAGACCGGTGCCTCACGCCAGTAGTCGATGTGTTCGAGCATGACCTTGACGCCTTCCTCGATGGGCACTTCGGGTTGCCAGCCCAAGGCTGTCCGGATGCGGCTCATGTCGGCCAGCGTGCAGTCGGGCTCGCCGGGGCGTTTGGGGATATGCACTGTCTCGCGCCCGCCCAGCAGCTCGACCAGCCGGTTGACGCTGACGGCCTGTCCGGATCCGACGTTGAAAACCTCGCCCATGAGATCGCTTTCAGCCGCCGTGACCAGGGCGTCGACGGCGTCGCTGACGTAGGTGAAGTCGCGGGTCTGCTCGCCGTCACCGACGATGGTCAGCGGCTTGCCGGCGCGCAACTGGGCTAGGAAGACGCCGAAGACGGCGCCATAGGTACCGGACGTGCGCACTCGCGGGCCGTAGACGTTGAAGAAGCGCAAAGCCAGCGCCGGCAGGCCGTAGACCTGGGCCCAATGCAGCACCTGGCACTCGCCGAGATACTTGGTCAGGGCGTAGGGGTACTGGGGTTGAATGGGGGCGTCTTCAGGCGTCGGGTAGTGCTCGGGAATGCCGTAACACGACGACGATGCGGCATAGACCAAGCGCTTGATGCCGGCCGCCCGGGCCGCCTCCAGCACCACGAAGGTGCCGTCGACGTTGGTTTCGAAATATTCCCGGGGCTCCTGGATCGAAGGCACGATGTCGGCCCGGGCGGCGAGATGGAAGAGGCGATCGGCGCCAGTCGTTGCCGCCGCCACGGCGTCGGGGTCGCGGATGTCGGCGTGACTCACTTCGAGGCTCTGATTGTCCTGGTGCTGCGCCAGGTTGCCCGGATTGCCGACGGAAAAGTTGTCGATTACCCGCACCCGCCGGCCCTCGGCTAGCAGGCGGTCGACCAGATGGCTGCCGATGAAGCCGCCGCCGCCGGTTACGACGTCGATGAGGGTGGATTCGCTCATGGATTGGCTCTCCCGCAGCCCCAGCCGCGGCCGCAAGACTAAAACCTAGCCGCGCTAGCTAGATGAAGTCGAGGAGAGTCGACTGGGAGAGCTGCGAAAATATCCGGTAGCTGGCGTCCAGCGCCACTTGATCCTGCGATAGCCGGCCTATGGCCTCGGCTATGTCGACCTCCTCGATGTCCGAGACGAAGATCTTGGTGAAAGTCTTGGCATCCAGCAGCCGGCTCTGGATGTCTTCCAGGGTGGCCCGGTTGACGCCGACCTGGGCGTGCTTCTGGTCGATGGTGTCGATGGCCGAGTTGAGCTCGTCCAGGCGGCTCATGAGAAAGGTTTGCTGGGTGCTGCTGAGCGGGTTGGTGAAGGTGCCCAAGGCCTCTTGTTCGAAGAACTGGCGGAACTCCTCCCACAGCGGCGCCGCGACCTCGTCGGCCAGCACGCCATAGGTCAGCGTCAGGTTCTCGTCGATGGTGTTGGACTGCTTGACCGAGTTGTTGGTGAAGGCCAGCGAGGGAGTCGTCGAGATGGAGGCGTTGATTGCCTGCATGCCGGATTTGCTGACGGCATTGGTGGTGCCGCTTTCGTCCAGCGGCGATTGATCGGTGAGCGTGCCGGAAAAGATGTAGCGCCCGCCGTCGCGCGTGGACAGCAAGCTGACGGCGTTGTTGAAGATGTTCTCGACGTTGGTTTCCAGGCCGAAGCCGGTGTTGCCGTTGATGGCTGCCAGGAAGGCGTCGCGCAGTTGCTGGGCGTTGTCGCGCAGGCCCTCCAGCGAGGCATCGTAGAGCGACAGCCGACGGTCGACTTGGTGATTGGCGTCGATCAGCTGCTGCTGCCGGGCCAGCAGGCTCTTGGCGCCCTGCAGGGTGCCGATGTTGTGGGCGATACCCTTGTAGGTATCGCTTTTCATGCCGCTGGTGACCTGGTTCTGCCCGACGAAGACGCGGTTCTCGTTGCGTAGCACGTCGGACAGCAGCGACTGATGCTGGCCCAGGGTGGAAATCCGCGATGAAATGGTCATGGCTCTGGTTCCCCGGATCGACCTAGATGTTGATCAGCACGTCGAACATCTCGCGTGCGGCTGTAATTAGGCGGGCGGAAGCGTTGTAGTGGTTCTGGAAGATCACCATGTTGGCGAGCTCTTCGTCCATGTTGACGCCGGAAAGCGAGCTCAGGCGGGCCTGGACCTCTTGGGTCAGGGCCTGGCGGTCGTTGCGCAGCAGGTCGTTGATGGCCGCCTGGTTGCCGAAATCCGACAGCACGGTGGCGGCAAAGGCGCTGATCTGGGTGGTGAAGGCGGCCAGGTTGCCGGCCGCCTTGAAGGCGATGTCGGCGTCGCCATTCGACAATGCTGCCGTGCGTGAGATGAGTTGGAACTGGGTGCCGTCATACTGCACCGTGACGATGGCGCTGCCGCCGATCTCGGCGCCGGTCAGCGCAGCGCCGTCCAGCTGGATGGCGACGGCGCCTAGGGCGTCGATTACCAGGGTCGAGGCGCCGGTGTTGGCGTTGGCGGCGCGGAAGGTGAAAGTGTCGCCGGCGCTGAGCGAGGTGACGTTGGGCGAGAGATCGAGGACATAGGCATTGGCGGCACCGCTGTCGGCGGCCGGGGTCTTGTTGCCGGTGATGTCAAGGCGTGCCAGCGCCATGTCGAAGGGGTCGCTCTTGATGTCGCTACGCACGGTGACGTCCTTGGCGGCTTCGGCGCGATAACGGTCGCCGACGCCGAGCAGGCCGCTGAACGCAACGCCGGTGCCGCCGCGGTTGGTGCTGTCGCTGACCGTCACCAGCTTATATTTCTCGAAGCCGCTGATCATGGAAACCGAGAGCGCGCCGTTGCTGTCCATGGTGACGTTGCTGATCTGCTTGCCGAAGTTGGCGGTGTTTTCGAGCAACGTGAAGATGTCGTCGAAGCTGCCGGCGTCGTCGATTTCCTTGGTGGCGTCGCTGACCGTGGCGACGATGGTGAAAGTGGCGGTCTTGACGACGTCGTTCTGGGCGTTACGCAATTCCAGGGTGACTGTGCCGCCGGTGGCCATTCCGTGCCCCGCAGTGGCCAGCAGGCCGGTGTCGAAATGCGGCTCGGTGTTGGCTTCCATGAGGTCGTTGAGGCCGAAGAAGTGGGAAAAGCCGCGACCCGCCCGCAACGCCGGCGAGGTGGTGTCCTGCAGCGAGGCGACGCCGCTGGCGCCGGTGGGAGCGGCGAAGGTGAGGGCGCCGTTGGAGAAGTTGAGGGTGCCGGCACCGAGTGCGCTGTTGACCTCGGTGACCACGTTGGCGATGGAGGTCAGCGTCACGGCCGACGCCGGGCCGCCGTTGGTGGCGACGGTGCTGTTGGTGAAGTCGACGACGATGCTGTTGACGTAGTTGTTGGAACTGTCCAGCGTTGCCAACGTGACCTTGCCGGCAAAGCCGTGGACGTCGGTGGTCAAGAGGCCGGTG
>PVBE010259463.1_pt1 | contig 15010 bp, 20 predicted proteins | sample 1631181 | NCBI WGS metagenome assembly PVBE01 (sample SAMN08397723, study PRJNA350692) | Marine metagenome, whole genome shotgun sequencing project. | isolation source: water | place: Pacific Ocean | collected 2012-04 | reverse complement strand
TTAAAAAAATCATGAACAGTAGCAACTTCAAACGCTTTTCTAAACTCCTCTTTCCTTGTAATATGCGCCAATGAAACCATCAGGCTTGTAATGCTAGTGCCAATATTAGCTCCCATAATAATCGGAATTGCATTCGTTATTGTCAAGGCACCGCTAGCTGCCAATCCAACAATAATAGAAGTAGTAACCGAACTACTCTGTACTATAGAAGTTGCCAATATGCCAATAAAAAGTCCCACCAAAGGATTCGTAGTAAAAGGAATAATACTCTCTGCAAACCCTCTGCCAAACATCTTAAACGAGCCGCTCATCAACTGTATGCTCAACAGAAAAACGTATAATATAATACCCAACAAAGCAACTCTTTTTGCAACATCCTTTTTTCTTATCCTATCTTTTCTAACATCTCTTTTCCCCATACCCTGCTTCAAATTTACTTATTTATAAAGGTTGTGTTCTCGAATATCATACAATTTTACTTCCAAAGAAAAACCCTATCATTCTTCCTGACAACCTTCTCAACCTTAACCGCAACACTCTTACCTTTCCCAGCAGCCTTCACAGGTCTATGATTGATTTCAATAGAACCAACAGTCTGTTCAACAACACCAGTAGTATCCCCTATAATAATAACAGTATCTCCTAATTTAACCTCATTAGTATTAATCTTAATCTCAGCAACACCAACCTTCCTATAATAATTCTTTACAACACCGAGATTAACCTTCCTCTTCTCAGCCTTAGAACCATAATCATCAGTAAACTCATTAATAGGCTTCCCCAAAAAGAATCCTGAAGAAAACCCTCTGTTATAAACCTCATGCAACTTCTTCATCTTTCCTTTAACAAACTCCTTACTAAACTTCCCACTGCGTATAGCATCAACCGCATCCCTATAAGCCTTAACAACAACCCCAACATACTCAGGATTCCTCGCTCTGCCCTCAATCTTCAACACATCAACAAAAGGAAGAATCTTATCCAAAAAAGGCAATGTACATAAATCCTTAGGACTCATCACATAATCATTCCCAAGCACAAGCTCCTTATCCTCCTCTTTATCCTTCAAAAGATACTTATCATAGCTTCTCCTGCAAGGCTGTATGCAATCTCCTCTATTAGCAGACCTTCCATAAAGAAACTGTGAAATAAAACATCTCCCTGAAACAGAAACGCACATAGCTCCATGCGCAAAAACCTCAATCTTCATCCTTGTACTCTTCTTAATCTCTCTAATTTGCTCCAATGTACACTCCCTAGCCAACACGCACCTCCTAGCCCCCAGCTTATAATAAAAGTTAGCAGCCTCAGAATTAGAAACACTAGCCTGCGTACTAACATGAATCTCCAGTCCCAACCTTTTAGCCTCTTTCAGTACAACAAAATCCCAGCAGATAACAGCATCAATCCCAGCCATTTTAGCTTTCTTAAGCAGATTCTTAACCTTACCAATCTCATTCTCATAAACAATCGTATTAACAGTAAGATAAACCTTAATCTTATTCTCATGGCAATACTCAACTATCCTGCCCAATTCAGAAACCTTAAAATTCCTTGCAGTAGCTCTCATATTAAACCCCTGCACACCAAAGTACACAGCATCAGCTCCCGCATCAACAGCTGCTCTCAGCATAGCCCAATTACCTGCAGGTGCAAGGATTTCAATCTTATTTTTATTATTTACAGTCATATCTTACCAATATCAGAAAGAGTATAAAAACCTAACCATCAAAAATCTGCTTTGAATGATACCTATGCCTGCTAAGCCTATATCCTGTAACCCAAAGGCTCAACCCCACAATAATCAAAATCACATTACCAGTAGTCTGTGACACCTTAATCCCCCATGAAATCTTACCATACATTGAAAGCAGGTTATATCCTCCCAAAGCAATAGCTATCAATCCAATAACAAAATTCAAAGGAATACTAAACCCTTTCTCACTCTTCACTTTAGGAATATTTTTCTTTGCCATGTACATCACTACAATTATTAGACTATATAAACATTTCTAAATCATCTCATCAGCTTGGCTTCCCTTCTTCTGCCCCATCTTAAAAAAGACTCTTATTATCCTGCTCACAATAACCAAAGCCAAAGTAGCACCCAAAATATATCCCCAATCCATCAAGCTTAATGGGACAGTCTTAAAGAACTTATTCAAGGGGGTATAAATCACAGCCAGCTGCAAGCCTATTGAAGTCAAAACCGCCAATATAAGATACTTATTAGAGAAAATCCCAATCTTATAATTAGCTCTTATCATCTGCAATCTTACAATCTCAAACACAACCATAGACGTAAACGCAATAGTCTGCGCCTTAACCAGATTATCTATATTAATCTTAAACAATGTCAACGCTCCTGTCGCTATAAGAATTCCCATAATAGTAATTGATATAATCATCCTTTTATCAATAATATGCTCCTTAGGATTCCTTGGCTTCTTCTTCATAATATCCTTCTCAATAGGGTCAACACCCAAAGCAATAGCGGGCAGCCCATCCGTAACAAGATTAAGCCACAATATCTGAATAGCAGTCAACGGCAGTGGCATCCCAAACAGAGAAGCAACAAGAATAATCAATATCTCACCAAAATTGCTTGACAATAAATAATTAATAAACTTCTTAATATTATCATAAATCCCTCTTCCTTCCTCAACCGCATTAACAATAGAAGAAAAATTATCATCAGTAAGTACCATGTCAGAAGCTTCCTTAGCAACATCAGTCCCTACAATACCCATCGCAATCCCAATATCAGCCTTCTTCAATGCCGGCGCATCATTCACCCCATCACCAGTCATAGCAACAATATGTGTCTTATCCTTAAGTGCATTAACAATTCTAATCTTATGCTCAGGATTAACCCTAGCATAAATTGAAATCTTATTCACAAGCTTCCTAAACTCTTTATCAGACAAAGCATCAAACTCCTTGCCTGCAACCGCATCTCCTTCTATCCCAAGCTCTCTCGCAACCGCTACTGCAGTCCCCTTATGGTCACCTGTAATCATCACAACCCTAATTCCAGCTTCATAACACTTCTTAATGCTATCCTTAACCTCCTGCCTGGGAGGATCTATCATGCCCTGCAATCCCACAAATATAAGCCCCTTCTCATAATCTTTCCCTTTAACAGGCTTATATGCAAACCCAAGAACTCTCAATGCATCACTCGTAAAACTATCATTCGCTTTCAGAATAGCCTTCTTATCATTAAGTGTTAAAGCCCTAACCTTTCCCTTATCATAAATCTTACTGCAATGCTTTAATATAATATCAGGAGCGCCTTTAACATAAGCAATCTCTTTCCCATTAACCTTATGCACAGTAGTCATCCTCTTTGTCTCAGAAGAAAAAGGAATCTCCTTAACCCTTGCATAATCCTTATTAAGCTTATCTTCCATCAAGCCAGCCTTCCTTGCAGAAACTAGCAAGCATGCTTCAGTAGGGTCCCCTATAATACTCCACTTATTCTTCTGGTTAACCAGCTTTGCATTATTGCACAAAGCTCCTATCTCAAACAAAAGCCTAAACTCCTTAGCATCAAACTTTTTATTCTCAAACAAAAAACTCCCTTCAGGCTTATACCCTTTCCCAGTAGCCTCAACCACCTTATTACTGCAGAAAATCTTTCTAACCGTCATCTCATTCTTAGTCAAAGTGCCAGTCTTATCAGAACAAATAATATTAGTGCTTCCCAATGTCTCCACAGAAGCCATCTTCCTAATCAGCGCATTCTTACTAACCATCCTTTGAATACCCAAGGCCAGTGAAATAGTAACCACTGCAGGCAAACCTTCAGGAATAGCAGCAACCGCCAATGCAATAGCAATCATAAACGAATGATGAACATTAGTTATAAGCGAAGGCACAGTCTTAAGGTTCACAACAACATTCAAAACAAAAATAAAAACACATATAATAATTGTAGCAATCCCAAGATTTCTGCCTAACACATCAAGATTAATCTGCAATGGAGTAAGTCCTTCCTCAGTCTCCTGAATCATCTTAGCAATCTTCCCAATCTCAGACCCCATCCCAGTCTTAACAACAACACCCTTTCCCTTCCCTCTTGTAACAATAGTAGAAGAAAACGCCATATCCCTCTGATCAGCAATAGCCACCTTCCCCTTCAACAGCGCAACATTCTTAGCCACTGATGTAGACTCTCCTGTAAGAGAAGACTCAAGAATTCCAAGCTCAATAGCCTCTATCAACCTAACATCAGCAGGAATCTTAGTGCCAGTATCAATCATCACCAAATCTCCTGGCACAAGCTCTTCAGAAGGAATCTCTCTCTCCTTCCCATTCCTAATAACAATAGTCTTCAACGCAGTTAGTTTCTTCAAAGCCTCAATAGACTTCTCTGCCTTAAACTCCTGAACAAACCCAAAAACTGCATTAAAAATAACAATAACCAGTATAACAATCCCATCAACAATCTCTCCAATAAAAAATGAAATAACTGTAGCAATAAGTAAAATCATAATAATAAAACTCTTGAACTGATTCAGGAAAATAGTCAGCTTAGAAATCTTCTTTCCTTCCTTCAGCTTATTCCTTCCATACTTATCAAGCCTCTTCTTAGCCTCAGAATCAGACAATCCATTCTGGCCAGTCTTTAGTTCTCTAAATACCTCATCCACCCCTTTTTGATAAAACTCTCTCATTATATAAAAATAATAATGTTAATTGTATAAAAAGATATTGATTTCTCTAAAACACCCCTTTCCAACATCCACTTTCCACAATCTTTTTAAACCAACTTGCAATCAGAGGTATTATGGCATACACATTACTCATAGCAGAAAAGCCGCAGGCAGCAAGCAAGATTGCAGACGCTCTTGCAGACACAAAGCCAGTAAAAGAAAACATAAGCGGCATCCCTTATTATAGGTTAACCCACAACAATAAGGAAATTGTAGTAGTCTGCGCAGTAGGCCATCTCTACAACCTTGCCCAAAAAGAAGGCAAGAAATGGACATATCCAATCTTTGACATAGAATGGAAAGAATCCGCATCAATAAACAAAAACTCAGCCTTCACAAAAAAATATCTCACAGTCATAAAAAAGATGGCAAAAGAAGCAGACGCTTACGTAGTCTGCTGCGATTATGACCAGGAAGGCAGTGTCATAGGCATGAACGTCATAAAATACGCCTGCAAGCAAAAAGATGCTGCAAGGATGAAATTCTCCACACTAACAAAAGCAGAATTAGTAAAAGCATTTGAAACCAAATCTCCCACACTAGACTGGGGCCAGGCAAACGCTGGAGAAACACGTCACTACCTTGATTATTACTGGGGCATCAACACAAGCAGAGCCTTAACATCTGCGATAAAAGCCTCCGGCATGTTCAAAGTCATGAGCACAGGCCGTGTCCAGGGTCCATCCTTAAAACTCATAGTAGACAGAGAAAAAGAAATCAAAGCCTTCAAACCAGTCCCATTCTGGCAGATAGAACTAATAGGAGACGTAAAAGAAGGCGAAGTAGACTCATGGCACAAAAAAGACAAATTCTGGGACAAAAAACAAGCAGACACTTCTTACACCAACGCAAAAGACTGCAAAACCGCAGTAGTAGACAAAGCTGAGAAAAAGCAATTCAAGCAAGCACCCCCAATACCATTCGACCTAACCTCATTACAAATGGAATCCTACAGATGCTTCAGAATAAGCCCTAAAGACACACTAGCAGTAGCCCAACAACTATACTTAGCAGGAGTAATCTCCTATCCCAGAACAAGTTCTCAACAATTGCCTGAAGTCATAGGCTTCAGCAAAATCATGGATGCCCTAACAAAACAGAACAATTACAAAGAACTAGTCACTTCATTATTAAAAAAGGGAACATTAAAGCCAAACAATGGAAAAAAGACAGACGCTGCTCATCCAGCTATCTATCCAACCGGCATCTTCCCAAAAGACTTAGACCCAAGAAAAAGAAAACTCTATGATTTAATAGTCAAAAGATTCCTAGCCACATTCTCAGACCCTGCATTAAGAGAAACAATGACCATAGACATCAATGCCAACAACGAACTCTTCATAGCAAAAGGCACAAGAACAGTAGAAAAAGGTTGGCATGTATATTATACTCCTTATGTTAAACTAGAAGAACAGCAGCTCCCTGCAGTCAACAAAGGAGACAGTGTTACAGTCAAAAAAGTCCAATTACACAACAAAGAAACCCAGCCTCCTAAAAGATACACTCCTGCTTCCATCATAAAAGAGCTCGAGCGGAAAAATCTTGGTACAAAAGCAACAAGATCTCAAATAATAGAAACATTGTTTAATAGAGGTTATGCAAGAGGTAAAGTAATAGAAGCCACTGAGTTAGGCATAAGAACTGCTGAAGCCCTTGAAAAATCCTGCCCCAAAATCCTTGACGAAAAGCTCACAAGACACTTTGAAGATGAAATGCAGGACATAGTAGATGGCAAGGAAAAAGAAGGCAAAGTCCTAAGCGAAGCAAAAGATGTTCTAATGAAAGTCCTCACAGAATTCAAGCAAAAAGAAAAAGAAATAGGCATGATCCTCAGAGATGCTAACATAAGAACAATCAAAGATGAAAAAGAAATAGGTGTATGCCCTGTATGCAAAGAAGGCAAGCTCACAATAAAAAAAGGAAAAACAGGTTACTATGGCTCATGTACAGCCTATCCTGAATGCAAGACAATATTTTCAATGCCCTCAGGAGTAACCATAAAAGAAACAAAAGAAGTCTGCGAAGAATGCTCATTCCCAATAATCACTGTAGTCAGAAGAAGGCGAACCCAAAAATTATGCGTAAACCCTAAATGCCCTTCAAAACATATTCAGGGCGAGGCAGGAGAAGAAGCTGCAAAAATAGAAAATGGTGAGCTAAAAAAGCAATGCCCAAAATGTAAGAAAGGCACTCTTGTGCTAAGGTCAAGCATCTATGGCAAATTCTATGGCTGCAGCAGCTATCCTAAATGTAAAAATACACAAGCCATTGAGAATGGCAAAAAAGAAGAAAAACCTTAACTTTCTTTTATTCCTAATTTCTCTTAAAATATGCATCAAATATATATACTAAATACCCATTCTTCTCTCTATAATGCCTGAAAACATAACAGAAGAACAACTAGCACAATTAAAGCAGAAATCCCTTAGCATAAGGAAAAGCATTCTCACCATGCTAACAAAAGCAGGCTCAGGCCATCCAGGTGGCTCTTTATCAGCAGCTGACATAGTAACCATACTTTACTTCTATAAGATGAAGCATGACCCTAAGAATCCTGAATTAGAGGATAGGGATAGGTTTGTTCTAAGCAAAGGTCATGCATGTCCATTGTTGTATGCAGTATTATCAGAAGCAGGCTACTTTCCTAAAGAAGAGCTATTAAAATTAAGGCAAATCAACAGCCTATTACAAGGCCATCCTCATCCTAAAACGCCAGGCATTGAAATAGCCACAGGCTCACTAGGCCAGGGCTTATCAGTAGCAAACGGCATAGCCTTAGCAGCAAGATTAGACAACAAAGACTACAAAGTATACATCTTACTAGGAGATGGTGAAAGCCAGGAAGGCCAAGTATGGGAAGCAGCAATGACCTCTGCGCATTACAAACTCAACAATCTAATCGCAATTCTTGACCATAACGGACTCCAAATAGACGGCAAAACAGAAGAAGTAATGGACGTTAATCCAGTCATAGACAAATGGAAAGCCTTCGGCTGGCATGTGATTGAAATAGATGGCCATGACTACAACCAAATCATAGATGCACTAAACTCAGCAGACGCCATCAAAGATAAGCCAGTCATGATAATCGCAAACACCATCAAAGGCAAAGGTGTATCCTTCATGGAAAACAACGTAGGTTGGCATGGCAAAACACCTGATGAAGAGCAGTTGAAGGAAGCGCTTAAAGAGTTAAAATGAACAAAATTATTGAAGTATACATAAAGGATAGAAAAGAACATACTAATGATAAACTTTCTACAGCAGTTTCTAACTTAGGTTATGAGTACTTAATGATTCCTTTTGAAGGTTTTAGGGAAGCCTTGAATGGAGAACATCTTGAATTAATAATCGCAAATCCAAACTGGAAACCTATAGTAAACCAATATCCTAAACTACCTGCTGATTTCTTTCCTGATGTAGCTTCAATACTTCATGAGCAGGGGTATCAAGGAAAAGTCAGGGCAACAAACTGGAAAGAAGGTATACTTGAATGGGGAGATTTCAAAAGAAGCTTTTATAGAGCCTTTAGAGATTATGATCGTGATTTCATGGAAATCATAAACTCAGAACAGGTAGAGGAATATCTTAGAAGAACATTAGGTTTAACAGATTGATAATGGAGGTATAAAAATGAAAGAAGTATTAGGAATTGTAAACTATGAAGAATACTTTAAAAAGAATTTGATGGAAGAAGGTCAAAGGGAAGGCATAGAATTTACCTTTGTTGATCCAGAAGGAACTCCAGAAGAAATTGCTCAAGCCCTTGAAGTAAACCCAGATTTAGTGTTCTTTAATTTGATAGGCACTTCTCATCAAGTAGTTGATAAACTTAGAGATTATTATAGAATTATTAAAGAATCTCCCTATAAAGGAACTATCTTGACAACAAGTCCTAGTAGGAATTCAGTAAGTGATATTTCACATTTTTATAGAAGTACGAGGGAATTAATTACTGATCATACTCTTAAAATAGACGGTGTTTATGGCTCAAGTGTAAAGTCTTTGACAGATAAAATCAAAAAGTACCTTAAAGCTGAGGAATAATTCACCTTATCCTAACAACTCTTTTGAAGCAGAACTACAACCCAACCAAATACAACACCAACCCTATCATCACAAAAGGAGAATAACCCAGCAAAATCTTAACAATCTTCTTCTTAAAATCAAGGGAACCAGTAGGCAATCCATACAGGAATATAACTATTGATTCAATAATAAACAACTCTTGCATCTTTGAAGAAAAATAAAAAATGAATCCAAATAAGACATAGGTTATCTTAGGAACATACTTCTCATAACGCTTTCTAAAATAAATCAAGCATAAAAAGACAACAATGCCAATAAAGGAACTTAATATAATATTTAATTTATTAAACGTCAGCATAAACGTTAAGGCTAACGTAACTAATATGTTTTGTAATAATAAGAAATACTTCCTGCCTTCTTTTAATTCTTCCTCAGCAATCTTCCCCAGAATAAGCCCTCCAACTATCCCAAAATAAGCAACTGCCAATGTTAGGATATAAGTTAATGGCAACATAAAAATAATACATCAGTCATGCTTTAAATAAATTTCCCCAAAAACAAACCTTTATTTACATCAACACTCTACCCAAACCAAAATGCATGAAACAGTAATAGCAAACAAAATAATAGAAGATGCAAAACAGCATGGTGAAATAAAATCAGCAGTAATAGAAGTAGGTGAACTAGCCCACATAACAGCTGAAGAGCTAAGAGAAACACTAAGCAACATGGTCAACTGGAAACTAACCATAACTGAAAAGAAATCAAAAGTAAAATGTGACTGCAGTTATGAAGGCATTCCTAAAATCATAGAAAGAAAGCATGACCTTCTTTACTTCGAATGCCCAGACTGCGGCAAAGTCCCTTCTGTTCTTGAAGGCAACCAAATCATCATCAAAGAGGTAGAAGTATAATGTGTCTAGCAATACCTGGTAAAATAATAGAAATCACCAACAACGAAGCAATCATCAGCTATGGAGAAGTCAAAAGAAAAGCCAGATTATTAGACCCCAACTTCCAAATAGGCGACTATGTAATAATCAACTCTAAGATAGTCATCCAGAAAGTTCCAGAAAACGAAGCATTAGAAAGCATAAAACTATGGAAAAATGCACTCAATCCCTGAAACCTACTTCCTGAAATACGCATTCCCTTGCGCTTTCATCATAAGAGAAAAGGAAGAAATAAATGAAAATAAACTAAAAGAACTAGAAACCGCAGCCATAAACAACATTCCCTTAACCAGAACAGAGCTGGAAAAGATCTTCTACAGAGCCTTTGAAAAGATAGAAAGGTTTGCAAAAGAAACCAATAGAAACAAATGGGACATCAACCTCATAAGAAACTACTTTCTTAAACAACATAATAAAGAAATAGAAGAAGGAAAAGGTTTCTACGCAACAGCCCCTCCAACCATCAAAGAACTATCCAAAGTCTACATCGGCAAAGTACTTGAAAAGAACAATGATATTCTAACAATAAAAACAGAAAAAGGAGAAAGAAAAGTCTTAAACCATTTAGTCCCAGAAGCCCAAATAGGAAACAATATTACTATACATTATGGGTATGGGATTGAAATCATAGAAGAATAAGAACAAATTAATACTTTCTATACCTGAAAGCATGAAGATAATTCAGTGCGCTGAATAAATATTTTTCAACAGGGTTTGTTATAACTTTCTCGGAAACAAGATTCGCTAATTCTCTATCATATCTTTTATCTTCTCCCATAATAAGAATTCTTCCATCTAAATGGATTTCACCAACAATTCTATTTTGTTCATAATCTCTTACTTCACAGGCACCAGACATTCTCCTTCTTATCTTCCCAACATTCTCTTGTTGTTCCTTATCCCATATATCAGCATTATGCCCTCATAACCTAGCCCTTATTGAATAATCAGAAGGATTTTCCACTAATCTAGTAAGTACATTATCACATGAATCTGCTTTTCTAATATCATCCAATTCTTGGATAGGCGCTTCTTTACTATCAGAACCAATCATTTTACAGATAGAAATGAATTATACTTTTTAAACCTTTACCCTTCTTACTAAGAAAAGCTTATCTTTAATTCCTAACTCTCCAACCATCACCACAGAAACAACTCCACCAACAACCAACAAAATTCCAACAGCCTGCACCAAACTCAAAGTGCTTCCTAAAAACAAGTAAGATAACAAAGTAGTAATCGGCGAACCCAACAACAACACCGAAGTAGCAGTAGTAACCTTCACATCTCTAAGCCCATTATACCATGAAAACACATAAAGGAACAAGAAACCAGAAGTAAGCAAAATCCAATAAACCTGTGATAAACTAAGAGAGAAAACCGTTCCAATCTGTTTAGTAAACCCAAGATAAACCAAAATAAACATTGAGCCAAAAAACATCCTTCCAAACCCAACAACCTTAGGCTCCAACTCTTTCAACAAATGCTTAGAAACAACATTCTCAACAGCCCAAAACAAAGTAGCAATCAAAATCATTAATTCGCCAACACCAAAACCATTCCAAACAAATTTCAACAACAAACCATTTCCAACCAACAACAACACTCCCGAAATCAATATCCTCTTATCCAACCTCTCCCTCAAGAACACCCTTGCTAACACTATAACATAAACAAACATAGTCTTATGGATAAAAGAGCCAGCTGCTCCAGTACTCAATTGTAATCCTTTAAAGAACAATAAAAATGGAATACTTCCACCAACAAACCCAATCAAAACCAATCTTCTCCATTGCTTTAATGTTAATTCTTTTAGCTTTCCAAAATCCTTAACCAAAACAATGCTTCCAAAAAGAAACAAAGCCACAATCACATTCTTAGAAAATGTAAAAATGCTTGAATCAATCCCTGAAACTCCAAACTTATTAACAAAAACAGAAAAACCGCTAACCAAAGCAGTAAACACTACAAACATCAAACCTCTTCTTTTATTCATACAACATAGCAGACATAAGTTGTTTATATACTTTATTGTTAGTCTAAAAAAAGAAAGTTTATAAAGATATAATCCTAAAATCTAACAAATGGTAAACCAACAGCTAGTAGGTTGGATAAAAGCTGAAGAAGTTCAAGGTTACAGTTCTGAGCAATTATACAATTCTCTAATCCAACAAGGCTATGCTCCCACTGAAGTAACAGAAGCAATAAATTTTGCCAGCCAGCAACCTCCCCAGTCAACTCAACAATCTGCCAAACAACCTTCTCAACCCATTAAAAAGCCAAAAAACCATCTTCCTATCATAGTAATATCTATCATCTTCATAGGCCTACTCCTTGCAGGAGGAGGCGCTTACTGGTATATCTCATCTCAAGGCATATCTTTAGACTCAGATATCATCGCTTCATACTTTGGAAAAACAGAAGAATCTATGAGTGAATCAGCTCAAAAAACAAATGATGCAAACATAGACTTAGAAGCTGACACTGAAACTCTATCTGAAGAGCTTCCAACCTCAGAAGAGCCTCTTCTAGATACTACCTCTTCTGAAACATCTGCATTAGACACAAGTTCATCAGAAGAACCTCTCTTAAATGACACTCCCATAGACTCACTTTCCCTAAATGATACTCCTTCAGAATCCACTTCCTTAAATGAAACAAGCGATTGTGACACAATGGACTGCTTTGAAGCAAACTTTGCAGAATGCAAACCTTCAACAGTCACATCAGAACTAGAACCTTCAATAACTTATTCTTATGAAATTCTTGGCTTAAAAGAAGAACTTTGTGAAGTCAAATCAAAAGCTATAAACATTCCTAACCCCTCATGGATAGGTAAAGAAATGATCTGCTTATTTGACAACTCACTTGACTTTGAAACAGCTGCCGGAGACATAAGCAATTGTGAAGGAGAATTATATGATTTGTTATCTGCTGGAGCAACAGCAACTGTTAATGAAACTTCTTCCTCAGAACCCCTTCCTCTAGATGATCCTTCTTTAATAACACCTCCTTTAGGTGATGATTTGATGGAAATTCCTCCTTTAGATGGCGCGCCACCAGGAATGTCTTAATTTAGAAAACCATTTAAACAACAATCCCTTATCTCCATCTATGACAACTATCCTCTGCTTTGGAAACGAATTCATAAAAGAAGATTCCTTAGCAAAAGAATTAGCTGATGAAATCAAACTAACCAACATAAACTTCATCAAGTGCAACAGTTTCAATGAAATCATCGAATGCAAAGACAAAAACCTCTTCATCTTAGACGTAGTAGAAGATATAACCGAAGTCATTCAAATAAAAGACATTAACCAACTAAAGGAAAACAAGCTCTGCACATTGCACGACTTTGACCTATCCTTCTTTCTAAAACTAATGAAATCTTTAGGAAAAATAAAAAATATAAGTATAATAGGAATACCTCAAAAAGGGAATAAAGAAGTTATTAAAAAGGAAGTAATAAAAATATTAAAGTGATTATAATGTCAGATTTAGGAACAGATGTAAACAATGCAATTGAGGAATTAGAAAAATCTAATAAATGGAAAATAGTAAAAAAGGTTGCTAAGATTGGTGCATATTCTTTTTGCGATAATTAGTTCAGCTATTGTGGCAGCTGCAATAGCAGGGGTTTTGTGGTATGGATCCCGATTTCCAGGGGAAACAAGAATAGTCAAGCAAGGTGAGCGAGCAGGTCAAATTGCAGCATGGGATTATACTACTATAGATCAATTAGAAAGAAGAAACCCTAATATTAAGAACATTAATGATATTCAGGTAGACCAAGAGATGATAATAAGGGATGAAGGCTATAAAGGTGCTTTACAATTAATATCTGATATAATTGATTATTATTATGATAGAAAGTAAAAAACCCAATCTCAGCAAGCTGTGGGGCATTTTTACTCCAGAAAATGGACATAAAGAACCAGAGCAGAGCTCTGGTATTAGACCCATTTTCGCTGAATAATAAGAATAATCTCTAATTTAGACAAATCTTTAAAAAGAATTAGCCTATTTCTTTGTATATGAATAATAAGGGTATAATTAGGACCGTAGCATACTGTGCTGCAATAGCAATAGCTTCTTTAAATTATGTAAATGCCAGAGGTTCTCCTGAACCTCAGGAACCAATTATCCCTGTTGAACAAGCTATAACATTGGAACAACTGGCAGAAAATTTCACATTCGAGAAATATAATTACCAAACAATTGAAAAAATTAAAGATTTGAATACTTTCAGAGAAATAGTCCCTGTTTTATTTAAAATGCAATATGAAAGTATGCCAATGTTAAGAATGAAGTATCCTGAACTCATTACCCTTGAAGAAAAAAATACCAAAATGACTAGAAAAGGTAGAATATCAGTAAAAGATCTTTATAAAGAAGTTAATGAGAACCTAAAAAATGATTATTATTTATTCAGAAATGGAAATAAAGACTTGTTAAATATGGTGAATGGTCATATTATATCTCCTGAAACAGTTCATTTAGGAAATGATAGAAGTGAAATAGGAACAATTTATTTTATATTAAACACAGAAATATTAAATCCAGAAAACAAACTTGAGATTCCTGATAAAGATATGAATGATTTTAAAAATGACTTAAACAAATTCTTAGACTCTATCGAACTTACTACAACCCCTCCTGAACCTGAAGAAGGAAAAGAATCCTTAGATTCTCCTAAACTTATTACTTTTCCTCCGGAAGCTAAAAAAGGAGATGAATTATACGCAATAGATTATGCCCCAATCTAACTAAAATTAACCTTCAAAAATGCGTAGAACATAAGCCTTAACCAACCTTCACCACTATCTGCTTTGACTTCAGCCTTTCATCTCCTTTCATAAGGTTAACATCAAAGATATAACTACCATCAGGCATATCATCAGGAATCATAATCTTCCCTATAAGAAACTCCTTTGATGCAGGCTTTAAAATCATTGGTTCCTCCTTATAAACAAATATATCCTTCGCCTGCACATCTCCTCCTGATTCAACAATAGTTATTGAAAGTTCAGACTCAGCGGAATCATCATTCTTTATGCCAATCAGAAAACTTGAATCCTTCCCTCTCTTCAGCTTAAAACTTGACTGCGAAACCACAAATGTATCATCATCCAGCCTGGTGCTCAATATTCTCTCAACATTTTCTCTCGCCCTTACATCAATCTCTAAATTAACAATATCCTCTCCTTTAAGCATAGTAGTCCTTATAATGCTCACGCCCAACACTAAAAAACTCAATGCCAACACAATTCCAATAATCTCCTTCAATCCCAAATCTGCCATATCTTATCC
>PVBE011264275.1_pt1 | contig 15011 bp, 7 predicted proteins | sample 1631181 | NCBI WGS metagenome assembly PVBE01 (sample SAMN08397723, study PRJNA350692) | Marine metagenome, whole genome shotgun sequencing project. | isolation source: water | place: Pacific Ocean | collected 2012-04 | reverse complement strand
CCCTCGTTGAAGTCCATCTCTCCATGGTTAGGGTGGACTTCTTTAACCACATACTCATGAGTTCCATTCCCAAGGTTCTCCCTCGGATGGAATTTGTCGAACATGGAAATGCCGTTTCAAAAAGTCTCCGGGGCCTACAGTGGAGTTCACAACTGGAAGCAGGAGGTGGAGGCAGCCGACTATCCGAAGCTTCGCCTTTTCCACGTTGGTCAATTGAGCAGCAAGGACCCGCTGGAAGACGTACAGGTGGGCGGCAACATGTATGGTGCACCGCGTAGCGACCGCGTTTGGAAAGCCTGTTCGTCGGAGTCGGTTGCAAAATTCTCCGCTGTCGCGTACTTCTTCGCACGTGAGTTGCACAAGCAACTCGATGTGCCGATCGGGATCATCGACTCGTCCTGGGGTGCCAGCTCGGCGGAAGAATGGACGCCTGCCGAAGGGCTCAAGGAATTGGGATACACCAGGGAATTGAAGCAGGTGGCCGATGCCCCCCAGAAGGATGCACAGCGAATGCCGACACGCCTGTACAACGGTATGATCCACCCGATCGAGAAGTTCCGGATCCAGGGTGCGATATGGTACCAGGGCGAAAGCAACGCTGGAAGGGCCTCGAAATATACCGCGCTTCTGACCGAGATGCTTTCGTGCTGGCGCAAGGCATTCGATGACGAGTTGTCTTTCTACATTGCGCAGTTGGCCTCTTTCCGCGGCTCTGCCGACGATCCCAACAACATTGGTTGGGGCCCGCTCCGTGAGGCGCAAAGCGATATGCTTGCCGTTCCGAAAACTGGCCTTGCTGTGACGACCGACATTGGAAATCCGCGCGACATCCACCCTAAGAACAAGTACGAGGTCGGACGACGGCTCGCACTGTGGGCGTTGGCGAAGGATTATGGCAAGGATATCGTCTATTCGGGGCCGCTTTTCAAATCCGCCAAATACGAAGGCGGTAGAGCTATCGTGGAATTCAGCCACACCGGCTCGGGCTTGATGGCGGCAAGAAAAGCAACACCCCTTAGCCCGGATGCGCCTGAGCCTGTTGACAAGGTGGAGGGATTTGCGATCAGGGGCGAAGGGGAGAAGAATTGGCATTGGGCCGTGGCGACAATCGACGGAGACAAGGTGATTCTGACCTCGCCGAAGGTGCCGAAGCCGGTTGCCGTCCGTTATCTCTTCCTGACGAACACGAGCAAAGGCACACTCTACAACAAAGAGGGATTGCCGGCATGTCCGTTCCGGACGGATCGATAGCTATACAAAGAGGACTCCTGCGAAACGCTTACTCATGAGCATCAATGCCGTACTGACGGCTTCCAAGTAGGTCCCGGCCGCAGTAGGTCCCGGCCGCCGGGCGGGACCAAGCGATTGGAACGTGCATTACTGGGGCACAAGTTGTGCAAATACCAGAAGTGCACGAGATGATGCACCATAAACGCACGTGGCGCCGTCGGAACTTTTCCCCCTGAAGGCGATTCATGGTAGGCTACCTGGCGCGCTAGAGAATGAAATTATTGACACCCCAATGAGGTATGACATGAAAACCAGCACCTACAGCAGCCTGATCGCTGTCTCTATTTTGCTTTCCAGTCTGAACGCCTTTGCCCAGAACAAGGAAGAATCCCAACCCGAAGAGCTGCCACAGCTTGGTTATCTCAAAAACGCCAGAGTCAGCATTATGCAGTTCTCTCACCAGGATCTGGGATGGCACAGCGGCTCCTATGAAGGAGAGATGGAATCGGTTCACCGGTCGATTGATAGAGCTATGAAGATGATAGAGCAGGACGAGCGGTTCGTATATGACGGCGAACTGGTGGCCTGGCTGCATGATTATGTGCGCCTGCACCCTGACAAGGTCCCGGCACTGAAGAAACAGATCCAGGATCGCCGGATTCAGTGGGGCGCGGGTTATACGCAGCCCTACACCACCCTGCTCACCGGCGAACAGCTATCACGCTTGTTCTATTTGGGCCGCGGCTGGTTAAAGAAGGAGTTCGGCGCCGACACCAAACTCTGGTACAATACCGACATTCCCGGGATGACGGCCCAGATGCCGCAAATCATGGTCAAGGCCGGCGTCGACAAGGCCTACATCTGCCGTGGCTGGAACATTCAAGATATCGACACCGACTTCGTCGAGTGGAGTTCGCCCGACGGCACCAAGATCTTCTGTTACGCGATGTTTCACTACGGCGAGAACATCCAGTGGCGTTCTGGAGCGCCGAGCATTGCTGCAGACAACGCAAAGATGGCCCAGTGGATCGCAGACCAGGAAGCCGAGTACAAGAAGCGGAACCTCCCACTGATCCTGCCCCACATGATTTCCAAGGACAATGTCGGACCGAGGAATGACCTGCTGCCGATGATCGACAAATGGAATGACTTCGCAGCGGACAATGACCTGCCGCCGATGATCTACGACTCCCTCTCGGACATGATAGACAAGGTAAAAGCCTCGAAGAAAGCCAAGTTCAAGCAGCTCAAGGGCGATTGGCCCTGCCGATGGCTCTATGAAGCCGCACCGGCCAACTACCAGATGTTCGCCAACAACCGCGCCGCGGCCCGTCAACTCACGGCGGCCGAAGCCTTTGCCACGTTCCTCGCCCTGCTCGACGGCAAGTGGGATGCGTATCCGACCGAAAAACTGTTTCAGGCCTGGCTCCAAGCCACCCTCTCCTGCCACGGCGTCGCTCCGGACAAGTGCATTGAGAACTTCAACAAGAAATACGCCGATGCCCGCAAGAGCAGCAAAGAGATGCTTGATACTGCACTGACCGGCATCAGCGCCAAGGTCAAGACCAGCGCCAAGGGCACACCGGTTGTCCTCTTCAACACCCTCTCCTGGAAACGCACCGACATCGTACAGATGGCGATTCCGGAGGGCATGGCCGATTGTGAGGTGCTCGACCAGGACGGAAAGCAAGCTCCCAGTCAGGTCAGCGGTAAGAACGTGGTTTTCATTGCCAAGGATGTTCCCTCCTTCGGTTATAAGACATTCTACCTGATGAAGGCAGGCAAGTCGGGCATCGACCCAATCAAACCGGGCGAGGCATGGAACAAACCCTATGAGAACGAATACTTCAAAGTCACACCGGGCAAGCAGGGCATTGCCTCCATCTTCGACAAGACGCTTAAGCGAGAATTGCTGAAGACCGACAAGTTCGAGGCAGCTCAGTGGCTGAACTTCATCTACAAAGGCCAGGGCGCCGGCGAGCACACACACATCACAAAGCCCATCGCCGACACCATCGACAAGCTCGGTACGTTCATCACGAGTTGGGCCTGCAAGGAGAGCGGACCGCTCTTCGTCACATTCGAGTCCAAAGAGGTGGAAACACCCCGGGGCAAGGTCTCCTTCCAGCTCAGGCTTTACAATGGACTCAAGCAGATCGACCTAAGCTGCACCATGCGCGAGTGCGACGAAGAAGCCGCCCAGCAGATCCGCCTCACCTTCCCGCTCAATGCAAACTTCGACAACGTGACATATGGTGCCCCCTACGGGAAGGTCAAGGTCGGCACCGACGAGGTCCAGCGCGAACTGGCCTTCAAGGCCACGCGGACCAAGGAGGAGCTCGAAGCGTTCCACAAAGGCAACAAGCTCTTCAGAAACAAATTCATACAGGGCAAACGCCGTGACGGCTACCTCGGCGATACCCCCGTCCGTCCGCGCGAGACCCAGAACTGGATCTTCGCCGGCGACGGCAAGGCCGGTGTCACCATCGCCTCTTCCGTCATCGTATGGGACTACATGGATGCCACCAAGGCGCCGGTGGACTATCCCGTCCTGCAGCCTGTCATGCTCTGCTCCGCCCACAGCTGCAGCCGTTGGAAGCCGTTCTGGACCCAGCCCGGAGACCACACCTTTAGCTTCTCGATCTTCTCGCACGCCGGGGACTGGCGGAATGGACGCCGGCGTGGTGTTGGTGTGAACAATCCGCTTATCCCGGTAGCCGTCAAAGGTAATCCGTCCGGCACTCTGCCTGCGAGCAAGTCCTTCCTGAGCGTCTCAGCAGACAACGTTGTTGTAACAGCGGTGAAAAAGGCAGAAGACAGCGACGATATAGCCATACGTTTCTACGAAACCGACGGCAAGGACGAGACCGAGGTCGAACTTGCTCCAGCCTTTGAAATCAAGGACGCCCGCCGGACCAATCTCATAGAGGAAGATGCAGGCAAGATGGAGCACTCGTCAAAGGTTGCCAGGATGCAGGTGGGCAAGTACTCCATTGAGACGATCAAGCTTGTACCCAAACATGCCTCTCGGAGATAGGCATGTACTCCAGAAGTAGGGACCTATCTCCGAGAGGTCCCCGGCGGGAGTGTGTTGGATGTGGTTGCCGGGCACTCGTTGCCTTCGACAAATCACCCATTCAGAGTAGCGAAAAACCGAACACGTGCTGTCAGCTTTGACACAACCACATATGACCAAAGGATAAGAGCCATGAAGAGATCCCATTGCCTGATGCTTGCCGCATGTTTTATCACAACAACCCTCCCGGCCTCAGCCGGTGATGTTAAGGGTTGGCGCCTGTCCTATAAATCCGGGTATAGGGATGATCAGGGTCGTTATGCGGGCGGGTCAGAGATCATGCATCTGGTTCCTCACAAAGGCAGGTTGTACGCGTTTAATGGATACTGGACGGACGAGAATTACGGGAAGCAGTCGGCTCAGGTATTGCGGCTCGATAAGCCCAACGCCTTCTGGCAGGTGGATCTGGAGACCAAGAGTGTGGGTTACAATCACATGAAGGGCAATATCCTGAAATCCGTGACGTTCAAGACCGACAAGAACGGAAAGAAGATCAATGAGACGTTATTGGTGGCCGCCTCCAGGGGAAGGGCGGTTTCGGTGTTTGTGCGGGATGATGTTACGGGGAAGTGGAGTCACTCGATGCATATGCAGGGCGGTCACGGGCGACTGGTGCCGCGTGACTGTGAAATGTTTACCGATCGTGTGACGGGTATCGACCGTATTTTTCTACTGGTGGGCGATCCGGGGATTCTTTCCGGAGTCTACAACTCAGAGACGAAAAGCATCGAGTGGGATACCAAGAAGGAGCATCCGAAGGATGACTCGAGTTTTTCGGCCAGACCATTGGGAATCACGGAGGCAAACGGCAAGCTCTACTTCTCCGTCGCCGGCAAGATATTCGTGCGTCATGACGGGCCGGAGCCGACATGGAGTCTGGCTTACACTATCCCGGGAAGGGTCAATACCGATGTAGGAGGGATCCGAGGACTCAGCACAATCAAGAACCCGGTAGGGCCAGGGGAATCGATCATCTTTGTCTGGACTCCCATGGGACGCTGTGCGGGCGAGATCAAACGTCTCGACGGTCCCGAGTTGGCACCGGCAAAGGACGAAACGTCGCTTCGTGCCCTGTTCAACAAGGCGATGACGGAGGAGAAAGCAACGGCGATCTTCAGTCTGGGGGGCTACAACCGCTTCTTCCCGTTTAAAGACCCGCGCACTGGAAAAACAGCGCACATAGTGGGGTACGAACAGCGGATTCGCGGGCCGCAAGAGTTGATTTGGAATCACTACTATGCCGGCGCCTGTTACAGTGTTCGCACTGCTCCTGAAGAGTATGAACCTCATGAGGTTAATGGTAAGTGGAACCCGGATAAACTTATTCTGGTCGCTCCTCGCGCCTTCGCGCATTCACCGTTCAAAGGTGAAGAAGATGTGATTTATTTCGGCGGTCATGATGCCAACGGCAACCGGTCCACCGACATGGCCTGGATCTACAAGGCAGATACAGCAACCATCGTAGGGAAATGATGAAAGGCAAACTTGAAGAAATGACCCGCAATACCATAACCGACCGAACAAAGCTGATAGCGTCATTTGCAGAAATTCGCGAAACAGACCTGGCCTATGACCGCGAAGAGTATACTGACGGTATCTACTGTATCGGCACAGTAGTGCTGGACGTTAACGGCGAGCCGGTAGCCGGCCTTGGAATGACAGGCATGCGAGCTAGGCAAAGTGCTGAACGCACATCTATACTCGAACAGGAAGTGCTCGAGTGCGGGGCTGCGGTTGCTGCGGACATAGGCTATACAGGCGACAATTATACAACATGGATAGAAAGGATGAAGAAATAATCATGAAAGCTATTTTAACAACTGCAATAATCTCTCTACTCACAGTCTCAGCTTCCGGCGCTGCTGATGAATCGCTTTTCGCGCATTGGACCTTCGATGGAGAATCTGCTTCCGCCTGTGAAGATATCAGCGGCAACAAGAATCATGCGTCAATGCCCGGCAGAATTAACCGGATTACCGGCGTATCAGGCACCGCCATCGGTCTGGCCGGAGGCCATAAGCTGTCGATTGCCGGAAAGCCTGATTTCTCGAAGATACAGGCAATCACCATCACCGCGTGGGTGCTGCCTACCGATCTTTCAATCTACCGCGAGATCTTTCGCAAGGAAGACGGCGACAACCGCGTTCTCTTTTCATTCCAGGGAAACGGCAATATTCTCTCCCTTGGACTCAACATCAATGGATACATCGAGTGCGATGCAGCCATCAATCCGGCATCTGTTCTGGACGCGAAGTGGCATCACTGTTCCTCGACATTCGACGGCAAAACAATGCGCGTATACCTGGACGGGAAACAGATTGGAGCACTCTCCCGCGCCGGCAGCATTAAAGCGGGCGGAGCAGCCGTCGGCTATATCGGATCCCTTGAAGGAAAAGAGCCGTTTCAGGGTGCAATCGATGACCTACGCATCTACAGCAGAGCACTTTCCGCAAAAGAGATTGCGGGACTGGCCACACAAAACATAAAAGAACTCCCAGCCAAATCGAAAGCAACAGTTGCTGAAGTGGGAAGAATCAAACCGGCAACCGCGGTTGCCAGGCGCCCCGCCAGGCAGGCCCCCGGGACAGTAACAGCAGCAGTAATCGAAGATATTTGCACGTACCTCCCGATCACTGATCTTCAATGGGGAAACGTCGCACCTGAAGAACTCGAGAAATGGAAAGAAGTCGCCGATATAAAGAAAGCTTTCGAAAAGCTGAGCAAGCAGGCTGAAAGCGACGAGAAAGCGCAGGAGATGATTGTTTTGGCTAACAGGATTACCCTCCTGAACATCAATAATGCGCGGCCAAGAGCCGAGAGTCCGGCACCACAAGTCAGAAACCCTGTCACTCCTGAAACGCGTACCCTGAAAGCTGATGAGGCGACAGTCGTCATTCACAAGGACTGGATGTACCAGGCAAACAACAAACCTAACGCAAACACCATCAAAAGCGAGATCAAGTGGACAAGTGAGCTTGCTGAGAGAATCGACGCCAACTTAGACAAGGAACTTGCCGAACTGGCTGAACTGGAAAACAAGCCGAAGGACAAGGAACTCTATTTCAAGGTCAGGGAAATCAAGCGCCGCATCATGTTCAAAAACCCGGTTGTGGACTTCAGCAAGATAGTCTTTGTAGACATGCCGTTTCCCGCAGGCCGTGAATGGCAGCACGAAACAAAACATCGCCTGGGCTACATGGCTCTGCCCGGCGCCAGACTACAGATACTCGACGGACTCTCCCCCGATGGCAAACTCAAACAGCTCATGCCGCAAAAACCGCTACATGGTGCTTTCTGGCGGCCGGATGTTTCATGGGATGGAAGGAGAATATTGTTCTGTTATCAGCCGCATAACGAGAAGTCATATCATATCTACGAAATCAATGCGGACGGTACCGGCCTGCGTCAGATCACAAAGGGCCCGTATGACGATTTTGACCCAATTTATCTCCCTGATGGAAAACACATCATGTTTTCAAGCACACGCGGCCATACCTATGTCCGCTGCATGCCCCCTACCAGCGCGTATGTGCTCACCCGCTGTGACCTGGACGGGAAGAACATCTATCTCGTCTCGCGCAACAACGAACCGGACTACCTGCCAACAGTTATGAATGACGGACGCGTTGTATATACCCGCTGGGAATATACGGATAAACCACTGTGGCGCGCCCAGGGGCTCTGGACGATTAACCCTGACGGCACACAGGTAAACACATTGTGGGGCAACCAGAGCGTATGGCCCGATCTTCTTAAGGACGCGCGAAGCATTCCGGGGAGCAGGCGCGTCATGTTCACGGGCAGCGCTCACCACAACTGGTTCTCGGGCTCGGTGGGAATGATTGATCCGGACAAGGGCTTCAACTTCCCGAACGGCATAACCAAGGTCACCGCTGATATGGGGTGGCCGGAATCAGGCAACGGCCCCTCCGACCCCATAGAATCGCCAAAATACCACTCCAGCGGACGTTACGGAGCGTATTATTCTCCGCTTCCGCTGAGCGAGAAGGACTTCCTTGTCTCGGCCAATCGAGGCGGCAAGTTCGTGCTGTACCTGATGGATGTGGACGGCAATCGTGAGCTTATCTACGAAGGTCATCATAACATCTTTCACGCTATGCCCGTAAAGGCGCGCAAGAAACCGCCGGTTCGCCCGGACCTCGTTGCATGGCCAACCGAAGAAGAACGCCTGAATCCGAAAGACGGCGTGATCTTCAGCAATAACGTATACGAAGGCACGCCGGAACAGATGAAAGGAAAAGCAAAATATCTGCGGATCATGTCAATTGACGCCAAAACCTATACGTACTGGCACAAGCGTCCTCATCTTTCGACCGGCCCCGTAGTCTCGGGCGTACAGTCCGAGGGAGTCAAACGGATTCTTGGCACCGTTCCAGTTGAAAAAGATGGATCAGTCTCCTTCAATGCACCGTCAGGACTTCCGCTCCATTTCCAGCTGCTCGACGAGAAGTTTCGTGCTCTGCAGACCATGCGCAGCTTCACTGGTGTCATGCCCGGCGAGCGTCGCGGATGTGTAGGATGTCACGAATTACGCAGCAATGCACCACAGGCTCCCATACGCAGTACTGCAACATCTCGTGAGCCAAGCGAGATTACACCCCCACCCTGGAAAGACCTGACCGTGAGCTGGGATCGATACGTTCGGCCCGTGCTGGACAAACACTGCGGAGAATGCAACCAGGGTGACGGAAAAGCACGAAAGAAGCTTGATATGACAGTGAGACGAGGTCATCTCGGATGGGACGAAACCTATTGGCTGTTCACCGGCAAGCCGTCATGGGGCAGAGGATATCAAATGCCCAAGAATCCGCCTCCGGGCTTCGGTATTGCCGACATGATAATGGTTGAAGGATATGATCAGCGGGATCCGAAGGCATACCAGACACCCGAACCGATGACAAAGCTCTCGTACAAGAGCAGGCTCGTCGAAATCGTATCAGGCAATCATCCACCGGCGAAAGACGGCAAAGTTCCAAAAGTCAAAGTGGATGAAGTCAGCCGACGCAGAATCATCGCCTGGGTTGACGCCATGGCACCCTATCGCGGCGATGAGGAAGTGCGCGAGATCCCGGATCCCGTCTTTGCCGGAGTCGATTGGTTATCCATTCGCCCGCGGGTCAAGACCGCCCCCGTTATAGTTCGCCCCGGGCCTATGGATTGAGAATGAGGGAGGCGGGGGAGGGAGCATGCCTCTCGGAGATAGGCATGTACTGGAGAAGTAGGGACCTATCTCCGAGAGGTCCCTCCCCACGCGTAATTCAGATGTCCTGTAGATCCCGCCTGCTCCTGGAAGTAGAGCTGGCCTCCGGCCTGCTTTCGGAGAGGATCAGCCCCGCTTCGGCGGGGTAAACCCAGAGCTTGCCACGCTTCGCGTGGGGCCGATCTACTTCAGAGCAACGCACGTGATTTGCACCTGCAGGATGCACCACCAGCTGTTTTCAACAAACTTGTCCCTCATCCCTGGCTGTAGTACCGTGCCCACCATGAAGTCAAGCACGCTGAAGGCAGATCTCCTGTTGTTACTGACTGCCCTCATCTGGGGCAGCGCTTTTGTTGCCCAACGTGTCGGCATGGAATCGATGGGCCCAATGCTATTCACCGGGGCACGCTTTGCACTTGGTGCTCTCGTCATACTGCCCCTGGCCCTGCGAGGTGATAAAGCACGCTGGCGCGAATCTGCGCTGTGGGTCGGCGGCGTCTGTGCCGGACTGGTTCTCTGCGCGGGCGCCTTGCTGCAACAGACCGGACTGGTTGTCACGACGGCCGGCAAAGCCGGCTTCATCACGGGACTCTACGTTGTCCTGGTGCCGATTTTTGGTCTTTTTCTGCGTCAGAAAGTGAGCGGAGCGATTTGGTTGGGCGTCGGGCTGGCGGTGATAGGATTGTACCTGCTCAGCGTCACCGAGGATCTACGACTCGTTCCCGGCGACGCCATCGTGCTGGCTGGCACTGTATTCTGGGCTCTGCACGTGATTTTGCTTGGACAGTTTGCTCATCGCGTGGCCACGTTGCGCCTGGCCCTCATACAGTTCGTCGTCTGCAGCCTCTGCAGCCTGACGGCTGCCGTTGTGATGGAACCGATCAGCATCGGAGCCTTGATAGACGGCGCCGGACCGATTCTGTATGGCGGCATTCTTTCGGTCGGCATCGGCTATACCCTCCAAGTCACCGCCCAACGTGATGCGCTGGCCTCGCATGCGGCTATTATCCTCAGCCTCGAAGCGGTATTCGCCGCGGTAGTTGGCTGGCTTTTCTTGAACGAACATATGAATACCCGCTCCCTGGTTGGCTGCGCGCTCATGCTGAGCGGCATGCTGATCGCACAGCTCGTGCCCATGCGCGGCCGCCTCAAACAGAAACGCGGCCTACCCCAAGGCGACCATCCTGCGTGAGTTGCGGGTGCAGCATGCGGACACCCACGACTCTCATCCTGTTCATGGCTTTCAGCCAAGGGGTTGCTGCTTTCACGCGTGTCCCAGCCTAGCCCTACGGGCAAGGCTGGGCTGTCCTGTTTATGGCCTTCGGCCAACGGGACCATGCGATTCGCCGAAGGCGATACACAGGATAGCCCAGCGTTGGCGAAGCCTACGCTGGGTATGCGGGACCACCAACAACATCTTCGCTGAAGGCGATGAACAGGCATGTCCATACCCTCCGCCCAAACATGACGCACCACGCGCATTCAGGCTTTGAGTCAATGTGAAGTGGCTGATAGAATGCGGATCCAATTGTGCCCTGTAGTTATGAGTTATGGAAAGGCGAAGGACAGACAATGAGAAACATACTGATTCTGACAAGTATCATCGCGGCCACCCATTTACATGCGGGTGTGATTAGCGACAGCGGCGTTAAAGGCGGTCTGGTCGTCATCGTAGGTTGTGAAGACACGAAAGTGATCACTGAGTTTGCGCAGCACAAGCCGTTTCTTCTCCAGGCATTGGATACCGACCCGGTCAAGGTCGAGAAAGCACGTGCGGCCATTCGAGAGAGCGGCAGCTATGGCCGGCTCAGTGCGGTGTTGTTTGATGGAAAGAACCTTCCGTACGCCGATAATCTCGTCAATGCGGTGGTTTCAGGCACCGGGTTTCAGTTGACGGAGAAGGAGATCATGCGGGTGTTGACGCCGAGGGGGATATCGGTCATTAAAGGAAAGAAGACCATAAAACCGGTTCCTGACGATATCGCAGAATGGTCGCACTACCTTTACGACTCGAAGAACAACGCTGTATCGAATGACAAGAAGGTCAGCACGCCAACGAGTCTCCAGTGGGACAGTGGGCCACGGTGGTCAAGACACCACGATCACATGAGCAGCGTCAGTGCCGTGGTGTCTGCCGGCGGCAGGATCTTCTCCATTCTCGACGAGGGCCCCAGGGCTTCGATCCAGTATCCGCCCGAATGGCAGTTGGTGGCGCGGGATGCGTTCAACGGCACGCTGCTGTGGAAACGTCCCATTTCGGAATGGCACACCGATCTCTGGCCCGCAAAAGCTGGTCCAGCACAATTGCCCCGGCGACTCGTGGCTATTGCCGACCCTTCGACAGATTCGGGGCAGGCAAGAGTTTTCGTAACGCTAGGCCTCCATGCACCGGTAACCATGCTCGACGCGGCGACAGGCGACACGCTCAAAACTTTCGAGGGCACCGAGCATACCGAGGAGATCATTGTCTCTGATGGTCAACTCTACGTAACGGCCCACGCCAAGACGCCCCCCGAAGGAAAATGGAAACTGGATACTGTTCAATGCTGGACCGAAGCCAGGCGCTCCAACGCCACCCGCCCCTGGAAATGGGAAATGAGCGATCCCAAGAAGATCATTGCCATAGACATCGCATCGGGCAAGATTCTCTGGTCGAAGGACACCACCGTTGCCCCAATCACCCTGGGAGCCGACAAGCAGCGAATTGTCTACCACAGCGGTATGAACGTGGTCTGTCTCGATCGTGAATCCGGAAAGGAAATCTGGACTTCCGAAGACCCGGCGGGAGTCAAGGTTCTGGTCAAATCGGCGCCGAATCTGGTGATTTACAATGATGTAGTCCTGTTCTCCGCCGGCCCGGGCAAGATCTCGTCGATCTCTATCAAGGACGGCAAGACTCTCTGGTCCGATTTTCATGGTCCCACGGGGCACCAATCCTCGTTTGATCTGCTGGTGGTCGACGGACTGGTATGGTCGACCTCTGTCAGGGGTAGAAGGCCAAAGAAGAACAGCGGGAAGGCCCCGAAAGTGGTGAACAAACCGCCATGGACATACTTTGGGCGTGATCCGGTCACAGGCGAAACCAAGAGAGAATTCCCGCCGGGAAAGAGTGATTGGTTCCATCATCGCTGCCATCGTGGCCGGGCCACCGACCAGTTTCTTATCATGTCGAGAACGGGTCTCGAGTACGTTGACGTGAAGACCGGGGAGTGGCAGCCCAACCCCTGGGTGCGGGGAGCCTGCCTCTACGGGATGATGCCCGCAAACGGGCTTTCATACGCCCCACCCCATCCATGCGCTTGCTATATCGAATCAAAACTGAACGGGTTTAACGCTCTTGTCGGGGCAAGCCCGGAGACCAGGCCTGCCGGGGAGCCCCGACCAAGATTAAAAACCGGACCGGCTTACAAAAAGGTAACCGTGCTGTCACCCAAGTCATCCGGTGACGATGGATGGCGCACCTACCGGTCCGATAATATGCGGAGCGGAGCCAGCCAGACCAAAGTTGCGGCGAAGTTAAAGGCGGGCTGGAAAACGAAACTTGGAGGAAAGCTCTCACCGGTGACAGTGGCCAACGGCAAGCTTTTCATAGCCGCGGTTGACAAGCACACTGTCTACGCGTTGGACTCTAAGACCGGCGACGTGGTGTGGGAGTACACCGCAGGCGGGCGTGTTGACACCCCGCCCACCATTGCCGGAGGACTGTGCATTTTCGGTTCCCGCGACGGATGGATCTACAGTCTGGCCGCAGCCGATGGCCGGCTTGCATGGCGATATCGCGCAGTGGCCCGGGAGCGAACCATCGTTTCGTACGATCAGCTCGAATCGACCTGGCCTGTCAGCGGGGCAGTGCTTGTCCAGGGCGGTTCGGTGTATTGCGTGGCGGGGCGGTCGATGTTCCTCGACGGCGGGCTGCACCTGCTGAAACTCGACGCGACGACAGGCGAGATGCAGCTTGAAGAGATCATGGGCGACACCATCCCGGAACGCGGCCAGCCGCTGCACACAACGGCTGGCGGTCTCGATATGCCGGTCGCCCTGCCCGACATCCTTTCGAGTGACGGCAAGCAACTCTATATGCGCTCACAGGCTATTGGGTTTGACGGCAAGCGGACGAATCTCAGTGCGTCGGGGGCCATGGACCAGGGCGGCGAGGATGCACACCTGGTCTGCTCGAGCGGATATCTCGACGACACATGGTTTCACCGTGCCTACTGGGTGTTCGGCCGCGGTTACGGAACCGGGCACAACGGCTGGTTTCGCGCAGGTCGATTCGCGCCCGCTGGTCGAATGCTGGTTTTCAATGAAGAGTCTGTCTTCGGCTACGGCCGCCAGCCGCGCATGTACGTCTGGTCGAGCGCCAACGAATACCAGCTTTACTCAGCGAAACGGGAAATTACCCCGGAAGCCATCGGCCGCGTTCAGGCAACGAACAGGAAGCAGGAAGGGACACACGGGCACATCATCACCTTTGACCGCAAAGCTTACGGCAAATACCCGCTCAAGGAAATCTCCGCGATCGAATTCGATTGGCGCCGGGAGAACCCGCCATTACAGGCCAGGGCAATGGTGCTGACAGGCGATAAGCTTTTTGTGGCCGGCCCACCGGATGTTGTTGACGAAGAAGACATCTTCGGCAACCCGTTCGATGAAGGAATGAAGAGGAGCGCGGCAGAACAGGTAGCCGCGCTGAAAGGAAAAGGGGGCGCCCTGCTACAGGCCGTATCGACGAAGGACGGCAAGGCCATCACTGAACTCAAACTGGAAAGCGCTCCGGTCTTTGATGGGATGGCCGCAGCCGAGGGCAAGCTGTTTATTTCCATGCTGGACGGCACCGTGACCTGCTACGAGTAGGACTGTGATGGCCGGCAACATGCATAATGTAGCTGAATCCGTTAGGATTAAGACGAGTAATCAGAAACGCTGACTTTCGACAGAAGATCTGAATTCTAACGAATCCAGCTACGGGAGAAGAACCCCAATGAACAAGTACCTTCTTTCATCCCTGGTGGTAATGTCCGTTTTCGGCCAGGTTCCGTTGAACGTGGGACGGGAAGCCTCTGCTGCATCCCCGGAGAATCTCCTCGAATCGGCACCTGCACGGATTGAAAAACACCGCAAAGGCGGCGTCCGGCTTTCCCTGCTAGGCCAGAGCGGCAAGCCTCTCGCGGGGGCAACGGTACGGGTTCGCCAGGTTCGACACGAGTTCCTCTTCGGCAGCAGCGTCTTCCCGCTCGTGTACGAATTACAGAAGGGCAACCTGGAATTACCGTTCAAGGAAGGTGATCCGCTTCAGTTGTTCAGCAAGCGGTACACCGGGTTGTTCAACTTTGCCACCCTGCCCTACTACTGGTGGGGATACGAGAAGGAACGGGGAAAGCCGGTGCATGAGAGCCGCGAACATATCGCCGCCTGGTGCAAAGAGCAGAAGGTCACCACCAAGGGACATCCGCTCGTCTGGAATTACAGCCAGCTTCCGTGGCT
>PVBE012608020.1_pt1 | contig 15013 bp, 16 predicted proteins | sample 1631181 | NCBI WGS metagenome assembly PVBE01 (sample SAMN08397723, study PRJNA350692) | Marine metagenome, whole genome shotgun sequencing project. | isolation source: water | place: Pacific Ocean | collected 2012-04 | reverse complement strand
TCGCGTCGATCACGCGTCCGAGGAGGGAATCGCCCACGGGAACCATGAACCCCCCCGCCAGGCAGACGACCTCGTCTCCCCGCCGCACGCCCTCGAGCGATTCGAACGGCATCAGGAGGGAATGATCGCCGCGGAAGCCGATCACCTCGCACGAGAGGGCCCGGTCGCCGGACTGGATTTCACAGCGGGCGCCGATCGGAACGGAGAGCCCCTCGCACTGCGCCACCAGCCCGATGATTTCCCGGACGCGCCCGTACCGCCGAAGCGGCTCGGCGTCGTCGAGAACTTCCCGGTACTTGGAAAAGGTATCCATGGTCACTTCGAATCGTCCCCGCCCAGGAGCGCCCGCTCGATTTCTCCGAGCTGTGTCCCGAGGTCCGCGTCAATTTTTCCCATGCGCGTGTGGACGACGCACCCCCCCCGCTCCACCGAGGGATCGTCCCGGAGTTCGACCGAATCGATGTCGGTAAACTCGGAGGTCAGTTCGGGGAGGTATTTTTCGACGAGGGAATGGTCCTGGGGGTTGAGCCGGATTTCGAGAGTGCCCCGGTTGACGGCGATTTCGACCGCCCGCCGTACGTTGGCGACGGCGACCTTCCGACCCGAGGCGACCTCGCCCTTGACGATCTTTTCCGCGATGGCGACGGCGAGTTGGACGACGTCCCTCTCCGCGGCCTCGAGCAGGTCTTTCCGGCGACCCTCGATCGCGCGGGTCATTTCCTTCAGAACGCCGGTCAACGGCGCGGCTTCGGAGGCGATTCTTTTCTGTTCCACCTCCGCGGCCTGTTTCGCACCCTCTTCCCGACCGGCCGTGCGCCCTTCCCGCTGGGCGGCCTCCTTGAGCCTGTGGCATTCTTTCAGGGTCCGGACCAGGATTTCCTTTCCCTTCCCGCGCGCCGCCTCGAGGATGTGGTTCGCCTCGTCCTCGAAGGATTTCAGATGAAAGGGTTCCTGCATATCGGGTTACGCGACGATTTCTTCGCCGCCTCCACGCCCCTCGATGATGACCTCGCCCTGCTCCTCGAGCTGGCGGACCACGTCGACGATCGCCTGCTGTGCCGCCTCGACGTCGGCGAGGCGGATGGGGCCCATGAATTCCATTTCTTCCTTGATCAGTTCGGCGGCACGCTTGGACATGTTCTTGAGGAACTTGTCTTTCAGTTCCGGGGAGGCAGTCTTCAGCGCCATCGAGAGCTGGCTGGTATCGATTCCCTTGAGCACGTTCTGCACGCCGCGATCGTTGACGCGGAGGATGTCGTCGAAGGTGAACATCAGGCGGCGGATCTGTTCGACCATCTCCGGGTCCTCCTCTTCGAGGCCCTCGAGGATGTTCCGCTCGCTCGCCCGCTGGACCATGTTGAGAATTTCGGCCGCCGCCTCCACGCCCCCGGTCTTGCGTAGTTCCTGGGTGAAGAAGGCGGAGAGCTTGCTCTCGAGCGCCTTTTCGACCTGCTGAACCACTTCGGGACTGGTATGTTCCATCGTGGCGAGCCGCTTGACGACTTCCTGCTGTTTCTTCAGCGGGAGCCCTTCGAGGATCTCGGAGCTTTGCACGGGAGAGAGGTAGGCCAGGATGAGCGAGATCGTCTGGGGATGCTCCTCCTGGATGAAGGTGACCAGGTTCTCGGTGTCGGTCTTCTGGAGGAATCCGAAAGGGGTCATCTTCATGGAGGACTCGATCATGTCGATGATCTTGCGGACCTCCTCGGTGGGGAGGATCTTCTCGAGAAGGGCCCGGGCGTAGCTGACGCCTCCCTGGTCCACGTACTCTCGTGCCGTGTGAATGTTGTGGAACTCCTTGAGGACCTTGTCCCGTTCCTCGCGGGTCGGGCGGTCATCGCCGAGACGGGAGATTTCGAGCGCGAGCGCCTCCTGCTCCCCCTTTTCCAGCTGGGTCAGGATGCGCGCCGCCGATTCCTGGTCGATCGAGATCAGGAAGAGAGCGGCCTTCCTCATCCCTTCCGGGTCGAGGGTGGGCGGCACGAAGGGTGTCTGTTTCTCGGCCATCGTTCCGGGCTACTTTCCTTTCATCCAGCGCTGGATAATACTCGCGATGCCCTGCGGATTCTTGTTCACCAGTTCGCGGACGGAACGCTTGACCCGCTCCGCCTCCTCTTCGGCCGCGGAGAGATCGTCGCCTTCGGCGAAGGCGGCCTCCTGGACGACCTTCCTGCGAAGGGCGTCGAGGTCTTCTTCGAGTCCCGTGGGAAGCGCCCGCTTCAGCAATCTGTATATAATGTATAACGCGAGTCCGGCGATGAGAAGAAGGATGGCGGTGCCGCCGTAGGCGTCCAGGTACTCGCGCGCGAGTTCCGCCGTGGTGGGGCCGGGAGGCTCGGTCGGAACGCGCGTCGGCATGAAGCTCACGCTCAGGAGGGCATTGTCGGTCAACCCCACCGCCTGCATGATCGATTTTTCCAGGACCGGAATTTTCGACTCCTCCGCGGCGAGGATCGCCTGCGGATCTTCGCCCTCCCCGACCATGACGGGGAAGATGACGGCGACGGATTTCGCGTTCACCTTTCCTTCCCGGATATGCCTTTCGATCGTCTTGCGGGGGACGAAGCTTTTTTCCCGGTCTTCCTTCTCTTTCTTGTCCATGTTGATACCGCTCCCGCTGGCGGTGGTGATCTTGGTTCCTTCCCCCTTGATCCCGCCGACGGTCACGGTGGTCTTGCTCTTGTCGGTCATGGAGACGCTCTCGGTGTCGGCGGCGACCGGTTTTCCTGCGGTCTCTTCCAATACCTTGCTGAACTCGCTGGAGAGTTCGATGGAGACGGAGACGCGCACGTCCGGGTAGAGTTTCAGCACCTTCCGTTCGAAGCTCTTCGCGTATTGTTTCTCGAGGTCGAGCCGGGTTTCGGCCAGGTCCCAGTCCTCTCCCGCGTCGGGCACCCGGTAGGGACGCCCCTTCATGTCGCTGATGAAGACGTTGTTCGGTTCCATGCCGGTCATCGACCCGTTGGCGACGAGCCGGGCGATGGCGATGACGTGTTTCCGGTCCATCTCCTTCCCCGGATGGAGTTCCACCATGACGCTGGCGGAGGGCCCCTTCCCGCGGAAGTTGAGCGCCTTGCGTACCTCCCCGGGCGTCAACTGGACGCTGGCGCGCCGGATGACGTTCATCTTGGAGATCATCTTCTCCAGTTTCCTCTGGAGGGCGACCTGGTACCGTTTCTCCTGTTGCCACTTGGAGGCGGTGAGACCGCCCTCGTCGAGGAACTTCCAGAGAAGGCTGTCCGAGAAGACGCCCTCCCCGTGGAGCTCGATGACGGTCTGGTCGGCGTTTTCCTTGTGAACGTAGATCGACTCGTTCCGCACCTCGAAGACGATCTGCTTCTCCTTGAGGCTCGTCATGATCTGGTTGCGTTGCTCGCGGGGCACGTCGGTGCCGGCGATCTGCACCCAGGAATCGGCGGTGGCGGCGGTGGCCGCCCAGACGATGGACCCGATGATCAGGACGACCAGGATACCCACGGTCATCCTCTGCGGGCCGGACATGCTCTCGGTCGTGTTACGGATGTACTCGGTCATCCGCTTGAATACGTCTGCCATTGTAACCCCTCTCCTCTCTCCGTACGGATCCGTCTATGGCGTGGCGCGCGCCACGATCAAATGCGCATGCGCTGAATCTCCTCGAAGGCGTCCACGAGCTTGTTGCGAATCTGCATCATCGCTTCGAAGGCGAGTTGCGCCTTCTTGAAGGAAATCATCACCTCTTCGGAGGACGCCTCGTTCTTGAAAAGTTTCTCGAGCGTCAGGTCCGCGTCCGCCTGGAGCTGGTTGACGCTGTTGAGGGAGTCCTGGAGGATCTCCTTGAACGACCGCTCCCCTTCCGTGGGCAGGGCCTTCAGCGGTTTCGTCGGACGCTGGCCCGGGGTGATCGGACTTACGTTTTCCACCATTACGCCAGTATCCTCATCGTCGCAGAGCCCATGGTCTTGAAGGTCTCCACCGCGGAGATGTTCGCCTCGTAGGCCCGGGACGCTGCAATCATATCGACCATTTCGATCATCGGGTCCACGTTGGGAAGCAGGAGATGGCCCAGGTCGGGGTCTTCCCCGTTTTTCACCGCGTGGCGATGACCCGGGTTGAATTCCCTCCGGAAGGCGGCTTCGTCCTCGACCACCATCGGGACGGAGACGCCGAAATTTTTGTCGTTCTTGTCGACGCCGCCCACCTGGAAGATCACCTGCTGTCGGCGGTAGGGAACATGTTTCACGAACGACCTTCCCTGGCTGTCGACGTCGGTTTTCTTCAGGGCGGAGGTTGTTTCGACGTTCGCCAGGTTGTTGGCGATGATCTCCATCCGCAACCGTTGCGCCCGCATCCCGCTGGCGCTGATGTCAATCGCACTTAATCCCATGGTTTACGCAACCCTTTCCGCAATCGCTTCCCGCATGATGCTGAACTGGTGGGCGATGATCGTGGCGAGCATGTTATGCGTGCCCGAGTTCTTGACCATCTGCGCGAATTCAAAGTCGATATCGACGTTGTTCTCGATATGACGAAGGAGCCCCCCCTTGTTGCCGGGGCGCTCGATGAAATCCACGTCCAGTCCGCCCTTCCGCGGAACAATGCCGTTCCGGCGAGGGAGCTGGAAGGTCCCGACAGGAGACCTCTTCTGCGTCTCGAGAGCCTGGAGCATGATCTTTTTGAAAGGCCCTTCGGGAGCGTCCATCGCGCGGTAAAAAGGGGTTTCGACGTTCGCGATGTTGTTCGCGATCGCCCGGTGGCGGGCGGCCGTGAAATGGAGCCAGTTTTCCGCGAACGGAAGCGCCCCTTTGTTGAACATCGTATTAAACATCTTATTTCCCCGGCGGATTAAACGCAATCCGCGTGCCAATGACACTCCCCGAAAGCATTTTTAACTGATTGGTTTCCAGCAGCTTACATTCTACACAAAATAGGTCTTTCGTACCCCGGAAATCCGTTCCGGTCGAGCGGAAAAATTTTCCGGGAAACGGGAAATTCATTTCGGAGGACCTTACCCGGACCATTTTTTCACCCGGTCCCGCAGGGTGCGGGAAGTAATGCCCAGAATGCGGGCGGCCTGTTCCTTGTTTCCCCCGGTCGACTGGAGGGTCTCCTCGATCGCTTTTCGTTCCACATCCTCGAGGGAAGTGGCCGCCCGGACGGGGGTGGAGGCGACGGGAGATTTCAGCCAGGGGGAAAGCGTGTCGGGCCCGATCTCCGTTCCCGAGGAGAGGATTTCAGCCCTTTCGAGGATGTTGCGAAGTTCCCGGACGTTGCCGGGCCAGTTGTATTCCTGGAGGAGGCGCATCGAACTCCGGGAGATCTTCTTCCGGGAAAGGAAGCCTTCGACCAGCGCGGGAATTTCCTCCCTCCGGGCGCGCAGGGGGGGAAGTTCGACCGGGATGACGTTCAAACGGTAATAGAGGTCTTCCCGGAAGTTTCCCCGGCCGACTTCCTGCTGAAGATCCCGGTTCGTGGTCGCGATCACGCGGACGTCGACGTGACGGGTCTGGCTCGAACCGACCCGTTCGAAACATCTCTCCTGGAGGACGCGAAGAAGCTTGGATTGGAGGCGGGGTTCGATCTCGCTCACTTCGTCGAGAAGGATGGTGCCCGAATCGGCCAGTTCGAAGCGCCCCTTGCGCTGTTTATCAGCGCCGGTGAAGGCGCCCTTCTCGTGTCCGAAGAGTTCGCTTTCGAGGAGTCCCGCGGAGAGGGCGGCGCAGTTGACCGCCAGGAAGGGAGCTGCGTGGCGGGGAGAAAGCTGGTGGAGGCGCCGGGCGACCACCTCTTTGCCGGTCCCCGTTTCGCCGGAGATCAGGACGGTGGCGTCGCTGGAAGCCGCCTTCCCGATCAGTTCCGTCACGCCCGAAATCGGCACGAAGGACTGGCGACTGTCGTCGTCCACGCGTGTCCGAAGGTACTCGTTTTCCATCGAGAGCCCGCGATGTTTCAACGCGCGTTCCACGAGGATTTCGAGTTCGTCCAGGTTGAAGGGCTTGATGATGTAGTCGAAGGCGCCCTTTTTCATCGCCTCGACGGCGTTTTGAATCGTGCCGTGGGCGGTGATCAGGATGACGGGAGTTTCGGGGAGAAGGCACCGGGTTTCCTCCAGGACCTCCATCCCGTCCTTTCCCGGCATTTTCAGGTCGGTGATCACGACGTGAAAGGTCTCCGTGGAGATCCGCTCGAGCGCCGCGTCGCCGTCCGGAGAGCCCACGACATCGTGACCGTTCCGCTGGAGCGCTTCGCAGATCGCGTCCCGCAGGATATCTTCATCGTCGACGACCAGGATGCGGCTCATAATCGAATCACGAAGACGGCTCCCCCTTCGGGGAGATTGGCCGCCTCGATCGTTCCTCCGTGCAGTTCCACGTTTTTCCGGGCGATGGCCAGGCCGAGCCCGGTCCCCTTCGTTTTCGACGTCACGAAGGGGGTGAAGAGTTTTTCGACGAACTCGTCCGGGATTCCCGGGCCGGTATCCCGGAACCGGAGTTCCGCCGCGTCGCCCTCTATCGTGAGCGTTCCCCCGGAGGGCATCGCCTGCGCGCTGTTCAGGATCAGGTTGAGGAAGGCGCGCTGGATCATTCCCGGATCCACGGAGAGCGGGTCGTTGTCGAACGCGCGCTCCACCTCGATCCGGTTCTCCCGGATCGTCGTTTCCGCCAGTTCGATGGCGCTTTCGATGATCCGCCCCAGTCGCGCCGGAACGCGGCGGGGTTCGACATCGTTTCCGAACGTAAGCATGTCTTCCACGAGGTTGTTCAACCCCGAAACGGCGGCGAGGATCCGTTCCACCGTCTGGACTTTTTTCCCGTCTCCCTGCAGGTCGCGGACGAGCATGGAGGCGTAGAGTTGGATTCCCCCGAGCGGATTTCGAATCTCGTGGGCGAGGTTGGCGGCCATGTGGCCGAGCATCTCGAGCCGGGTTTTCTGGGAGAGTTTCCGGTCCTTCTCGGCCAGCTCGAGCTGGAGTTCCGTGATCTGCCTGTAGGACCCGCTCAACTTCCCGGTCGCCCGGTTGAACTCGTCCATCAGGCGGCGAATTTCGGATATGTCGCCACCGGGCTGAATCATTACTTCTCCCATTTCCCCTCTCTACCGTCTCCTGTTACTTCTTATCGTCCAGAAAGCGGTTGTCGCCGCCCTGATTTCCACCGTACATTTGCCTGAGTTTTTTACGATTCTGCAGATCCTGCAGGGACGAGGAGCGGTCCTTTTTTTCGGTCTCGAACATGCCCCGGTCCCGGTTTTCGATCTTGATGATCTTCTCAAGGAGGTCGCGCGTGGCGTTCACTTCCTGCTCCACAACCCGGATCTGGTCGGGCTGGACCGTTTCCCGGATTTCCGGCCACCGGGCGATCAGGCCGGAGGTTTCCTTCTTGATCTCCTCGACTTCCGCCATGAGGCCCTTTTTCTTCTCGATCTGCACGAGGAGTCCGTCCAGATCGTTCGCTTCCAGGAGTGCCCGTTGTCCTCCCGAAATCTCCGCGATCAGTTCGTACCGGGACCGCTGGAAACGAAGGCCCTCGATCAGGCGTGTCGCATCACTACCTTCCATTGAACGTGATCCCTTCCTGGAGTTCCGCTTCCAGTTCCCGGAGCGCGGCGGGCCAGTAGGTTTTCCCCTGCCCGTCCATCGCCTCGTCGAACAATTCCGGGTGGCTTGTGTAGGTCGCATTCGCGATTTGAACCGCCTTGCCCGCTTCTTCCCGCTTCCCCATCCGGATGAGACAGCGGGCACGGCCGACCAGTCCCCAGAGCCGATCCTCGCTCGTGGCGTATTTCCGGGCCGCTTTTTCGTACGCGCGAAGAGCCTCCGCCTTTTTTCCCCGGTTCAGGTAAAGATCGCCGAGGAGGAAGTGGGCGCGTCGAAGGGATGCATCGCGCTCCATCCTGGCGGAGGAGGGGATCTCCCCGCTGAAGCGCAACATTTCGACGAGACGATCGGTCGCTTCGTCCCATCGCTTCTCCTGCGTGGCGAGCCGGGCGAGGGCGAAACTCGCTTCGAGGACACCGGCGGGCGGCGTATCCCGGGGACCGAGCGCCTTGGAGAACCGTTCCATGTATTCATGGAGGAGGCGGGAGGCCTCTCTCCGGGCGTTTCGTCTCCGGGAGTCGGTGGAAGCATCGTTCTCGGACATTTGCGCCTGCGCCAGGCCCAGCAGGAGGAGCGCCTCGGCCCACTCGGGCTCCCTCGGGTCGAAATTGTACTGGGGCTCGCGGAGGAGGGGGGCCAGCCCCTTGGAGGCTTCCAGGGGTTTCCCGAGTTCCAGGAGTATGCGGGCACGGTAGACCATCACCTGCGGGGTGCGCGGGGATGTCGGCCCCGCTTCCATGAGGTATTCCGCGAAGGTGCGCAGGGCGCTTGGCTCGTCGAGCGAATCCGCTTCGTATAATTTCCCGCGCATCAGGGCTTCCCCTTCCCGGAAAAGGGAATCCCGGTTCGCGACGGGACGAACGTGGTAATGGTTCCGGTACCATTCGGCAGCCTGGACGTATTGCCGCCCTTCGTTGAAGGCTTCCGCCGCGGCCAACTGCGCGTCCTCGGCGGACTCCAGCGTCGTTCCCGGATGGTCCGCGACACGGGCGAAGGTCTTCCCCGCGGAATAGAAGAGACGGTTCGCCTGTCGGCGAATCCGGTCCGCACCGATCGGGTCCACCTGTTCCATCGACCCGGCTTCCGCGGAGAGCTTCTTTCCCCGGGCCATTTTCAGTTCCCCCGTCAGGACGAGGTAATCGATCCGGTCGGGGAAAATGCGGTGGTATTCCTCCAGGAGGTCGAGGAGGGTGTTGAACCGGCCCAAGTCGCCCGGCTTTCGCGCTTCGCGGGAGAGCACTTTGAACAACCCCGCCAGGTCGGGCTTGAAATCGGCGAACTTTTGCGGGTTGGGGATCGCCTCCAACCCCGCCTTCAGTATGGGAAAGGGATCCCGCCCCCCCGTTTCGAGCCAATATTTTCCGCGCAGGAGAAAGACCAGGGGCTTCAGGAAGGAATCTTCCCGTGCCAGTTTTTCCAGGAGGTCTTCTCCCCGTCCGTCCAGTTCCCCGAGGCGAAGTTCCGCTTCGAAGTAGGTCGCCGCCTCCCGGACCTTTCCGGTCTGCGCCAGGTCGCGGGCGACGGGAAGGACTTCGAGAGCCCCGGGAACCTGGTCGAGCCTGCTTCTCGCCATTCCCCACTGGAGGTAAAAATCGGCGAGGTAACGGCTGTCCAGAACGTCCGGAATCGCCAGGAGGACGGTCTTTTCCATTTCGGCGAACTGGTCCTGTCGCCAGTGGAGCTGGGAAAGAAGGAGGAGAGCCTCGATCCGGTCGCGGCCCTCCGCTTTCTTCATGTATTCTGCGAGTTGGGCGCGCGATTCTTTCAGAAGGGCTTCGGCATTGTCCGGGTCCTTCCGGGCCTCGAGGCTGAGAGACCGGGCCAGGCCGAGGTGGGCCTGCCAGTAGCCCCTTCGTGAAATCAACTGGGTCTGGTAGAGGCCGGCGGCGGCGCGATGAAATCCCCGGTCGCCGAGGAGATTGGCGGCCCGGATCAATCCGCGTTTCACCCGCGCGGAGTCGTATCCAAGATGGCCCGCTTTCTGGTACTGGTCGGAGACCGTCATGATGTCCCGGTCGGTCGTTTCCGGGTTTTCACGCGCTACCCCCTCCAGGGATTCCCCCAGGAGGTATTCCGCCTCCGCGGCCGTGGGCGACTCGCCCCACGCCAGGAGGTATTTCCGGAGACCCCGGGACGCTTCCTCGTACTCGCCCGCCTCGATCTGTTCACGCGCGTCGTCCAGAGCGCGTTGCTGGAGTTGAAACCGTTTCTCCGCGCCGGGAACGAAGGGCAGAAGGAGGGCGAGCGACAACAACGCCGCCAGGGCGGCGAGGATCTTCCACTCTCCTGTCCAATTTTCGATCCTGACCCTCAAGAGGGCCCCCTACTTCTTGCCGGCCTTCGACTCCTCCGCGAGCTTTTCACGAACCTCGCGCAGGGTGCGATGGCGCTGTAACATCTTGATTTTTTCGATGCGGTCGAAGACATCTTCCCCGTAGAGGCGATGACCGGAATCGGTCCGCTCAGCCTCCTGGATGAGCCCCATCATCGTGTAATTGTGGAGCGTCTGGCGGGAAAGACCGGTGTATCGCATCACCTCCCCGATCTTGAAGAGTTTTTTTGGACCCATGTCCGGTCCTCCACGGTATAATACAAATGGGCGAGTCGGGATCGCCCCGAATTCTTCCCCCCGACACTTCAGTATGATTTATAATATGTAATTTATAATTTGTCAAGTTGAATCCACATGCTTTTTCCACTTTTCTGTAGAGACCCGGCGAGATGAAATGGTTTCTCCTCTTGGGAGTCCTGCCTTTCCTTTCCGCGCAGGAAAGTGAACTGGACAGGATTCTCCGCCAGTTCAAGCAGGCCCGAACCAGCGCCCGCACAGACGAGGAATACGGGCGTTCCATTTCGGTCGCCCGGGAAGCCCTGCGGGAGTACCTTCGAAAAAATCCCGACGCCCCGGACGCGGCGAAGGCCTCGTGGCACCGGGTGGAAACGTACCTGTACAGCATGGAGTTCCCCACCGCCATCGAAGGGTTCGACAAGTTCGTGGCGGACAATCCGGGAAACAGCCGGGTCGCTTCCGCCCGTCTCGCCGCTGCGGAACTCTGCATGAGACTCGAGCGGGACGCGGACGCGCGTCGCCGGCTTGAATCGTGGAAGAAGATGCACGCGGGGGATCCACGTCTCTTCCAGGTCCGTATTTTCCTCGCCGCGCTCCTCGTCTTCGAAAAGAAATTCGACGAAGCGGCCGCCGCGCTTCAGAGGCTCCGCGACGACCACAAGGGAAAACCGGAGGAGTGGACCGCCGCCATGCAACTGGCCGCCTGCCACCACGTGGCGGAAAAAAACCGCAAGGCGGGAGAGGTGCTGGAGGAAGTGGCGAAGGGATGCCCCGATACCGGCCTGGCCGGAACCGCCCGGCAATATCTCCGGGAATACGCGCTCCTGGGTCGGATGCTTCCTTCGAAGAAAGAGACCGACCAGGAGGGGAAAACGCTTCACCTGGGCGCCCATGCGGGGAAGGTGGTGATCCTCTACTTTTTCACCTCCCGGATTCCGATCGCCGAGGGGGAAGCCGACTTTCTCCGGAGAACGCGGGCCCGTTTCGACGGGAAGGATCTCGTAATCCTGGGCGTCTGCATCGATCCGGAGAAGAAGGATTTCCGCGCCTTCCAGGCGGCGCAGGACATCTCCTGGCCCCTTTACTACGATGGAAACGGCCTCAACGGCTACCTCGCCCGACTCTACGCGGTGCACGGGATCCCCTCCCTGCGCGTGCTCGACCGGCGGGGCCGCGTTCGCTTCTACAACGTTAGCGGCCGAGACCTGCGCCTCGCGGTAAAAAAACTGGTCGCCGAATCGGAGTAAAGGGGGTCCGTCCGGTTGGTCGATAAGCCTCTGAAGAACCATGCTGGATAAAATTGCCGGGATGATCGAGCGGCTGGACCTCTCCTACCACAAGACCATGATCGGGGGGCATTTCCCCGAAATCATAGGGCTGTTGGCGATCGTCTTCGGAGGTTCCTTCCTCCTCTTCGCCTGGAAACACCACGAATACTTCCTCGGGATCACCGGGCTTCTCGTGGGAAGCTGGGCCGGGCTGATCCTCAAGGCCCACCTGGGCGGGGCGGGCGAGATTCCCGCCGTGCTCTACCTCGCCGTCTGCGCCGTGGCGGGAGCGTACCTGGGCGTCTACTTTCGGAAATTCATGGGGATGCTCCTGGGTGGGTTCAGCGTGGCGGTCCTGGGGATCGTCTTCGTTCCGGACCTGTTCGAGCCGGGGAACTATTCGACCCTCACGGTGGGATTCGCGTTCCTGCTCGGCGGCGGGCTCGGCGCGATGTTCCACAAGTTCTTCTTCATCTTCAACACGTCGCTGATCGGAAGCGCCTTCCTGACGTACGGCCTCTCCGCCATCGTCCTGGTGCGGTTCCTGGAAAACAGCACGCCCCGGATGCAGATGCTCCTGCACGTGGGCATTTTCCTCCCGCTCCTGCTGTTCGGGGTGCTCTACCAGTTGATCACGAGCCAGGGGGAAGCCGAGGAACGGGCGACCGCACCCGCCCCCCGTCCGCGACCCTACGCGCCGCCGCGGTACGAAGGATAATAGGAAAATCCCAAACCCCAGGCAAAACCCAACTCCAACATCTGAAAAAGGAAACTTTGGAGAGGCCCGACAGGGGGAGATCGCATGTTTTTTTTGGGACGAACGCGTGCAAGCGTCTCCCCCGTTTATGGTTTTGGGATTTACCCCTTGATTCCCGACCACTGCCGGATCTTCTTCGGAAGATCCAGCTGGAGTTCCTCGTCGTAGCCGGACATTTTCATTTCCATCTTCGCCTCCACCTTCTCCGGAAGCGTAATCGGCACCCCCGGGGGGATCGCGTTCTTCTTCACCGCCAGGCTCACCACCCATTCGATCCGATGGATCAGCAGGTCCTCCTTCCCCACCGAAACGAGGTAACGGGAGGTGGAGCGCTTGACGTCGATGTAGGGAGTGATATCGGAGACGCCGTACTGTTTCAGTTCTCCCAGGTAGGTGTTGAATCCCTTGATCTGAGCCTTCACCGTTCGCTCGTCGGCGGAGAGTTTTGCCACGATACACGCCTTCCCATCCACCGTCTCATCGTCGCCCCAGGTCGCGCCGCGGGAGAGTTTCCGGATATCGAGGAGCAGGACCGCCGGGTTCCGGAACATCGCCGCGCGGGTACCCTCCTCGCCCTTCAACTTGTCAGGGGGGAAAAAGTTTTCCCCGGACCGCACCAGGTAGCGAAGGCCTTTCGCGTACACCTCTGCCGACCCCGTGGCCGCCGCGAAGGCTTTCCGGTTCCGCGTTTCCCCCCGGAAATCGGCCTTGCGGTCGTCGAGACCGGTAATCGAAATTTTCTGGAGAAAACGGAAACCTTCCTTCTTCATGACCGCCTTGACGGCCTTCGGAAGAATGGAAGGAGCCTTTTTCGACCCGATGAGGTCCTCTTCCTGGGCCTTCGCCGCTCCCGCACCCAGCGTGAGGACGGCAAGGCCGATCCAGATTCGATTCATGTGACGCTCCTCCTGAAACAAACCACCCGGGCTATGAAGTACGCTTCCCCCGCGACAAAGTCAAGGGCTCTCCTCCCCCCTTTTATTCCCCGATTTCATGAAGTAGACTGTATGCGGACCGACGGTTTTCCAGGAGAAAGTTTTTATGCCCACGTGGGACGAGATTACGCCCGACCTCCAGCGCTCGACGCGCACGTTCCGCATGACCTGCACCAACGCCCTGATCGTGGCCAACGTCGTCGGCTTCCTCTTCTCCGGGATCGTCCCGCGGTTCTTCGGCGTTCCCATCATGGAAACGTTCGCCTTCGACGCCCACCGGGCGATTGACGGACTGTGGCTCTGGCAGTTTCTCACCTACACCTTCGTTCAGGCGGTCGACCTGTGGTTCATGATCTGGTTCGTTTTCCACGCCTACATCCTCTACCTCTTCGGGAACGAACTGGAACGGGAACTGGGACCCCGCCGGTTTCTCTCCCTTTATTTCGCGTACGGCTTTTACGGCGCGGTGGCCCACGCGGTCTACCAGTACGTCAGCGGTTCGGCCATGGGGGCGATCTCCCTCTTCGGTCCGGTCTTCGGCGTCATCATGGCGTACGCGCTCCGGAACCCGCGAAGGCCGATCCTCTTTTTCTTCGTAATTCCCATGAAACTGCTGACGGCGGTCCTCGTCTCCGGCGCCATCCTGGTCTTTTACTTCGTCGTCTCGTTCCACGAAGGTCTCTCCCCCGCCTCCATCCTCGGCGCGGGCATCGCCGCCTGGTCGATCCACGCCCTCTCTCCCCGGCTGAACCGGTGGGCCGACCGTCGAAGGGCGGGCGCGGAACAGGACCGGGTCCTCGACGAGATCGAACTTCGCCGCAACGTGGACCAGATCCTGGAAAAGATCAGCCACGATGGGATGGGATCCCTGACGAGAACGGAACGGAGAATCCTGAAACGGGCGAGCGACCCGGGCGGCAAACCCGGGGGGCGGTAGCATGGGAAGGCAGGCCGTGGCACAGGGAGTGGCCCTCTTTTCCCCCTTCCTTCTCCTGCTCCTCGTCATGATCCTCTTCGGAAGCCGCGCCTCCCGCTTCATCCCGGGACTTTTCTCGGGACTCGACGTCCACCAGGAGGGGGCGTACACGATCTATTTCACGGAAGGGGAAACCGACCCCGGGGACGCGGCGAAGACGCTCGAAACCTTCGTCGTCCACATCGTCGGCCGCTACGGGGAAGTTCTCGGGATGGAACGGCTCGACCCGACCACCTCCGGATTGAAGGTCTACCTTCTCTCCTCCTCCGACGCCCTCGAAAAGTTCGGGCTTCAACGGATGAACCGGGATCTCGCGAACAACGGGGGGTACTTCCTTCCGGCCAAGCGCGAAATCGCCCTGGTCCTCACCGGGAACCGGGCGAACGACGACCGGGGACTCCGGCACGAGATGATGCACGCCCTGATGAATTTCTCCGCGCCCGAGGCGCCCTGGCCGAACTGGTTCTCCGAGGGCATGGCCTCCTTCTTCGAGTACAGTTCCGGGGAGGGGGAGGAATGGCGTCCGGGAGGGGGTCCCCGGGACCGCCCCCCGGCGGAAGAAACCCTTCCGCTGAAAACCCTCCTCCATGCGGGAGGGGGAGACTTCACGTCGGGAAACAACCATCTCTTCTACCGTTCCGCGCAAATGCTCGTCGAGTTCCTCTTCACCGAACGGAGAACGCAACTCTTCGTCTTCTACGGCCGCCTCCGTGACGGGCGGGGCCCGGACGCCTTCGCGGAGACCTTCGGGAACCAGGCCGACCTGGAACGGGCGTGGCGCGTGTACCTCGAAAACAGGAATTGAGTCCGCCTTTGCGTAAAGCTCCGGCGGACTAATTCGTCCCAAGAAAAGCGCTTTTTACGGACGAATCAGGAATTAACTTTGACAACGGCGGCGATCGCCGGAAAAATAGAACCGTTCAACAGGGATG
>PVBE011671139.1_pt1 | contig 15014 bp, 15 predicted proteins | sample 1631181 | NCBI WGS metagenome assembly PVBE01 (sample SAMN08397723, study PRJNA350692) | Marine metagenome, whole genome shotgun sequencing project. | isolation source: water | place: Pacific Ocean | collected 2012-04 | reverse complement strand
TGACCCCTTCAGCGATGACATCGCACTTCATGATGCCGCCGAAGATGTTGACCAGGATTCCCTTCACCTTGGGGTCCTGGGTGATGATCGTGAAGGCTGCGGTGACCTTGTCCTTGTCGGCGCCACCCCCCACGTCGAGGAAGTTCGCGGGCTCGTGGCCGTAGAACTTGATGATGTCCATCGTCGCCATGGCCAGGCCGGCTCCATTCACCATGCAGCCGATGTTGCCGTCCAGCTTGACGTAGCTGAGGTTGTAGTTGCCGGCCTCGACCTCGATGGGGTCTTCCTCGGTGAGGTCCCTCATCTCCGTGGTGTTCCGGTGGCGGTAGAGCGCGTTGTCGTCGAAGCTCATCTTGCAGTCCAGGGCCAGGACCTCTCCCTCGCCGGTGACGACGAGGGGGTTGATCTCCGCCATGGAGCAGTCCTCGAAGACATAGGCCCTGTACAGCGCCAGGATGAGCTTCACGCCGTTCTTGAAAGCGGCACCGGTGAATCCCAGGCCCTTGGCGATCTGGCGTGCCTGCCAGGAACCGAGACCGGTCACCGGGTCAGCCCAGACCTTGAGAATCCTGTCGGGGTGCTTCTCAGCGACCTCCTCGATGTTCATCCCGCCCTCGGTGCTGGCCATGACCAGCACCCGGCTGTTGGTGCGGTCGAGCAGCACCGCCAGGTAGATCTCGCGAGCGATGTCGCAGCCATGCTCGACGTAGAGCGTGTTGACCTGCTTCCCCTCCAAGCCGGTCTGCTTGGTGACCAGGGTCTTTCCCAGCATGTCTGCGGCTGCGGCCTTGGCCTCGTCCGCGGAGAAGCAGACCCGCACACCGCCCTTCCCAGGGGCGTCACCGCCCTCGAGCACGGTGTGGAGGGCCGCCGCGTCGACGTCCTCCTTGAAGCGACCCTTGCCACGACCACCGGCGTGGATCTGGGACTTCACGACCCAGACCGGGCCTGGGAGGCTGTCGATGCCCTCGTTGATGGTGTCCAGATCGGAGCCGGCGACGCCGGTTCCGCAGACGACTCCGTTTCTTCGAAGGATGTCCTTCGCCTGGTACTCGTGAATCTTCACCGGGTCCTCTCGGGTGATTGACTTGGGGCCTTAACCGCCCTGCCCGGTCAGGCCGATATGCTGCCAAGATGTTGCTTCTATCGATGCTCAGCTTCGACCTGCAAGGCCACCGAGGTGCCCGGGGACTGCGACCCGAGAACACGCTGCCCGCCTTCGAGCACGCGATCTCTCTTGGGGTCGACACCCTCGAGTTGGACCTGGGCCTGACCGCGGACGGAGTGCTCGTGGTGCACCACGACTCCCACCTCACGGCTGCGGTCGCGCGCCTGGACGGGCGGTGGATCGAGGAGGGGGTGAGCATCCGCTCACTCACCCTGGAGCAGCTCAGGGCCTACGACGTGGGACGCCTCAATCCCGACCACGAGTACTCCGAGCGCTTCCCGGAGCAGGTGGCCGTGGACGGGACACCGATCCCGACCTTGACCGAGGTGCTCTCCCTGAGCGACACGGTGCGCTTCAACATCGAGACCAAGCTCGACCCCAACCATCCCGAGGACACCGCTTCGCCCGAGGAGTTCGCCGCTGCTCTGCGCGACACGATTCCTCCCCAGCTTGCGGAGCGGGTGACCATCCAGTCTTTCGACTGGCGAGTCCTCGTGCTGGTTCAAGACACCTGGCCCACCGCCTGTCTGACCCAGCCAAAGACGGTGCGAAGAGACAGCGTCTGGACCGCGGGGCTACTCCCCCAGGACTTCCGGACCCTACCGGAGCTGGTCAGCGCAGCGGGCTGCGAGATCTGGTCGCCCTACCACCTCCAGGTGACCAGACGGCGTGTGCGGCAGGCCCACGGCCTGGACCTGAGGGTTGTGCCCTGGACCGTGAACACTCCAGACCGGGCTGCCAAGCTGATCAGAATGGGCGTCGATGGGCTGATTACCGACTACCCGGACCGTGTCACTGGTTCTCTGCCACGTACTTAGGACGATAGAGCGCCACGCCTCTTCCGCCACGAAAGTTCAGACGCTCGTCGATGATCTGCGCCGAGATCCCGCTGCAACGGGAGAGGCCAAAGAGCACCGTGTAGTAGTCGCTGTTCTTGAGTCCCACCGCCTGGAGCAGGGTTCCGCTGACCGCGTCGACGTTGGGGTACGGGTTGGCGATTCTGGGGTTCTCCTTGAGGACCTTGACCGCGCGTTCCCGCATGGCGAGTGCGGTCTTGAAGAGCTCGTTCTCCGGACAGATCTCCTTGCCCAGCTCGTACTGGATGGTCGCGCGCGGATCCTCGGCTCGGAGCACCGCGTGACCGAAGCCGTAGATGAGCTCCTTGCGAGCGAGGCAATCGCGCACGAAGGCCTCGACCTCGTCCGGGTCGCTGGTGCCGATGCGCTTCAGGAAGCTCAGACAGTCCTGGTTCGCGCGACCGTGCCGGGGCCCGTAGAGCCCGGCCATCGCCGCACCCAGAGCGCTGTAGGCATCCGCCAGGCTGCTGGCCACCGCCTTGCCGGTGAAGGTGGACAGGTTGCCGCCACCATGGTCCAGGTGGAGGGTGTAGAAGGCCCGGAGGTGCTTCGTCAGCTTGTCCGGGTCGGCACCGGGAACCCCCAGCATGTGCACGAAGTTCTCGATCAGACCCAGCTCCGGTCGGCTCTCGATGGGCTCACCCCAGCCTTCGCGGATGCGGAAGATGGCGGCCACGAGCTCCGGAAGCTTGGAGACGACGTTGAGACCGTCCTCGCGGAAGTCCTCCTTCCCGTGCGCCATCCCGAGCAGGTTCAGGCCGACGATGAGCCACTGCATGGGATGGCCCCTCTTGGGGAGGAGCTTCAGGTTCTGGATGACCGAGGCATCGACCCCGGAGCGGCTCGCCAGCTCGGCCTTGAAGGAGGCGAGCTCCTCATCGCTGGGGAGGTGCTTGTTGTAGAGCAGGAAGACCGCTGCTTCGGGCCCGATCTCCCAGATCTCGGAGACCGGGTGTCCGACGTAGTGCAGTCCCTTCATGGGATCCGCAAAGGAGGTCCAGCAGGTACCTACGGGCACACCTCGCATCCCGGTATTGAGGTGCGCCTGGGTGAGCTCGAATAGGATCTCGCTGCTGTCGGACATGCGTCTTTTCCTGCCTGGCTGGAGGGTGTGAGCTATGGGCTCGCCATACACGTGTCAAGCGGTCGATGGTAGGCTCCCCGCTTGCGAGGCAGAGTATGGAGCTGAGCGATACCGCTGCGGTCACGGACGTTGGCCGAGAGCGGAAACACAACGAGGACAATCACCTCCTGGCTCCCGAACTCGGCCTGCTCGCAGTGGCCGATGGGATGGGTGGTCTGGAGCACGGAGAAGTCGCGAGCGCCACCGCGATCAGCACCGTGTTGGCGGCCAGGCAGGCACTGCGAGACATCGTCGCCCGCGTCGATCACGATCCAGGCCGCGACAACCGCGCCACCCTGGGAAGTGCGCTGGAACAGGTCACGGACATCGCGAGCAGCCGCATCCAGCAGGTCCTCCAGGGCGCGAACAGCGGCACCACCATGGTGATTGCCGCCATCGCCGGTGGCCACCTCCTGGTGGCCAACACGGGCGACAGCCGCGCCTACCTGTACCGAGGCGGGAAGCTCCGGATTCTCACGGATGACCACACGGTCGCAGCGGCACGGCTGCGCGCGGGCCTGATGACCCCCGACGAGTACGAGGCCAGCCCCTACCAGCACATGCTCTACCAGGCCCTTGGAACGCAGGGCGAGGTCAACCCCGATCTCTTCGACGAGCCACTGGCGACCGGCGACATCGTGTTGCTGTGCAGCGATGGCCTCTCCGGGCCCATCGATGACGACGGCATCGCGGCCATCCTGAACGCGAACGAGAACCTCGAGAAGGCCGCGCAGGCCCTCGTCGATGCCGCAAACGAGGCCGGTGGACCGGACAACATCACGGTGGTGCTCGCACGCTCGCCCGACGGCCCTCCGACCGAGGTGCTCGAGCGAGACCGTGACACGCTCCACCAGGCCGCTGTGATGTCCTGTCTGGAGCGCTTCGACCTGCGCATCCTGCGTCACTACCTGGACTTCACCGTCGTTCCCAGCGGGAAGACCCTGTCCCACGAACAGGGCTTGCACCTGTTGTTGACGGGCAGTGTCCAGGAAGGTGAGCGCACGGCGGGACCCGGCGACGTAGCCGGTGTCGCTGCCTTCGCTGGGCGCAAGAACGCTCCCACAGCCACGGCCAACGAAGATCTGACCAGCCTGGTGCTGAGCCGCGTCTCCTACGACGTGCTGGAGAGGCGTCGCCCCCAGGTGGCGGCACGCCTGCTTCGAGGCCTGTTGTCGCTCTAGTTCCGGCGGGCTGGTCGACCCTTAGCCGATGAAGCCGCGAACGCGCTCCACCATGTCCGTCCGCTCCCAGGAGAAGCCGGGCCGACCAAAGTGCCCGTAGGCGGCCGTGGACTGGTAGATGGGTCGCAACAGGTCCAGGTGGCGGATGAGCTCCGCTGGGCGGGTCGGGAAGATCTCCTTCACGCAGGCTGCGAGCTTCTCGTCGGGGACCGAACTCGTTCCGTAGGTGTCGACCATGACGCTCACCGGCTCGGGCACACCGATGGCGTAGGCGAGCTGCACCAGGATGCGCTGGGCGTAGCCGGCCGCGACGATGTTCTTGGCCGCATAGCGGGCCAGGTAGGCCGCGGAACGGTCCACCTTGGACGGGTCCTTGCCGCTGAAGGCACCCCCACCGTGGGCGCCATGCCCGCCGTAGGTGTCCACGATGATCTTGCGGCCGGTGAGGCCGGCATCCCCCATGGGTCCACCCGTGACGAAGCGTCCCGTGGGGTTGACGTGGTAGGTCGTGTCACCGTCGAGCAGCGCTGAGGGAATCACCTTCTTGACGCACTCCTCGACGACGTATTCGCGGATGGTCTCCAGGCTGACGCTGGCCGCATGCTGGGTCGAGATGAGCACCGTGTCGATGCGCACCGGCCTGCCACCCTTGTACTCGACGGTGACCTGGGACTTGGAGTCCGGGCGCAGCCAGCTGGGCCCTCCGTTCTTGCGCAGGCGCGCGAGATCCTCGACCAGCCGGTGGCTGTAGTGGATGCTCATCGGCATCAGCTCGGCGGTCTCGTCCACCGCGTAGCCGAACATCATTCCCTGATCACCGGCCCCCTGCCCCTGGTGCAGTCCGTCTTCCGCGTTCACGCCCTGGGCGATGTCCGGGGACTGCTGCTCCAGCGCCACCGTGACCGCACAGGTCGTGCCATCGAAGCCCTTGTCGCTGTGATCGAAGCCGATGTCCTTCACCACCTTGCGGATGATGGACGGAACCTCCACCTGCTTGATGCTGGAGATCTCTCCAGCGACCATGACGATCCCGGTCTTGACCAGGGTCTCGCAGGCCACGCGCGATCTCGTGTCCACCGCCAGGTAGGCGTCGAGGATGGCGTCCGAGATCTGGTCGCACATCTTGTCGGGGTGCCCTTCGGACACGGACTCGGAGGTGAAGAGGTAGTCGCTGAGCGCCATCGGATCTCCAATTGCAGCCCCTGATATCCACCCAGGGGCCCCGGTTGCACCGCCGGCGATTAATCCACGTGGGCCGGAGGTGCCATGAGTCGTCACAGCCTTGAGTTCGAAGCCCTGTGCGAAGACGCGAAGTCCCGTATCCGCGAAATGGCCTTGGAAACCTGGATGCGGCGACGTACCGAGTTCGTCCTGGTCGATGTGCGGGAAGAGAGTGAGTACGCCGCAGGACACATCCCGGGGGCCGTTCCCCTGGGCCGCGGGATCCTGGAGCGGGATGCCCTGGAGCACTGGACGAAGGACACGGAACTGGTCCTGTACTGCGGCGGCGGCTACCGCTCTGCGCTGGCCGCCGACAACCTCCAGAAGATGGGATTCACCCGCGTCTGGAGCCTGAGCGGAGGCCGCAGCACCAAGGGGGAGTCCAGACCGGCGAACCGCTCGCTGAATGACAAAAACGGGCTGTAGGTCTGCGAGCCAGACGGTAGACTCCGGAGGTACAGATGACCCTCCTCCTGCTCGCGTGCACCGAACCCACCTACTACGTGCCCCCCGAGCGTGGGAACACGCCGGCTGCGTCGACGGAGGACGAGGAGGAAGCGCTCTCGCAGTTGGAGATGTCCTGGACGCCGTTGGATCCACACTCCCCGATGGCACTTATCCAGGGCGGCACGGTGACCCTCGGCTGCACCGAAGGCCAGATCGACTGCACCGATCGGGAGGTGATGTACGACGTCACCCTCACCAACGACTTCTGGCTGGGTAAGACCGAAGTGACCGAGGCCTTCTGGAGCGAGGTCACCGGCGAGCCGCTGGGTGATTGCCCCGACTGCCCCGTGTCGGACATGTCCTGGCACGTCGCCGTGGACTTCCTCAACGCCGTGTCCCGAATGGAAGGCCTGGAAGAGTGCTACGGCTGCGAGTACTTCGAGGAGACCGGCGCCTTCTGCTACGAGATCATGGACCCCTACACCTGTGACGGCTACCGCCTCCCCACGGAGGCCGAGTGGGAGTTCGGCGCTCGCTGTGGAGAGGATTGGGTCTTCTCGGGCTCCAACGACGTCGACCAGGTCGCCTGGGTCGATGAGAACAGCGGGGAACGGATGCCGACGGCCCAACTCGAGCCCAACGCCTGCGGCCTCTACGACATGAGCGGCAACATGTGGGAGTGGGGCCACGACTGGTACGCCGAGGAGAGAACCAGCAGCTACGTGGACCCCTACGGGCCCCCCGGTGGCAGCGAACGCGTCGCACGCGGCGGCGCCTACGACTTCCTGGGTCTGCTCGCCCGTGTCTCGTTCCGGGATCGTTGCCGACGTCCCGAGATGCACTTCCCCAATCAGGGTTTCCGGCTGGCGCGAACGGCGCGCTGAGTATCGCTCAGACCAGCTCGTTCCAGTAGCTCCGGAGCGTGGTCGCCAGGATCTCGCCGTCGAAGACCTCCTCGACCCGCTGCCGGCCCGCTGAGCCCATGCGGTCGCGAAGCTCGGTGTTGGCCAGGAGCCTCACCAGTCGGTCCGCCAGGGACTCACGGTCCCCCGGGGTGATCATGAAGCCAGTCTTCCCTTCGACGATGGCATCCGGGAAGCCGTCCACATCGGTGCCCACCAGCGCCAGCCCGCTGGCCATGGCCTCCAGAACGCTCACCGGAAGCCCCTCTGCGTAGCTGGGGAGGCAGTAGACATCGGCCTTCGCGTAGGCGTCCAGCCGGTCCTGGCCGCTGATCCAGCCCAGGACCTCCACCGAGCCGCTGATGCCCAGCTCCTCGAGCCGGGCACGCAGCCTGTCCAGGTCGCCGTCTCCGCCGACGCGAAGCCCCGCGGAGGGCACCTGCTCCAGCACCTTCGGCCAGGCCTCGACCAGGTCGAAGATGCCCTTCCGCTCACCCACACGACCCATGAACAGCACCGTCGGGCGCTCCTTCGGACCGCGGGGCCCGCTCCAGGGAAACTCCCCGGCAGGCACAGGGTTGAAGAGCACGCGGATGGTGGCCTTGCCGTCGGTCCAGTCTCGGATGCACTCGGCCATGTCATTGCTGACCACGTGCACCTGGTCCGCTTCGCTGTAGGCGCGCCGGATCAGCGCCTCGTGCACCCGGTCCCGCTCGAAGAGGTCTTCCAGGTGGGCGAAGTTGTTGTGCAACACCACCGGCTTGCTGCTGGCTCGCGCCTGCTCGAAGTAGACCATCTTGCGGTAGAAGCTGGCCCCGTCCGCCACGTGAATGTGGAACAGATCGGGCTCCCAGTCGCTGATGAGGGACTTCAGAAAGCGCGCCTGCCCGACCGCCATCTGGGCCACCTTGCGCACCTTGCTGCCCTCGCTGACGCTGGAGAAGTAGCGGACTTCGACCCCACTCAGAGCCCTACTCTCGATGAAGGTTCGGGCCAGGGTGGCGATGCCCCCTTGGGCCTCCAGGTCGGGGCCGATCATCGCGACGCGCATACAGACAGGCTAGCCGATGCTCGGGCCCCGAGCACCTTCAGGCCGCTATCTTCCCCGGGTCTTCAGCAGCAGCGCCATCAAGAGCGCGATCAGGCCACCCCAGGGTGAGGAGGTAGCCGCGCAGCCGCAAGCCCCGGTGGCCAGCGGCCGGGTCTCTCCAGGAGGGCCCGCTTCCCCGACTGGCGGAGCGGTGTCACCGCTGTCCCCGAACTCGCCGGTCTCCTCGGATTCTGCGACGACCTGGATCTCCAGGCTCAGGCTTCCGTCCACTGGGCCACCCCCGATGGGCGGGTCCGCAAACCACGTCACCCACTCCTGCAGCAGGCCGAGCTCCATCGTGTAGCTTCCCTCCGTGGAGCCGTAGAGCTCCACCGGGATGTCGACGGTCTGGCCCGGAGCGACGCTGCCGGTGCTCGCGATGCGGTTCTCGCTGAGCCAGCTGGACGCCGCCAGGGGGTGGGCACTGTCGCGCGGCATGGGGGCCAGGCGGGTGCTCTCGTCCCAGCTCAGGATGCCCTCGTTCCGAACACGGACCCAGCCGCTCGCGATCTCCCCAACCTGCAGGGTCAGGGGACCATCCCACGAGCTCTCCACAAAGCTGGCTTCGTAGTGCGCCGCTGAGCTCATGAGCTCGTCCAAGCGCCCGTGGATGCGGTCCCCCGGACACGCTGTGGCGTTCCCAGGCCAGTCCCGGTGCCCCCTCAAGGTGTCGCTGGTGGTGGAGATCCCGTGTTCGTCCGCCAGGGTCTGTGCCAGCAGTCGCGCTCCCGCGTGCATCACCAGGGGCAGCTCATCGCCCCCGCCGTCGCAGGCCCCGCTGTCGTAGCAACCCAGGTACGAGACAGCGATGTTGCCGTCGTTGTTTCCCCCTCCCGTGGCTCCGCTGTAGAGCGACAGGGTTCGCCCCTCCCACAGGCTGCCGTCGTAGCCCACCAGGAACTGGTAGGGGATGTCGCAGTAGGTGCCGCTGTTCTGGGCATAGGCCTGGAGGGCCTGCACCGCACCCTGAACGGTTCCGCTGCTGGTCTGGTTGCCGGCGGTGTGGTGGATGGCGAAGCGGTACCAGTCGTCCTCGGGCTTGGTGCAGCTCGTGGGGTCCGCACCCCAGTCCTCCCGCGGGATCACCCCGATGGCCTCCAGGGATGCGCTCACGGCCGGTGGCTGTACCGCGGGGGTCTCGGAGCGCGGCTCGACCACGTGCAGGGCCCACCCCAGCTCCTCCACCGGCCCCTCCAGACGCACCTGGGCCGCGGGAGTCCAGCTCCCAAAGTCGACCACCAGGATCCTCTGGGAGTCCCCTCCCCGCCAGGTCTCCTCCGCCGGGAGCCACGGGCCGGTGAAACCACTCTCGTCCACGGTGCGGGCCTCGACCCAGACGGCATCGCTGAGCTCCGCGGTGAGCAGGATGCCCACGCGCGTGCCGCCATCGCTGTACTCCCGCATCTCGGAGAGCTGCCAGGAGTCCTCGATCGACCACTCCTGAACGACTTGGGGGAGCAGTTCAACACTCAGAAGAATCATGAGCGCAGCATACGCGGATCAGTCGGGGTAGCGGCCGCTCAGTTCGTACCAGGCCTGCTTGGCGAGCATGCCCAGGAACTTGGAGTCCTCGACCAGGTAGCGCTTGTACATGCGCCTTGGCTCCTGAGCCAGGCGCCAGGTCCACTCGATGCCCAGCGTGGCCATCCAGTCGGGGGCACGACTGTAGAGCCCCGCATCGATGTCGAAGGTACCGCCCACCCCCAGGATGAAGCCCACCTTGGCCAGCAGGTCCCGGTTCCGGTCGACGAACTCCTCCTTCTTGGGCGAAGAGATGGCGATGAAGAGCAGCTGGGCTCCCGAGTCGTGGATCTGTTGCGCGATCTCGCGCTCATCCTCGATCGAGAAGTAGCCGTTCCGGGAGCCGACGATCTGCAGCTCCGGGTACTGCTCGAGGTACTTCGCCTTCGCCCCCTGGAGGGACTCCTCCTTGGCACCCAGGAGGAAGATCTTCCAGCCCTTGTCCTGGGCTGCGGGCAGGAGCGCGTAGAAGAGGTCGATCCCCGCCACCCGCTCCGGCAGGGGCTTCCCGAAGAGTCGGCTGGCCCAGACCACCGGCGTTCCATCGGCGGTGACGAGATCGCAGCGCTCGACGATGTCCTTGAAGAGCGGCTCGTCCTTCATCTTCACGAGCTGGTCGACGTTCACGCCGCAGCCCTGGTGGATGCCTCCACTGCCGAGGAAGCCCTCCACACGGTCCACCGCCTGCTGCGTGTCGACCACGTCGAACTCGCAGCCGAAGAGGCGAACGCGGTTGACCGGATTCATCAGCTGACCTTCAGCGCGCTCTCGCTCTCGTCTGAGACGGTCATGTCCCGAACCGCGCTGGAGGCCCCAGGACCGAAGCCGTTGTAGGCCTCGATGCGCTCCCAGTTGGCCTTCATCCACCGGATCTGCTGGTGCAGGCCCCAGGCAAAGTCGGTGTCCGGCTCGTAGCCGACCATGGTCCGGGCCTTGTCCACGCTGGCCCGCAGCCGCTTCTTGGTGTCCCACTTGCGCACCGCGGCCCACTTGATGCCGGCCGTGTTCCCGGTGGCCTCGTTGATCATGTTCGCCAGGTCCTTGATGGCGACCTCGCGGCCGCTGGCCAGGTTGAACTCCTCGCCGACAGCGTTCTGGTAGGTGCCCAGGCGCAGCAGCCCGTCGACGATGTCGTCGACGTAGGTGAAGTCGCGGGTCTCCTCGCCGGTGCCGGTGATGGGCAGGGGCAGCCCCTTCATCGCCCAGTAGGTGAAGTTGGGGATGACGTTCCGGTACTGACCAGGGATCTCGCCGGCGCCGTAGCTGTTGAAGAAGCGGGCCTTCACCACCGGGAGCCCGTAGTGGTGGTGGAAGAAGTTTCCGTAGAGCTCGCCCAGCATCTTGGTGATCTGGTAGGGCGTGGTCAGGTGCATGCTCATGAACTCCTCCTTCAGCGGAAGAGGAGCGGCGCTGCCGTAGATGCTGCAGCCGGAGCTGGCGTAGACGAAGCGCTCGAGACCCTGGAGGGTCGCGTACTCCATGAGCTTCAGCGTGCCCATGCCGTTGACCAGGAGGTCGTCCTCGGGGTGATCGACGCTGTTCTGGTTGGCGAAGAAGGCCGCCAGGTGGAAGACGATATCCGGCTTCTCGAAGAAGCAGCGCTTGAGCTTGACCTCGTCCAGGATGTCCCCTTCGACGAACATCACATTGGGCAGGCTGGGAACGTTCCAGCGGGCGGAAGCGCACAGGTTGTCCAGCACCAGAATGCGATCGCAGATCGGGCTGAGCGCCCGAACCAGGTTGCTGCCGATGGCTCCCGCGCCACCAGTGACAAGCACAGTCTTGCCCTTGTACTGCTCGAGATGGTTCACGATTTCTCCCTGGAATACTCGGCCACGCGTATCCCGCGCGGTCCACTTCGACCCTAACGGGCAGACAGCCCGCTCTCGAAACGAACTGACACCAGGGCGACACCGGGAGGGTAAGGGGATGAATGACCCTGGTGCTGTTGCTCTCCTGCCTCGACGACGCCCGACGCATGGCCGTGAAGGAGCTGAGCGAGGACTACCAGACCGACGACGAGGCCGACGCCCCCACCCCCACCTACGACGGGAAGGACGCGGACCGGACGCGCGTGCCGCTCCGCATGGTCCAGGTGGCTTCGGCCCAACAACCCACGGACATCCAGTTCCACCCCGTCGATGGCCGACTGGTCGTGCTCGAGAAGAGCGGCGCGCTGCGCTGGTTCGATCTGGATCAAGGCTCCGAGGGCACCTGGGCCACCCTGGACGTGATCACCGAGAGCGAGCAGGGACTGCTGGGGCTCGCCTGGCACCCGGACTTCGCCGAAAACGGCCTCTTCTACTTGAACTACGTGGAGCGAGGGAATCAGGACGGTTCCGTCGTGGCCGAGTGGAAGATCGAGGGTGAGATCGCCACGGAACAGCGGCGGCTCATGCGCGTCACGCAGCCCTACCAGAACCACAATGCCGGCCAGCTGGCCTTCAGCCCCATGGACGGCATGCTCTACATCGGCTGGGGCGACGGGGGCTTCCGGAACGACCCCAAGGGCCACGGTCAGAACGCGGACAGCTTCCTGGGGGCCATGCTGCGCATCGACCCCAGCCCCGATGGCGAGCGACCCTACACGGTGCCCACCGACAACCCGAAGCTCTCGGAAGAACACCCCGAGATCTGGGCCATCGGCCTGCGCAATCCCTGGCGCTACAGCTTCGCCCCGGACGGCCGGCTGATCGTGGCCGACGTGGGCCAGAACGCCTGGGAAGAGGTCAGCATCGTGAGCGCCGGTGACAACCTGGGCTGGAACATCCGCGAGGGCAAGCACTGCTTCTCCCCAGAGGAGGGATGCCGCACCGAGGGGCTCGTCGACCCGATCTGGGAGTACGGGCGCGACGAGGGCCAGAGCATCACCGGCGGTTTCGTCTACACGGGGGAAGCCATCGCTCAGCTGAAGGGCCGCTACGTCTTCGCCGACTTCGTGTCCGGCCGCATCTGGGCACTCGATCTCGACGCTCCCGACCAGGTGTGGACCCTGGGGAAGTGGCCGATGATGCCGAGCACCTTCGGCCAGGACGCGCAGGGCGAACTCTACGTGGCGAGCTTCGGTGACGGCAGCATCTACAGGCTGTCCGCCGAGGGCGACTAGCGGCTGACGTCGCGGCTGATGATGAGCTGCCCCAGACCGATGAGGGCGCCGAACAGGGCAAAGCCCGAAGCGGCCAGAGCGAGCTCACTGAAGACGGACTCCATCACGTAGGCCAGCGCCATGCTCGAGGCGATGCCCAGGAACACACCCAGGAGGCCCTGGACCATCTGGCTGGTTCGCACGTCCCGCGCGACCGCACTCACCAGCACCGCGCCGGTCGTCAGAACCAGGGTCCATGCCGGCGCACCCACGAAGAAGGCCACGCACCAGCCACCGGAGAAGGGCAGCAGCTCCGGAACCATCTGGGCCAGCTCGAAGCGGGCCAGAGCGACACCCTGGAGCCCCCCGAGCACCAGGTGGATGCCCAGGGCCAGAGCCGAGCAGCCAAGCACCTTGCCCAGCAGCAACTGGATGCGGCTCACCGGCGACATGAGCAGGAAGGGCAGCGTGCCACGCTCCCGGTCGTTGAGCAGCGCGTGCGCACCCAGCAGCCCCCCCAGCACAGGCGGCTCCCCCAGCATGTAGGTGTTGTACCCGACCACCAGCTCGTGGGCGATGTCAGCAGGCTGCTGTGCCTGGAGCAGGTGCATGACCGCCGGGTCGTCGATGAAGGCACCCAGAGTCCCGAACACCCCGATGAAGAGCAGCTCGATGAGCAGGTAGAAGGCCACCGTCCCGGCCACGAGGACGGGCTGACGGACGTGGTCCAGGACCTCGCGGCGGGCGACGAGCAGGATGGCTCTCATTCGCCGTACAGCTCCAGGAGCCCGGGCCGAGGCACGGAGCGCTCGCCCTCGAGGCTACGCGCACGGCCCAGCCGTCGGTTCAAGGAGACGACCCGGTCGCACACGTGTTCGGCGGCGTGGAGGTCATGGGTGGCCCAGACCACCGCGAGGCCGCGGTCGGCACGCTCACGCAGCAGCGCGTAGATGTGCAGTGCGCTCACCGGGTCCAGGTTGGCGGTGGGCTCGTCGAGCAGCAGCAGCACCGGGTCCATCAGCAGCGCACGGCAGAGGCTGAGCTTCTGCTTCATGCCGCTGGAGTAGGTGGCGACTCGCCGTTCCAGATCCCCGGTCATCCCCAGCCGCTCCAACAGCGGGTCTGCGCGTTCGTGTACCTGTGCTTCCCTCAGACCGAAGAGGCCACCGAAGAAGGCCAGGTTCTCCCAGCCGCTCAGGATCGGGTAGAGACCGTGATCCGCCGTGATGAGCCCCACCTTGCCGGCTCCCTGTCGCGCGAGGAGGTGGGCCGAGGTCCCCTCCACCATCACCGAACCGCTGCCCGGGACGACCAGCCCCGCCATCAGCAGCAGCAGGGTGGTCTTTCCGCCTCCGTTGGGCCCGATCAGCCCCAGGACCTCCCCGGCGTGGACCTGAAGATCCAGGCCCTCGACTCCGGTCGTCTCGCCGTAGAGCCGCGTCAGGCCCTCGGCTACGAGGATGGGCGTGTCATCGCTCACGGGAGTTCGATGTCGGGCTCCTCCTCGCGCCGCTTGTAGAGCAGCAAGGTGCGCCCGAGCGTCTGGACGTGCTCCGCCTCGGCCGGCTCCAGGATCTCTTCCAGGACCTCGTCGGGATCTTCCACGGCCCCAGGGCCGATCTTGATCTTCACGAGCTCATGCAGGAGAAGCTCCCCGCGCACCTTGTTGACGAGGCCCGGGGTCACCCCCCTCTGACCGATCATCACGACCGGTCGAAGGTGATGGCCGAGACCGCGGAGGTAGCGCTTCTGTTTCCCGGTGAGTGGCATCCGGCGGGGGCTTAACCCAACAGCGGCCCGAAGACCGGCCCGACCCCAAAGCCGTGCGATAGCCTGACTCCATGCTGCTGCTCCTCGCCTGCGCCCCGACAAACGAGGATCTTCGAGAGGTGGTGGAGGCCAACACCGAAGTCCTGGAGGGCCTCCACCTGAGCCTGGAGACCTTGGAGGTCAAGGCGGATCGGCATGGCAAGGGCGATGGCCGCTACCTCTACAACGGCACGGTGGGCTCGGGTCTGGGCTGGAACGCGGGGACCATCCAGGTCACTGGCGAGTCTTTCTCCGACAACTCCGGCGCCGTTCAGACCTACGACCTGGAGCTCGACTACGAGCAGGTCGAGTCCCTGGGCCGGTGGATGGACGGACCGGTGAGCTGGACGATGACGGTTCTGATCGACGCAGGCCGCCTGGAGATGGACTACTCCGTGGACGGAGAGCTGCTGATCGACGAGAGCTGGGAGGCCGTCCTGGCCTACGAGCGGCGCGTCGTTCCGACCGAGGAGGACTTCCAGCTGCACTGGTCGGGAACCATCAACGACATAGCGGTGTCATCCTTGTTGTGATGCTCGCCCTGCTCCTCGCCATGTGGCCCGATCCCTGGGCCGAGACCCAGGACCTGGACGTCCTGGTCATCAGCCAC
>PVBE011995422.1_pt1 | contig 15015 bp, 14 predicted proteins | sample 1631181 | NCBI WGS metagenome assembly PVBE01 (sample SAMN08397723, study PRJNA350692) | Marine metagenome, whole genome shotgun sequencing project. | isolation source: water | place: Pacific Ocean | collected 2012-04 | reverse complement strand
TAATAAATCCTCTGTAGTTTTCTGAAGAAGGAAGAGTTCTTGGAGAAGGCGGCGTAGGCTGAGCACCAAGCAAACCACCCACCATACTTGCTGGTATAGAATCAGGAAGTTTTCCGTGTTGAGCAAAGAAACATAATGTTGCTAAATTATCAATTTGCCAAATTTTATCGCAGACCTCAGTCATTCTTCTGCATTCAGCATCTAGTACTTGATAACTTCTTGTATGTGTTTCTAAGTTTGCTTCTTGTTTTTTTAAAGAAGCTACACTTTGCTCAAAAATAGACGCGTCTATAAAATCTCTTCCTTGAAATCTTCGAATATCTCGACTAAGAAGTTCTTTACTCTCTTGCAAAGATTCTATACATGGTCCTAAGTTTTGAAATATTACATTGATCTTTCCGCTATAGAAATTTAATTTCATAAAAACGCTGTAAGCATCTTTTATACAGTCAGATATACGAGTTATAAATGCTTCATCTTCGCCTTCTCTCCTAGTAAATTCTGCTAAACTAGTTATACGAACGCTTAGACTGGTAATAGCATCTTGAAGTCTCTCAGATTTAACTCCACATGCTTCTTTCGTCTCTTCTTTCAATGCTTTGCATTGATCCGTAAATCTGTCTGCGGCATTATTTATCGCCATATGTAAAGTCATAACTATCTCCTTTTCTAGATATTTATTTTTTAAAATAAGATTTTTTATAAATCTTACTTAGGTTTTTGCGAGGAAAATTATAGACTAAAAATACATTTTACTCTAGAAATTCCATAAATAATTAAAAAAAAATTAAAATAGATAAGGAAATTTAGAAAGAATAAATCTTTAAGCTGTTGTGAGAGCTGTGATTTGAGTTTCCCATTTTTTGATATAAATCAAAAGATCGCTTTTATTCGGTTTTGTTTTTAAAAACTCTAAATTTTCAGGGCTTTGTGAAAAATGCGCAATCTTTGCAAGCAGGTGTAAATGCCGTTTATCCTGACAGGCAAACAAGAAAAACAAGGTATGTACAAACTCTCCATCCAACGCTCCATATTCAATTGATTGTTTAGGATAGACAACTGAGACTACATCAAAGGTCTCATGTAAAAGAAAATCTCTTGTATGAGGAACTGCTACTCCATGATTTAAAGCGCAAGGCATTAACTTTTCTCGATCTAATAAAAGCTCTGTTAAAACTTCTTGATCTAAATTCAATTCTAAAGCAATTTTTTCAACAGCATTTTGAATGACAGATGATTTTGTATCTCCTGCAATGTTTTCCAAAACTAATCCCTTATGAATAGCTCTATACAAACTAAATTTATGAGAGCCAGAAGATTCTTGAAAAGCAGGGATTTTTTCAGATGTTGAACGACTTTTATTGGTTTTACAACTCATCACCCAATTTTCAATTTCCATCTTACTAAAACGATACTGATGATTGAGGCGATAGGCTGGAATCTTACCTTCTGCAAGCCATCTACGGATGGTTGTCTCCGATACATTTAAAAGCTCTGCTACATCTTTGATTTTTAAATCCACGTGCTTGCCTCATGATTGAATTTGAAGTTATAAAACATATGCAAACTGAAATTATCTGATTGGAAGGAAAAAGAAAACTAAATATTTTCAAAAAGATGCAATATCTCAGAAAGATTATTTGTTTTTAACATTTTTTTGCGAGTTTCTTCGTGCTTAATCACAGAAGTTAAACGGGATAAAATTTGTAAATATTCAGTCTGTCGATTATCAGGCCCTCCAATCATAAAGATCAGTTTTACAGGAGCCTTATCTAAAGCATCCCAATCCAATCCTGTCTCTCTTTGAATCCCAATCGCAATAAAAAAATTGTTACATTCCTTAAGTTTAGCATGAGGAATCGCAACTCCCATCCCAATTCCTGTTGATACAATTTTTTCTCGTTCTAAAAGGGCTCTATAATAAACTTTTTTATCCTGAAGCATGCCATTTTTGGAGAGAGTTTCGACAAGTATTTTTAAAGCCTCATCTCGATCTTTTGCCTCTAAGTAAGAAATCAAGTTTTCATTTAGATATTTAGAAAATTTCACTCTGTACCTTTTTTACTCCATTGGAAAAATTGTTTAGATTTTTGATCTTGTGATTAATGCGTTCCCGTATGGCCAAAACCACCTTCTCCACGAGCTGTAGTAGCTAGTTCTTTTTTCAGGCAAAAATCAGCCTGTATCACTTCTGCTAAAACGAGCTGTGCAATTCTCATTTCAGGTAAAATAGAAAAAGACTCCGATCCATGATTGATTAAGATAACACCGATTTCTCCTCGGTAATCAGAATCGATAGTTCCTGGGGTATTTAATACAGTGATCTGATTTTTAAAGCCAAACCACTTCTTGGTCTTACTTGAATCTCAAATCCTGGAGGTATTTCCACTCGAAGACCTGTTGGTACTAAAGTAGATTCACCTGGGTTAAGAATGATTTCTTTTTCGATATCTGCTCTGATATCTGCTCCCGCAGCTAGAGATGATCCATAGATAGGAATTAATTTTTCTTTTGCTTGGATAAATACAGGTACTTTTTTCATGTTCTTCTCTCATTCGCATATTGTATGAGTTCTTTTAATCTTTGAGGGAATTTTTCAGCAAGAGGAGATTTTTTTTGAGAGGTAAAAAAATTAATAAAAAAGAAAATCTTCTTTTTTAAATCATGTCGGCTCACAATCGCATCAATCATTCCTTTATCTAATAAAAATTCAGATCTCTGCGCTTTCGGAGGTAATTTTTCTCCGATGGTCTGCTCTACTACTCTCGGTCCTGCAAATCCGATTAAAGCATCAGGCTCTGCTAAAATAACATCCCCCAATGAAGCAAAAGAAGCGGTAACCCCTCCTGTTGTCGGATTCGTTAATACCGAAATAAAGAGATTTTTTTTCTCATGCAACCTTGCCAAAGCACTGGAAGTTTTTGCCATCTGCATTAAGGAAAGAGTCGATTCTTGCATACGAGCCCCTCCCGATGCCGATACAATGATTAAAGGACAAGAATTTTCAATGGCATGCTCTGTTAAAAGGGTAATTTTTTCCCCTACAACAGATCCCATAGATCCACCCATATAACTAAAATCTAAAACCGCTAAAGCTGCTTTTTTTCCAAAAATTTCACACGTCCCCGCACAAATCGCCTCATCTCTTCCTGTCTTTTTATGCGCTTTCTCAATACGGTCTGTGTATTTTTCAGAATCAGTGAACTTAAGAACGTCAAAGGTTTTTAAATGTGTGAATTTTTCTTGAAAAGTTCCTGAGTCAGCTAGGCTATCAATTCTTTTATTCACAGGCAATCGATAGTGATAATGACATTTAGGACAACAATTTAAGTTTTGCTGCAGTTCATTTGCATGAATTAATTCATGACAACCAGAACATTTAACCCAGCCACTAAATCCATCTTTTTTAGTGGATTGGATCTTTATTTTGGGTTTGCTTCGAGAAAAAAGGCCCATAAATCTTCTACTGTTGAAATTTTTCTTTTATAGAATCACGACCATTTTAACTTATCTTGTCAATTTGGAAAAGCATCTTATGAAATATACTCCTTCTACTTCAAAAATACCCATTAAAGCGAATTTTTGAATCACGAGTGGGCATAACGATAAAATGTACTACAGATATTCATATCTGTAGTACATTTTATCGTTCTAGATATAAAAATGCCGTGAGATTCTGGGAGATAGTCTTTTATCTTCAGGAAGATGAGCGTATTGATGAAGGATAGACGCATTTTGAATACCACCATTTTTCACAAAAATAGCATCTTTTTGTGAAGAAGTGTTCAATGGTTGAAAACAGGGTTTTTTGAAGTTTACTATGCACTCTGCTTAATCTGGGTACCGTTCTTAGTTGTAAGCATCTAATCTACCTATCTATTCGTTAAAGAGTAAAAAGTGCTATAACGCATTTCTTCTTTAGTTACTTTGCCTTCAGTGACCTCTTCATTTTTTTTAGCTAGGAGATTGATTGGATGATGTTACACAGCAAGAGTGAAATAAGAGATTTCTCTTCTGCCACGTAGCGTCAGTTCTAAGCAAGATTTTGAAATCTTTGCTCAATATTCTTCCAGTTTAGGACTTTCCATATCGCTTTTACATAATCAGGTCGTACGTTTTTGTATTGAAGATAATAGGCATGTTCCCAAACATCTACTCCCATTATAGGAGCTAGTCCTTGTGTACTTAAAGGATCTTGATTAGAACAAGTAGCAATTTCTAACTTTTTCATAGTTTTGTTATAGCCAAGCCAACCCCATCCAGATCCTTGGATCGCTATTGTTTGAGCATTGAATTTTTCTTGAAACGCTTCAAAAGACCCAAAATCTTTATCGATAGCAGAAGCGAGCGCCCCTTGAGGTTTTTGTTGGCTTTCTTTTTCAGGACATAAAATAGTCCAAAAAATGCTGTGATTAATATGGCCCCCTCCATTGAACTTAATCGCTGCTTGCAAAGCTACCATCTGCGCCATTTCTTTTTTCGATTCTGCTACATGATATTTTTCTAAAGCCACGTTTAAGTTCGTTACGTAGCCTTGGTGGTGTTTCGCATGATGAAGCTGCATAATTTCTGCAGAAATCACAGGTTCTAAGGCATTATACTCATAAGGAAGGTCGGGAAGTTGGTAAGTAATTTCTTCTTGGTTTGCCATAAAACAAATCTCCTTTCATATCTTTGGCAAAGATCGTACTCTATATTTTTAATTTAGACAATAGAGCTTTCGTAGTAATCGGCCCAATACACGTAGTTTTTATACTTTGAGGAATTTTTGAAAAAATGTTAAAAAACCCCTCCACACAACTAGGGCTTGTAAATATAATTTCTTCAAAATCTAACAAATTAGGAATGGGCTCCTTTTTTTGTAAATGGGTGTCATAGAGGTCAACTGCTAAGTAACAAAGCCCCATTTTTTCAAAATAGTTGATTAAAACATTTCTTGAAAGATGAGATTTAGGCCAAAAAATTCGCTCTACCTGTTTTTCCTGTAAAAGTAACTGAACCACCCCCTCTTGGGTCCATGTGGAAGCCACCTCACAATCAAAACCTTTCTGACGGATATAAAGGGCTGTTTTTTCTCCAATTGCTATTATTTTTTGCTTTTTAATCTGTAGCTTTAAATTTTTTATAATCTCAAAAAAAAGAAAAACGGCACTTTTACTTGTAAAGATCACATGAGAAAATAAGGGCAGTTTTTGAAAACAGCTCTTGATATGTGTACCTATTTCCCTAGGAACAATTTGGATAACTGGATAATGAAAAAATGTGAGATTTGGCGGCTTTAAACCAAGATAAAGAACTTTTTTAGCCTTCATAAATACCTGTACATTTTAAATGGAAGTAATTCATTAAAACCCTGATAATTATATAAAATACAGGCTTTCAACCAAATAAACACCTCTTATTAAATTAATTATTTTAATATAATCTGATTTTTGTTTAAACAAACCCTCGCTTAGTTTATACTTATATTTAAATCTAATTAAAATAATTTAAAATTACATGTTAACATCCCCTTTTTTACCAAATACTACAGAACTTCCTCCAAAAAGACTAGAAGCTCTTCTAGAAGAAAACAAAGCAACTAGAAGCTCGTTTAGCGGAGGCTTTGCAGATATAGTAGTAGTTAAACAGCTAGCCATAAAAATAATTCATGCTTCTCCAGAACAGCTTACACAAAGACAAGAAGACCCAAATCGAGGAGAGGCGCTAGTATTTGGTATTCCGCCCAACAAATATCTCTTAGAATTATATGAATTACAAGTAATAACCCCCTCTAAAAGTCTTTATATTACGCATTCTTCAGAAATACCTCCAAGTCCTTATTTTGTTACAGCGACTTTATCTTCTTTTGCAGCTCATAGAGATTTATTTAGTTTCATGAATGACCAAAGAAGAAGAGGTGATTTTGTAGACCCGTTGGTTGTAGCCCAAGCTGCTTATCAAGTACAGAACGCTCTACAACACCTTCATAAGCATCAGATTCTTCACCGGGATGTCAAACCTGAAAATATGTTTATTTTCGATATTACTGCTCAAAACAACCTTCATGTAAAATTGGGTGATTTCGGGCTTGCGCGTAATTTTCAAGAGGCAGCTGAACAAATGGCAATTGAGGGATCCCCTTCTTATACAGCCCCCGAACTTTTAAGAAAAGAAACACAGCCAAAGTCAGATCTTTCAAATTATTCCAATCAAGGTCAACAAGATTGGTATGCTCTAGGAGTTGCTCTTTTTGTTATAATGACTGCAGACTTCCCTTTTACAGATACAGATAGTGACTCTTCTACAACAAAAACAACTAGTGGCTCTTCTGCAGAAACAGATGATGGTCTAAAAATCGTAGAAAAAGCCCGAAATTTTACAGATGCACAAATTCGACAAAAAGAAGAGGGCAAGACTACAACTACTATTACAGAAGTAAGAAGGTCAGTAATCCCAGAGCATTACTTTAACTCTCCTGAAATACTTTTTTCTAGTCTTTTAGCTATTCTCGATCAATTAATTACTCATGAAAATTTGAGAACGCAAAAAGCATTAGATTCTTTAAGTAATGAATTACATCTCTCGTAATTTCTTAAAATTATTTTAATACCTAGCATCAATTTGAGCAAAAAATTGCTCCATTTCAATATCTTCTTTTTTTGCCACTACCGCAAGCTTACCTTGTAAAGGCACTGTTTTCCCTGGAATTTTCACACGATTTAAATGAGTGAGTTTTAAACGGATTAAAGCAGCTTCCGCAATCACTACTGCATCAACTTTATGATCAAAAAGAAGGGTTAACCTCTCCTGAATCGTTCCTCTTAAATCTTCGAAAATAAAATTTCCCATTTTTTTTACAGCCTTTTCTCTTCTTTCACTAGAAGTAGCAACAAGAGCGCCTTCAAAAAGGGTTTCATTCTCTCTTAAAACAAGACTATCTGAAGAATCCACCCCTTTGGTTAACGCAATTACTTTTAAGCTTTTTGCAAGCGGTTCAGGAAGATCTTTAGCTGAATGAATGGCAATACGACTTTTCCCAAAAATCACCCTTTCATCCACTTCTCTTGTAAAAAAATCTGTTTTTTCCAAGGTTCGAAGGGAGGTCTTTTTATCTAAGTCCCCTTTTGTTTTTACAAAAGTTACTTGGAAATAAATATTAGGATAAAATACTTGTATTTCTTGCAAAATTTCTTGCACTTGAGCGCGGCTCAAAGGAGATGATCTCGCAGATACTGAAATTTTATCCGAATAAGTAGTTAATCGCTTCATCGACAACATCCACAGAAATAAGCTGCATTTTTGAGTGCAACTTTTTTGAAAGACCTTTGAGATTTCGAGAAGGTAAAATGCATTTATGAAACCCTAGATGAATTCCTTCTTTCAATCTTGTCTCAATACGGCTCACTGCTCTGATTTCTCCCCCAAGTCCCACTTCACCGATCATCATAATCCCCTTTTCGATTTTACGACTAGAAAAAGAAGATGCTAACGCTGCAATAATCCCTAAATCTAAAGCAGGTTCTGAAATGCGTATTCCTCCTGCTAAGGAAACAAATACATCACTATTATATAAACGATAGCCTACCCTTTTTTCTAATACAGCTAAAAGAAGAGCAAGCCGATTTTGATCGAGACCTGAAGACCTTCTAGAAGGTGTAGCAAAAGAAGATCCTGTAACAAGAGCTTGCACTTCAAGTAAAAAAGAGCGCCCTCCTTCTAAGGCAGGCACAATGGCAGATCCAAAGATCTCTTGGCTCTTATCTTCTAAAAAAGCCTCAGATGGATTTTCAACTTCTTCAAGCCCATTTTCTTTCATCTGAAAAATAGCGATCTCATCCGTTGAACCGAATCGATTTTTAACCGATCGAAGCAGTCTAAAACCATGATGACGATCCCCTTCAAACTCTAATACAGTATCCACTATGTGCTCAAGCACTCTAGGCCCTGCAATTTCACCTGTTTTGGTCACATGACCAATTAAAAAAGTACTAATCCCTTCCCCTTTCGAAATATGCAAAAATTCCATCGCAATCTCGCGTACTTGAACAACTGATCCAGGAGATGAAGGTAAATCTGATTTATAAAGAATCTGTATGGAGTCAACGATTAAAATTTGAGGTTTGATCGAATCTATCTGCTTTCGGATTTCATAAAAACAGGTTTCATTGAAAAGATACAGATGAGGATCTTTTGCTCCAATTCTTTTAGCTCTCATTGAAGTTTGCTCAACCGATTCTTCACCGCATACATAAAGAACAACAAGCCCTTTTTGAGCAAAGCTGTTTGCTACTTGCAACATCAAAGTCGACTTTCCAATCCCTGGATTTCCTCCAAGAATTGTCAAAGAACCTTTGATGATTCCGCCCCCCATTAAGCGATCAAATTCTTTTAAGGAAGTTTTTTGCTTTTCAAAATCACATATATCGATTTCATCGATTCTTTTCGGCTTTGTGCTCTTTTTGGAGGCAAACTTTTTTTTCTTCTCTTCAAATACTGTTTTCTGGATAAAAGTATTCCAATTTTGACAACGAGAACAGCTTCCACTCCATTTTGGTTGCATCAAACCACATTCAATGCATTCCCAAGCTGCTTTTTCTTTGCTCACACCTTTTCTCTTTCTTTAATCTTTTTTAAAGCTTCAAAGGCAGCTTTTTGCTCTGCATCTTTTTTTGAAGGGCCTATTCCGATCCCCATATCTTCAGAATTAATAGAAACCATCACATGGAAAGTTTTGGCATGATCAGGACCCACTTCTTTTACAACTCGGTACCGAGGTGTAATTTGAAATTTCTTCTGAGCATAATCTTGAAGAGTTGCTTTAAAATTTTCAGAGGGCCTTTCAATCATCTGCTCAATTTCCTCTTTCAAGTGCTCTTGGATAAACTTTTTCGCACTTTCATATCCTTTTTCCAAAAAAATCACCGCGATGATAGCCTCAAAAACATTGGCTAGAATAGAAGGCTTTTCTTTTCCTCCTCCTTTTTTTTCTCCTTTCCCAAGTAAAATATAATCCATCAAATCCAGCTTTCTCATGTAAAGAGCGCAAGAACTAGCATCCACAATACAAGAACGAAGCTCTGAGAGCTTTCCTTCCGATGAATGAGGCAACTTTTTATACAAAATTTCAGCAACTGCAAGGCCTAAAACAGAGTCTCCCAAAAATTCAAGTCTTTCATTATGCTGTAATTTGAGCTCTTTGAATTCATTAATAAAAGAACGATGAATAAAAGCTCTTAGCAAAAGATCGGTATCCATAACTTCGATACCCATTTCCTTCATGATAAAAAAAAGGTTATCTTTCAATTTTTCATACGTACTCATAAGGTCTATTGTACCCCGATTTTTTATCAAATTCAAGGGATAACTCCTTCTCAAATCAACTTGGTTATACTAAACATATTTTTCAAAAAAAACCTATCAAATTTGTGCTTCTTCTATTCCTTGCTTTTATCCTCCCACCTAAGCTAGTATTTACCCTAAACATGCTGGGGGGCTATGCGCTATAGTGTAACTTCTTCTCAAATTTCTTATTTTCAAGAAAACTATTACATAGAGTTTGAAGACCTCATTAAACCAGACTTTGCAGATGAGCTTGCTTTAGCCATGGCTTCTATTAAAGACTTTGAACAGGGGCATGATTTATTTCGAAAAGAAACTATTTTCTCGAAGTATACTCGTTTAAAATATTTGGCTCAAATTGCATCTTCTTTTGTTGGTGTAAAGCAGCTACGCCTTCTTTTGGATCAGGGAATTTTGTCCCATCAAAATCCATCTTTTTTTGATCAAGATCGCACTCTGGAAGAGTCTTTCTCCTTTCAAGGCATGGAAATCGCTCTTCTTTTAAAATGCACCGATTCAGATTCAGTTGAAGACTCTCTCCCTGAAGACTCTCTTCAAATTGAAAAAAAATCTTTTATCCCTCAAAAAAAAGGAAACGGCATTTTTTTTCTTCCTTATCATCCTTTCCCTTTAAAGCATCTTTTTGAAAACCAAAACCAAAGCTACCTTTTAATTGTCTATGGGAAAGTCTCTGCACAATATATTTTAAATAAAACCGATCCTTTCAGATATTCTCTCAAAAAATTTGGCTACTCTTATGGAGACGTATTACAAGATCAATTTCATCCTATTGTATAACCAAATTTGACTGCGGACAAAATAATTTGAACGCAGCCAAAGTATTAATTTATTTTTTCACTGAGAAATTCATTCTTTTTTAAGTAATTCTAATAAACCTCTCTGTGTTTCAATCGATAATTGATCCACTGCGCTATGAAGACTTGCTAAGGCTGTTTCGATCACTTTAGATTCTTTTGCTGGTATCATTATTTTTCCTGTCATTCTGATATATTTAGCTACTTTGCTTTCTATTTCTTCAGAAAAAACTTTACTCCTGCCCTCTTCCCTAAAATCGTTAATTACAAGTTTAATTACGAGTTCGATTTCTTCTTCTGCAAGAGGGGGATCAAATTCTAAGCTTTGAATTTCTTTTTTAAGAAAGTTTTTATCAAAAGGCTTTCTTTTTCCACTATTTCCAAGAACAGTAATATTTGGATTTTCAATTTCGGTAAAATTTTGATCTCTAAAAGCTTGAATATGTGAAGGACTTATTAAATGTGGACAAGGTTCCTGTTCTTCCCCAAAACTAACCTCTTTCTTAGCTTGGGAAGGCACATAAAGCGCTGCCCTTTCTTGTACTGGGGAAGGCACTAGACAAGGATGTAGACTTTTCACATGCTCTACTGTTAACATGGGCAAATCTCTATTTGGTTCCGATCTATCGTCTTTAAGTAAACTTCCTAGTGATTCTTTTCCTGAAGTCTCTTTTTCTGAAAGATCTTTTCCTGCAGTTTCTTTTCCTGAGGAACTTGACTGGCCATCTTCTTTCATATGACTCTTTCTATGAGGAGGCAAGAGCACTGTAAAAGGATTTACTCTAAAGGCATTATCACTTCTTGCTGTTGAACTAGAGTCTTTACGTGCTTCTGGAAATCTACTATCAGCAAATAGTGACATGCTAGCTGCCATAGCTATAGAAGCTCTTTCTCTTCTGTCGTCTACCTCGGCAGTCATTCTTCTCAACATTCGAGCTCCTTTATAAGCCTTTTGTAAGTGAGTCCAATTTTTACTAGCTTCTTCTGCCTCTTTTTCTATCCTCTCCAATTCAGCAAGCGTCATACTCCCTCTTCTTTTCCTCGAAAACTCACTTCCTTGTACAGCTACAGCTGCAGGCTTTTTTCCATATTTTTTTTCTAACTCTTTTAAAACAACTCCACAAACTTCTTCCATATCTGGACTTTTAGAGGGAAAACAACACCATCTAGATTCTTTTACTTGCAGTTTCCCCTGTTTTACTTCAAGAACTTCATCACCGCTGTAATTTTTAGATGAATTACAACAACTTACATGCACATCTCCCGTTACTTCTGCTTTAAGAGTAGGTGCTAGTGATATAGCCATAATCTCCTCCTTTAAAAAAACTTTAAGACGGAGGTATCGATTTTATTTTATTTTTTTATTGAATTTGACTGCGACCAAAATGTTTTGAGCGCAGTCAAAATATTGATTCATTTTTAATAAGGGGGATATTCTTTAGAAGAATCAGGAATCCGTTCAAGTAACTCTAATAATTTTAATTGTGTTTCAGGAGCTAAAAGATCCACTGTACTATGAAGCCTTTCTAAATCCTTTTCTATTGCTCTAGATTCGCTTGCAGGGATCATTTGTTTTCCCATCACTTTGAAATATCTAGCTAGCTTTTTTTCAATTTCTTCAGAGTGAACTTTAGTTCTACTACCACCTACAAAATCTTTAATCACAAAACTCACTACTAATTCAATTTCTTTTTCCGTAAGAGGTGGATCGAATTCTAATCCTTGAATTTCTTGTTTTAGAAAATCTTTATCAAAAGCTTTTTTCCTTCCACTACTTCCAATTACAAGAATATTGGGATTCTCAATTTTGCTAAAATCTGGAGACGAAACCCTTCTAACTTGCAATGGACTTGATGAAGCGCCTCTTGCTTCTTCTTGAAAACTAACCCTTGAATTCTGAGTGGGGGACTCTAGTCGAGTCTGTGTAAGCGCTTCTAAATGCCTTATTTCAGGCCTGTCTGTTTTTGGACTACCTTCTTTTAAGGAACTCACTTTTTCGTCAGAAGATGAATGTGTTTGATGAGAAGACTCAGCTCGCACGTCTGGAAATTTGAAACCAGAGAGCCCTGAAGCCTGAAGGGATTCTCTTTCTTTTCTGTCATCTTCCGGAGAAGTCATTCTTCTAAGCATTTGCGCCCCTCTATAAGCTCTTCTGAAACGAGCCCAATTGTCAGATGCTTTTTTTGCTGTTTTTTCAACAGCATCCAATTTCTCAAGCGTTACAACCTTTCCTTTTAAAAGATCCGCTCCTTGCATAGCTAAGGCTGTTGGTTTTTCTCCATACTTTTTTTCTAGCGCTTCAAGAACAGCAGCGCGAACTTCTTCCACATTCGGCTTCTTACAGGGGGAAAAGCAACAACATGTGCCTTCTCTTACCTGTAACCTTCCCCTTCTCACCTCAAGAATTTCCTTACCGTTATAAGTGTTTTTGGGATTACAGCAATTTATATTTACATCTCCCTTTACTTCTCCGCTAAGAGTCGGCGCTATCGTCGGTACTACCATCATAATCTCCTTCTTAAAAAGAATTTCTAACGAGGAGATAGTATTTCTATTTTATTTTTTGTAAAGTATTTATTTTACTTTTTATCCGATAACTCTTTCCGTCACTACTTTCATCAAAGCTTCTGCTAGTACTTTTTTAGCATCCGCTTTTTCTGATCTGTTATTTAAGAGAGTGTCAATCTTAGATTGAGTTTTAGTATCTAGATTTTGTATTTGAAATAACGCTAGGTTTTCATCTTTATAGAGAAGCTCCTTTGCAATCTCTGCTATCTTTAATAACTCTTGTAAAAAGAGCTCAACCGCAGCAGCTTTTTCAAAATTGGACGTTTTTTCATCATGAAAAAAATCAATTCCTTTACGAGTATCTTCAGATCCTTTGAGTTTGCCTAAAGAATAATAGATTTCTTCTCTTTGCTTTGAAGAAAGTTTCATAAAATGAAAAAGTCCTTTTTCACGATCTAAAATAAAGTACTCTTTAATCTCTTTCATTTTTTGAATGAAGTTTTTTAGATAAGACTCTTCGTTAAGTTCTGAAAAAATAGGAAACGTCAACTCAAAATAAATATTAGAAATCTTTTGAAATCCTTTATCAATGGCTTGATCTAAACGGTAAGATTTTTTGCCATGACTTTCGGAAAAACTTTTTAAAGTCCCATATAAAGAATGAAGCTTTTCTTCATTTTCTTGAGGAGAGTGAAAAAAGGTTTGAGAGGATAAAGAATCAATCTTGCTTTCAATCTTATTCAGTTCGAACAAAAACTTTTGATCGTTTTCCCAGATTTTTTTTCGAAGCCTTTCTAGATCATCAAATAGTTCTTCCCCATCTTTTAAAACGGTCGTTGTACTTAATTTTTTATTAGCAAGGCTCAGTTCTTTATAAGCTACGTCTAAAATAGCTTCTACTTCATCACAAAGAACATTAATTTCTTTAAGTGTTAGTTTTTCAGAAAGCTTTTTACGCACTTTTCCCATGCGATTATTTAGATTATAAAGCTGATCTTCAAATTCTAATTTACAAGCCATGGTTTATACCTTAGTTTTATATTATTAATTAAGTTGTACTGCTATTATATTACAACATTACAAATTAAACCGCAATAATACTAAATTATTTACTAATAAGGCATTAACATAACCCAGGGAGTTTACAAGGAAGGAAAATGTAAATTATAAGAATTTTTATGAATATTTAAATGCTTCTTAATTGAAACAAGAAGCATTTAAAATTTATTTTATTCATGAACTATATTTTGAATTTAAAAATATACTTTATAAGCTTTTATTCCTTTTCAGGAGCTCGAACATCTAAAAGATTTTTTCCTACTTGGTCTGCAAATGTAACGCGTTTTTTATCTGCGGAAGCTTGTTTTTCTCTTATAGGTTCTTGAGAACCCTCTTCAGGTGACTGTAATGGTCTTTTAACGTCTCTTAAATAGGCCTCTACTATATCATGACATTGTTGAGCATAAGGTGTACTTTGCTTAACTTTTTCTGCATCAAATTTAGCTCGTTCTTCAAATAATGAGGATTTTTTTTGAGACAACGTTTGTTTAGCTTCTTCAAAAGAACTTGCTGCCTTACTTATGTCGGCATCCATAACCTTTTGCACTCTTCCTTCTTCTAAACCTTCAAAAGGCAAGTACTCTTTTTTTAATCCATCAAGTTTATCAAAAATTTTTCCCTGGAGAAATTGTGTAAAACCATCCTCCTCTTTCTCAAGCTTGGGATCATCCACTAATATCCCCTCAAAATCGTCCAATAATTTATGAGCTTCTCCAGAGAGTTCTTTTCTTGATAATTCTGGAAAATCTTGTACGACTTTTTCAAATCGCTTTTCAAATGAGTCAAGATAAAGTAAAACAGTACCACTTCCGGTATCTTTATAATCCAATTGTTTAAAAATCAATTCCTTACCCTGATTTTTTCTATCCAAAACTTCTTCTTGATTTTTACAATCTATTTCAAGTAGTGTAATATCATCTCTTCTTTCCTGAAATTCCTCAGCTTTAGAATTATACCCTTGAACCATCTCTTCAACTTTTTGCTCAAATTCATCTATTGATTGGCCCTCTTTTTCAGAACTTCCTTGCTCCGAAGAAATGGCTTTGAGTCTTTGTAAAAATTGAGTAGCAGCTTTCTCAAACCTAGGGGCCATAACCTTTTGAGCTGAAGGATCTTGAACTTTACTTAAAGCTTGAGACATTTCTCTAAGTGTGTTAAAACGTTGTAAAATTTCAGTTTCTTCAAAATTCTGAAAATCAGTAAATAGTGTAGGTTTAGGTACTGTTTTAGCTGCTCCCGATTCCAAAGTTTTTGAAGACTTTGTACCAGCTTGGGAATTAGCAGGATTTCCTCTTTCAGGAAATTGACCTCT
>PVBE010740612.1_pt1 | contig 15015 bp, 8 predicted proteins | sample 1631181 | NCBI WGS metagenome assembly PVBE01 (sample SAMN08397723, study PRJNA350692) | Marine metagenome, whole genome shotgun sequencing project. | isolation source: water | place: Pacific Ocean | collected 2012-04 | reverse complement strand
GTGGACGTGTGAGAAGCAGGGAGCGGATCACCGTGAGCGCACTCAATTCGGCCATGATGTTCCCTCAGCACGACAATCGCCCGGGCTCCAGAACTGATCTGGTTCCCCGAATCCTTCCCCAATCCCATGGATTCGTTGCCATCCCTCAGGCTACTGTTGTGTAGAATGCGTTCTGTGGTATGAACCGCCTGGACTCGATTAACCACGATGAGGGAGGGACATTTCACAACCGACGTTCGAAAGGAGCATCCAATGTTGTTTAACCAGCCGCGTGCAGAAAAGATCATGGCCAAGCACGGTATCGATGCGATCGTGGCCACGTCGCCCGACAACGTCATGTACGCGACCGATTACGAGTGCATCACGCACTGGGGCAACAAGGGCTTCCAGGTCTACTCGCTGTTTGCCCCGGCCGAAGGCCCGCAGGCATCACTGATCGCTCCGAGTCTCGAACTCGAGGCCATTGTCGACGGTGACGTCTGGGTTGAAGACATCTACATATTCAGCCCCTTCAAGCGGGGTCCGGCCGGAGGCAGGAAGATGGACCGCGTCGGCCAGGAAGGCAAGGCCCTGCTCGAACGGGCCCATACGGTCAAACGGGCCATCGATGGCCTGATTGCTGCGATCGAAGCACGCGGACTCGGGAAGGGACGCATTGCCGTCGACGAGATCGGCATGTCGCCTTCCTTCTATTCAGAGCTCAAGCGAAGCTTCCCGAACGCGGAGTTCGTCGCCGGAAACCCCGTCTGGTGGGAGATTCGGATGGTGAAGACGCCCCAGGAGATCCATCGACTCCGGGAAGCTTCCCGAATCACCGAAGAGGCGATCAATCACGCCTATCGACTGGTTCAACCGGGAGCGAAAGAAAGCGACATCATTCACGACTATGTCTGCGGGATTGTTGACCAGGATGCCCGACCCAGTTTCATGATCCTCGGCAGCGGCAGCCGCACATCCTATCCTCACATTCTGAAATCCGACAAGATCATCGAGAGCGGCGACATCGTGCGCTACGACATCGGCTGCACGTACGACTATTACCACTCCGACACCGCCCGTGCGGTCGTTGTGGGTACCCCGACCGACGAGCAGCAAAGAGTATGGGACGCGCTGTCTGAAGGCGTCGAGGATGCCATCGCCTTGATCAAGCCCGGCGCGGATGTACGCGATATCTATCGTGCTGCGATGCAGCCCGGCAAGACGGCCGGCCTGGTGGACTTCGAACGGTTTCACTGCGGCCACGGCATCGGCATAAGCGTCTACGATCCGCCGATCGTCACGGTCGCCGATGCCTCGAAGTCCGCGTTCCTGATGCCCTCGGTCGAAGGTGGCCTGGAACCCGGCATGTCCCTGAACATCGAAGTCGGCTACTACATGCAGGGCGTACAGGGCTTCCTGTGTGAAGACACCATGATCGTCACCGAAGCCGGACACGAGAGACTGACCCACAACAGCAAGGCAATGGCATACGACGACTTCATGGCCGCCGGCCTGGCAGAAAAGTCTGCGAGTTCCTGAGCGTCTAATCCGACATGCGTCGTTCGCCGACCACCACCCTGGCCTTCCTCGCCGCGCCGAACCTGTGGCTGCTCGTTTTCTTCGTCATTCCGATGGCGGCAATGGTCCTTTACAGCTTCTGGCGCGTCGTCGATTACCAGATCGTTGCCGATTTCACGCTGACCAACTACCGGAGGATATCGGCCGAACTCTACGTCGGTGTGTTTGCCCGGACCATTCGACTGTCGATCTTCGTGACGGCGCTCTCTCTCGTGATCGGATACCCGGTTGCCTATTTCCTCGCCCGAAAGGTTCGATACTTCAAGCTGACGCTCCTGCTGCTGGTGATCCTGCCGCTCTGGACCAGCTATCTCATCCGCTCCTACGCCTGGATGTTGATTCTGGGAACCGAAGGCGTCGTCAATCGCTTGCTGCTGGCTACGGGTTTGACCAGCGAACCGGTAACCTGGCTGCTGTATTCCGATTTTGCCGTCACGATCGCCCTCGTTCACATTTACCTGCCCTACTTGATCCTCCCGCTCTACGCGGTCCTGGAGAGAATCGACCCGAGCGTTCTCGAAGCGGCCTGGGATCTGGGCGGCGGCTACATCCGGACATTCTTCTCGGTGATCCTGCCGCTGAGCCTCCCGGGTGTGGCAACCGGATGCCTGTTCGTCTTCATCCCGTCCATGGGTGCCTTCGTCACACCGGAACTGCTCGGTGGAACGCGAAGCATCATGATCGGCAGCATCATCGCGCAGCAGTTCGGCGTGACGTACGACTATCCCTTCGGCTCAGCACTGGCTTTGACCTTGATGGGGTTCATCTTAGTCGCCGCAGCTCTCATGCTGCGCGGCGGTCGACTCCGGGGAGCCCAATGACGACAAGAGATCCCGCCAGATTCGTCCTTGGCCTCTGGACTGCCATCGTTCTGTTCTTCCTGTTCGCACCGCTCTTCGTCGTCGCACTTTTCTCGTTCAATGACTCGCCGATCAGCCGCTTCCCTCTCGCCGGATTCACCCTCGACTGGTATGCCGCCCTGTTCCGAAACAGTGCCATGCACCAGGCGATCGGAAACAGCCTCATCGTCGCCGTAACGACGCTGGTGATCACTCTCACGCTCGGCATCACTGCTGCCGTGGGCATCCATCACTATTCAGGCCGTACGGCGGCCGCGCTGCGGGGGTTCAGCCTCACGCCCATGATGGTGCCACGGCTGATCGTCGGGATTGCCCTGCTCACGTTCTACAACCTGATCCGGAGCGATCTGTCGCTGCTGACGGTCATCGCCGGCCATGTCGTCATGACACTGCCGTATGTCATCCTGATTGCGTCCGCCCGGCTGGCGGGTTTAGACAAAGCAACCGAAGAGGCGGCCTGGGACCTGGGAGCGGGAACGCTTACGATTTTCCGGGAGATAACGATACCTTTTCTGAAACCTGCCATTATTGCAGCCGGTTTGATGTCGTTTACGCTATCGTTCGATGAGGTAATCGTGACGTTTTTTACGACGGGTACGGAAAACACTCTACCGATGGTCATCTGGTCTATGCTTCGCTTTGGCCTGACGCCTGAAGTGAACGCGATTGCAACGCTAACGACGATCGTCAGCGCCTCGTTCGCCGTCGTCGCGGAAGTGTCGTTGCGTCGAGCCGAGAAGCTGTTACCACAAGGAGTCTAGGATGGATCGGGATTCAATCAGTGTCTTGCTCCCGCGTGGCATGTCACGACGGCGCTTCAACCAGCTACTTCTTGCCGGGATGGGAACAGCATTGACTGGTGCCTGCGCCGACGGCGACCCGCTCGACTTCTTCACGTGGTCAACCTGGGGCGAACAGGGTTTCATCGACGAGGCACGGACAAAACTCGGGCTTGAGGTGAGATCGACCTTCTACAGCAGTTCGGATGAAATGATGGCCAAGCTGCGCGGCGGCGGCACGCGCATCTACGACATGATCGTTCCGACCCAGAACTATGTCCTTCCCGCCGTTCAGGCCGGGTTGATCGAACCGCTCGATCCCGCCCGGCTGACCAACAGCCGGAATGTGTTCGCCGAGTTCAGGGAGTCGCCACAATGGCGGGTTGACGGCGATCTCTACGGCGTCCCATTCGTGTGGGGAGCCAATGCGATGGCGTTCAACCGTGCGGAAACCGGAGAGGTCGACTCGCTCGACGCACTGTTCGACCCGAAGTTCAGCGGTCGTATTGCCATCCGCGACGAACCCGAGGACACTCTCGCGATTGCCGCCCTGAAACTCGGCATCACGGAGCCCTACTCGATGGGGGAAAGCGAACTTCAGGAAGTCAAGAAGCTGCTGATCTCGCAAAAACCCCTCGTTCGTGCCTACTACAGAAACATCGCCGACGTACAGAACATGCTGGCATCCGGCGAAGTCGTCGTCGCCTGGACTTTCCTCGCCGTCGTCGCTCCGTTGCGGAGCGCCGGGGTCGATATCGGCTGGGTCTGGCCCAAGGAAGGCGCCATTGGCTGGAGCGAATCGATCACACCGGTCAAGGGCACGGACAAGCTCGACCTGGTACAGGACTACGCCAACTTCACGCTCAGTGCCGACTACGGCGAATTCATGGCCCGAACGACACGCTACGCGCCGGCCTCCCAGGCGGCCGTCGATCGGCTGGAGCCGGAGCTGGTGGCCGACCTCGGCATCGACATCTCAAAGGTCGACCAACTCGTCTTCAAGGGCATGCCGGAGAACAAGTCGCGCTGGAACGAGATCTGGAACGAAGTGAAGGCGGCGTGATTGATGGTGTCGGCTAGTCAATCAGTCCGACCGGGTTCAGTCGACGTCGAACTTGAAGGCGTTGTGAAACGCTTCGGCGCCTTCACCGCGGTCGATGGAATCGACCTTGCAGTCCCTAGCGGCTGCTTCGTCACGCTACTCGGCCCCAGCGGCTGCGGCAAGACGACTACCCTGCGCATGATCGGGGGTCTGGAGGTGCCCGACGAAGGCACGATCCGGGTGGCCGGCATGCCGATCTCCCCGAACGACCAGAGCCGCCGGGTCACCCGGATGGTTTTCCAGAATTACGCGCTCTTCCCTCATATGACGGCCGAGGAGAACGTCGCCTTCGGTCTTCGCATGCAGAAAATGTCGAAGAGCGGAATCGCTACCGAGGTCGCCAAGATGGTCGATCTGCTGGGACTCGCCGGTCAACTTGCCAAGTATCCGAACCAGATGTCGGGCGGGCAGCAACAGCGGGTCGCACTGGCACGGGCGCTTGTCACGCGGCCCAGAGTCCTGCTGCTCGACGAGCCGCTCGGGGCGCTGGACTTAAAAATGCGCAAGCACATGCAAAACGAGTTAAAGAAGCTGCAACGGGAAGTTGGCATCACTTTCGTCTATGTCACCCACGACCAGGAAGAGGCGCTGAACCTCTCCGATACCGTTGTGGTGATGGACCACGGGTGCGTCGTGCAGCAGGGTAGCCCGGCCGACATCTACCAGGCGCCGGCCACAGCGTATGTCGCCGATTTCATCGGTGAGGCGAACCTCATCGAAGGCAAAGTTCGCGACACCAACGGAGCAAACAGCACCGTCGAAACACCTTTCGGCACTATACGAGGACACCTTGCACCCGACTTCGAACCCGCGAACGGGGATGCGGTTCTTGTTTCGATCCGGCCTGAGCACATCAAGCTCGACAACCCGGACCAGAAGGCGGATCAGGCAACGGAATTCGCCCGGAACGGATTGCTCGTCCAAACCGCCTATCTAGGGAGTGTCAGTCGCCTCAGCATTCGCCTAGGTGAAAGTGTCGTCCGCGTCGACGTCACCGGAGTCCACCCCGGCAAGCCGGGCGACACCGTTAGAGTGAGCTGGCGAGCCGAACATACCCGTGTGTTGGATACCGACTCCCGGTTTACGTCGACCGACGGCGTGAGCCGGGACAGAAAGGAATCCTGACGTATGACTTTCACAATCGTTGCACGCGACCCGGCGAGCGGACTGCTCGGCATTGCCCAGGCGACGAACCCCCTTTCGGTAGGCGCTCGCTGCCCGTTCATTCGCTCCGAGGTCGGCGCGGTAAGCACACAGGCCTACACCGACCCTGGCCTCGGACCACGCGCCCTCGACCTGCTCGCCGGGGGCCGCGTACCCGCCGACGTGTTGGCGGAACTCGGAGAAAGCGATGACGGGTTCGAGTATCGCCAGATCGGAATCGTAGATCACCATGGCCGCGTAGCGGTACATACCGGGGAGAAGAACAAGGAACACAAGGGCGCAATCACGGGCGAAGGGTACGTCGTTATGGGAAACCTTCTGGCAAGCGATCGAGTGCTGCCCGACATGGACGCCGCCTGGCATGACAACAAGCTGGAGTTGTTCGAGGAACGGTTGATGCGCGTGATCACGTCCGGTCGCGATGCCGACGGTGACGCCGGGGGTCATCGCTCGTCGTGCCTGATCGTCTACGACCGGGAATCCTACGGACGAACGGACCTCCGTGTCGACTTTGCACCCAAGAGGCCGGATGAACCGGACGCGGTAGACCTGCTGCGACGTGCCTTCGATCAATACCGGCCGATGATTCCCTACTACAAGGTACGCCCACCGAACCCGTCGATGATCGGGTGGATCGACTGGCTCCACGAGCAAGGGATCGACTTCAAGGATTGACGGAACGTGTCCCGGCTTGGATTGAACGATGTCACCTGGGTTCTGACAAACGCGCACCCGCTGTTTCGAAGAGCTTGTGCGTCCACGGATGCCGTTTGAGCCGCCGCATACTTTCATTGCGTCCACCCCCTCAGTTCGATAGACTTTGCCCCACCCATAAGCCGCACGCAAACCGGACGATGGTCCGTCTCCCTCGCCTGCGGCAAGGGTGAACGGCCATGTTGTTTCCAACCCTGGGAGGAAGACAATGAAAGCATATCCGAAACGCCTCTGGCACCACCCCGAACTTGGCTTGATCCTGGCACTTGTCGTCCTGTTCGCCATGCCGTCCCTGGCCCTAGCCCAGGAGCGCGGCAATCCGTATGGGGAATGGCGCTACCAGAGTGCCGACGCCTGGGGCACCCGCTACTCACCTGTTGACCAGATCGACGGCGACAACTTCGGAGACCTCGAACAGGCCTGGCTCTGGCGCGGAGGCAATTACGGCCCGACGCCGGAAATCACCTCCCGCGCAACCCCTACCTATATCGACGGCATCCTGTATACGGTTGCCGGAAAGCGTCGAACCGTCGTGGCGATGGACCCTGCCACAGGCGAGATAATCTGGACGTACCGCGAGCCGCATACGACGCGCTGGGAGCGATCCATGCGGGCCGGTTATGGAAAGGGCGTCGCCTACGGCGAACTGAATGGCCGTGGTGTCATTTACATCATCACCCCTGGCTTCTTCCTTCATGCCATTGATGCGAAGACGGGTCAGCATGTGGAAGATTGGGGCAAGCGTGTTCCGCTCGACGGGTTCCCCGAAAGCGGAGTCGTGGACCTGCTGGCGGACCTTCTCCCTGGCTGGGGGCCCTATGAAGACTACGGCCGCCCCTATGACCCGGAATTCGGGATCCCGGCGGAATTGGGGTACATCACCAGTTCCTCACCGCCCATCGTGGTGAACGGTGTGGTGGTGGTTGGGAGTTCCGCCGAGCAGGGCTACTATCAGACCCGCATCGAGAACGTCCCGAACGACATCCTCGCCTATGACGCCGGTACCGGCGAGTACCTCTGGAAATTCAACGTTATCCCTCGGCCAGGTGAGTTCGGACACGACACCTGGTTGAACGACGCCTGGAAATACGCAGGAGATGTTTCCTCATGGGCCCCCATGTCGGCCGACGACGAGCGCGGCATCGTCTATATCCCAACGAACCCGCCGACCATCGACTACTACGGGGGGTTTCGCCCGGGCGATAACCTGTTCGGCACGAGCGTCATCGCCCTGAATGTCCGGACGGGAGAGCGGGCGTGGCACTTCCAGACGGTTCACAGCGACCAGTGGAACTACGACCTTCCCAACTTGCCGATGGTCGTGGACATTACGGTGGACGGGGAGGAAATCCCGGCCGTGATTCAAACCACGAAACAAGGGATGATCTTTACGTTCAACCGGGAAACGGGCGAGCCGGTGTGGCCGATCGAGGAACGCCCGGTAGCCCAGACCACAGTCCCGGGTAATTGGACCGCAGCCACCCAGCCTTTCCCTACGAAGCCGGAACCGTTCGAGCCCATTGGTCTTCCTGACGACCAGGTGATCGACTTCACGCCCGAGCTCAAGCGGGAAGCTCTGGAGATCATGCGTGACTTCGAGATCGGGGGTCCTTACATGCCAAGGATTCACGTCGGGTATACCGGGAAGGCCAACATCAACTGTCAAGGTGGCTTGAACATCACGCACCCGGGTGCCATGGACCCGACTTCCGGGATCATGTACGTGCCGCACGGCCCTGGCTGCAGTGGGGGCATGGTACGGCCCGGCTCCGACACGGACGATCCCGATGACCCTTTCACGACAGGCACGACCGTCGCCGACTGGGTCAGCGGGCCCGGCGTGCGCATCTCAGGCCCCCGGGGCCTGCCGATCTACAAGCCCCCCTACAACCGGGCCTCAGCCTATGACATGAACACGGGCGAGCGCCTCTTCTGGGTTCCGATCGGAGAGACACCGGATGCGGTAAAGAACAACCCAGCACTCGCGGGCATGGATATCCCAAACACCGGCGGGGGCGTCCGGGCCATCCTGATGGTCACGGGCAGCCTGTTCATCACCGCGGAGGTCATGGGGACCCAGCCGGTTCTCAATGCCAGGGACAAGCAGACCGGCGAGCTGCTGGGCACGGTCGAACTTCCGACGCGCGCTCAGTATGGAATGATGACCTACCTGCACGAAGGCAGGCAGTACATCGTTGTGCAGATTGGCGGGATGGATTATCCGAACTCGTTGGTGACGTTCGCGCTGCCGGAATAGGGCGGCAGAGCGGGTAGCGAGTAGCAGACAGCGGGCAGCTCCAGGGAGGGAAGCTAGGCAGCGGGCAGCAGGTAGCGAACAGCTCCAAGGAGGCACACTGCCGCTCTCAAGTATCCGACACCGAAGGGTTTTGGCGCCCTGGCTGCTCGCTGCCTGCTGCTTGCTACTCGCTACTCGTCAATTCCCGGCGGCCGCGTGCCCGAGACGGACGGCTTCCGGGCTGTTGGCGATAATGAAACGGAATCCCTGCCGGATGCGTCTCTCGATATCCTGTTCGCCTGCAGTAATTCCACATACGACATCGAGCTCAACACAAACCGCCAACTGGGTCGCAAAGGCCTCTTCCAGCTTGGCCTGGAGTGCCGACTCCTGATCTGCGGTGAGCCCGCTGCCGCGTCCACCACGGCCACGGCCACCAGGCGCTCCGCCGCGCCCCCGGCCGCCACGTGCACCGCCTGCTCCACCACGTCCCTGTGCATTCGGGAACATCTGGGCCGTATAGGCGCTCCGCAGATCTCCGGGGGCGGGAATGACGATCGTGGTACCCTGGACGGCGGTGATCTCCCGCGCGTGTTTCTCTACGGCATCTATGCTTTCGAGCAGGATGATCGTGGTCAATTCGCCGTTCGGATCGAGTGGCCAGAGGTCCGCTTTCTGTCGATATTCCGATTCGGGAACTCCCCAGACCCGCGGCGCATCCCCCGCAGAGTTGGGCCGCGTTCCGTCGACCACATCCTGGGCCGGATAGCGCATGGCCCGGACCGCAAACAGAGCTTCTTCAGCGGTCTCAACGTGCGGATACATGATGTTGTAGACCCCCGCATCGAGTGCCTGCTGAATCCGCTGCTTGGCGGCTTCCGTATCCTCGTGCACGGTCGGCACGCGGAGCAACATCGGATGAGTACTCGGGTTACTCGTCGCACCCCCTTCGACAAGACCTTCCATATAGGCCTTCAGATTCGGAATACTGAAGGTCAGGGGATCTGCCTGGCTCATGAACAGAAAGTCGATGTTCGTGTCTGCGCCACGGGCGTTCCCGGCATCCGCGAAGCCTTCGAGATCCGCACCGCCGCCCGAGGAGACACCAATCGTCACGCCGCCTCGTGCGAGCACGTCGACAACCCGGTTGAGATGGGTTGTTCGCTGGCCCTCGGTGACCGGGGAAAGGACGAGCGCCATTGCGCCTGCTGCAAGCATGACGCCGAGAAAGACTCGAATTCTCATGAGACATCTCTCCTTGGTCGATCGCCACCGAATCCGGTTGCTGTTTCATCCGATACCCACAAGAGCGGAAACGAACGACCTGTTACTTTGGCTGACTGATCGCCTCACATGATAAGGCATCTGGCACGTCCCGCAACAGCGTGTTCGTTCCGCCTGCTTGCCGGTGGCTCTCGAAGTGGAAGGAGGGCTGAGGTGCTCAGGAATCGAAACGTCGATAACGGCGGCGGTGAGGGGTCAGCTCTTCTTTCCCCCGCCTTTCCCGGTGTTGCCACTCGAAGTTTCACCACCGGTGTCCGTCGTGCCACCGCCGTCCACGACCGTTTCACCGCCAGAGTCCGTAGTGCCGCTATCGAAAGCCGGGTCGTCAGTCTTCAACGTCAGGGTGTCGAAGGAGGTGGTGCCAGACCTTCCCAGAAGTCCGAAGTCGCCATCCACGACGGCCGAGTTGAACACGTGACCCAGCAGGGCGAAGGGAGCTTGTTCGCCAGGATTTGTCACCGAGACGCTCACCGTCGTGCCCTTCAGCGATGTCGCGAGCTCATAGTCCACGCCAGCTTCGATGTTTGCGCTGGCGGCTTCGTCGACGACCCAGCCGCGGCGTGCCGTGTGATGACCGACAAGGATCTGGTCGGACTGGGCATCGAGCGCCACGAACTTGAATTCGTCCCGCCCGTACACGTCGAAGACGAAGCCGCCCACAGCGTCGGCGCGGAGTGTCGAAGACAGATCCAGCAGCGACGACGTCCCGAGCCCGTGGCCAAGCCCAAGATTGACAAGACTTAGACCCGTTCCGGTGCCGGGGGCCACGCCGTATTGCCCGCCGGCAAGTTGCCAGTCTCCCGAGGGAAGCCCGGTCAAGATGCCTGCGGCAACGTCGAAGTTCTCGGTTTGCTCGAAGGTGAATTCCGGCGGCAGCACGCGGACTTCGATGTTCTCGAAGTTACCCCTCGCATTGTCGGAACCAACGCCGACGTACCCCCAGTTCAGACCATAGGCCCAACCGTTCTCAATCCGCGGCGCGAAGACATGACTGAAGACGTCGTTGTTGTCCACGACGACCGTGGCCGTCGTGCCGTTGATCGCCACCAGGACGTGGTAATACTGGTTCGCCTTGACCTGGATGTTGGACTGGACATCGACCGTCCAACCCTCGGCCGTCCGCCGCCCCATCTGGATCTTGTTCGTGGACTCATTGATGCCGGCGAACTTGAAGTCGTCCGGACTCTGATAGTCGAAGATGATGTACGCGTTGGCTTTCCATCCACCGATCGGCTTGTCGGTCAGGATGAACGCCGATATCTCGAAATAGCCCGGAAGCTGGTGATCGACATGAAATACGCTGACGGCGTCGCCGCCGAGCGATTCGGCCGAAACGTCGAGTGCCCCGTTCTCTACCGAGAACGCTCCGCTATCGGGCGCAAACCCTTCCATACTCCCGTCGTTGAAGTTGGCCGATCTCAGCACGTCGCGCGACCCTCCCGGGATGTTACCCGGCTGCGGGTCGTCTGGCGCACCAGTCTGTTCCCCCCAACCGGGGTCCTGCTGGCGGATCATGCCCAACTCGCCGTAAGGCTCGAAGTTGCGATCCGGGTTCGGCGAATCGATCGTTGGATCCGCATCGAATTCTTCGGCAAAGCGTTCCCAATCCGGGAGCCACTGGTCGGCGCCATCGCTTCTGGCCAGGTCGTTGAGGTAGTCTCCGATCTGCGGTGCCAGGGCGCGGCTTATGGCGAAAGCACCGAACGGGGCAAACGGCACGATAAAGGCGTTGAACTCACCAACCCAGTCGAGCATCCGATCACCACCGGTATTACCGATGAGGATGTCGCGGCCCGCTCCACCGTAAGTGATGTCTTCGTAAGACGGGTGCGTGTCCGGTACGTTGTTGGCCAGCGGATCGGCTGTCCCAGCCGTTGAATTCAGATCGTCATCGATGTTGATCAGATCGTCGCCCATTCCACCGTAGACATGACCGCGGCCCGTTCCCTCGACCAACCAGTCGTTTCCGCTGTCACCGAAGATCCGATCGTTGCCGTCGGTATTCACAGTACCGGAAGTCGGGTCAGTGACAGCCGGGCCCTCTGTTTCGTCAAAGTTGGGGAAGAACTCGTGGATCGGATCGATACCTGGTGTCACAACCGCTTCACCCAGGTCGTTGACCATGATCTTGCGCCACGGATCGAACTCGTCGTAGAGAGCGAACTCGCCCTTCGCCGGGTCGAACTGCAGGATGTCGCCCGGATTCACCGGGGCAATACTGTCGTACCAGACAGCGGCCTTGGCAGTGTCGCCCTGCTGGACTCTCAGCAGCCAGTTCAGTTCGCCGCTGTAGTATTCGGGAAGCGCTTCGGCGCCTGACACGGCGTCATTGCCCCAACCACTGTGGATAAAGTCGTTGCCCAGACCACCGTAGACGATGTCATTACCGCCGTGATTGAAGAAATAGAGCTGCACAGTGTGCCTGAGCTCACCCTCGATGTTAATCACCGCTTGCTGGAGGTTCCCCGGCGTGGAGATCTGGAGGTTTACCTCGTCAACTTTTTCAACACCGTAGAGAGGCTCCGAAAGAGCGGCATCATTGTTCCCGGCCTTCTCCACCTTGCGACTGGTCAGGACAACGCCGTCGTCTGAAATGATGCCGTCGTGACCCGCACCACCGGATATCCAGTTGTCCCCATGGCCGCCGACTATCGCATCATCCTGGCCATCGCCGAAGATAGTGTTGTCCCCGCCCATGCCGTAAATTCGGTCGTCGCCGGACTCACCGCGGATCAGGTCGCTCCCCTCGATCACTCTTTCGAACCCGAGATATGCCGGCGGCACGTCACCATGGTCGAGAGCGAGCTTCCATCTCTCGTAATCGAGCAGGTCCACGCCTCGGGCCTTAACCAGAAGCGCGCTGTCAGGATCGGCATGACGCGCTCGATCGAAGTTGAAGTCCAGGTTGGCGTGCGAATTCACCCCATTCGTTCCAACGATGCGGAAGATGTTGCCGTTGTCGCCCAGGATCACACTGGCGTTTCGGGCATGGCTGTCAGCCTCGGAGACGAAGACCTGGCCGTCGGAAGGCTGGTCACCGGCAACATTGAAGCCCGGATCGCTGTGCCCGGTCCGGGTGCCGGCGCCGCCGAAGATCATGTTGTTGCCACTCGGATCGCGCTGCCAGGTTGCCGTCAGGCCGAACTGGTTCGAGTTGCCGCCGATGATGTCGTTCTGGCCGAGGTTGCCGAAGATCACGTCGTCGTTGATGCCGCCTTTTATGTAGTCGTCCCCGTCGTCGACCGCCTCGAAACTTCGTGGTGTGTCGACCGGCGTGCCGCCCTGCCAGGACGGTGCGCGCGAAGTGCTGAGGATTGCCCACAACGCGAGCGGATCGCTGTCCAGAGGCGTTGGGTCGATAGCGGATCCACTCGTCGCCTGGCCGTCCGCAAAGAGTCTGCCCGCAGCCCAGACATCGAAGAATACGGTGCCATCACCCTGGATGGTGTCATCGCCGCGCTGACCGAAGATCATGTCGTCGTGCGGACCGCCGGCGATAAAGTTGTTTCCGTAGGTCCGGTCGAGCTTGTCCTCGTCAAGTTCGTCCTGATCGAGAGGCACGCCCGCCCAGGTCGTCATCCCGTCGTGGACGGTGATCACGAAGTCGCCCCAGAACGGCGGCAGACCCGCCCAGTTCGGATCGCCGTATTCGGTCGAACGGTCTGCGGAACGGTTGATCAGCAGGTCTCCAAGCTGGTCAATACCGGTCGCATAGATCTCTTCGCCTGCCAGAGTCCGGAACCGCGGGTTCGTGTTGACATCCAGACCGCCAGTGCGCTTGAGCGTGACATTGTTGCCGAACACCATATCGCGATCCGAGCCGCCGTCCAGCATATCGTCGAACGAACCGCCGATGACGATGTCATCGTCGTCCTGGCCGAGAAGGACATCCGTACCACCCGGTATCAACTGGCCGTCCGGGGTGGAGAACACCGTCTGGATGAAGTCAGGTACGGCGGCGCCGGTGCCAGCCTGGCCCTGATCGAATGTAATAACGCCTTCATCACCGATCAGGATGTCGTCTTCGGTACCGCCCTCGACCCAATCGTTACCCGATCCGGCAAGGACGATGTCGTCGCCGCCGCCTGCAAAGATGACAGAATCGCTGGGCGGCAACAGCACCGAATTACCGTCCTGTGAGGCGGTGACGATGCTGGAGGGAACGTTCGTGCCTGGATGGAACAGGATCAGGCCGTCGCCGAGGATCACGTCTGGGCCGTTTCCGGAATTCACCGTATCGCTACCGGATCCGGACAGGATGAAGTCGCGCCCGATGCCCGACGTGATCTGATCGTCACAACCCTGAACAAAACTGCCAGTGCCGTCGATAAACCGAGTGGCGATTTCTCCTAGATTAGTCGACTGATCCTGATAATGGACCTCGCCCTCGTCGCCCAGCACGATGTTGTCGCCGTCCGACACGCTAATCGTGTCACAGCCTAAACCACCGATCACCACGTCATCGCCCAGGCCTGTTGTGACCTCATCGATTCCGACCTCGGCTTCCGGCGCGTCGTGAGGTGACCGACCTGGAATCCCGAACACGTTGTCCAGGTACCGGCTCTCGATCCAACCCCGCTTTCCGCTGCCCGTCTGGAACAAAATCCGACCTTCGTCACCGAACACGATGTTGTCGCCGTCGCCGATCGTGATGTCGTCGTCGCCCAGACTGCCGATCACGATGTCGCTGCCCGCTCCGATGCTGCCTATGCTTGCACCGACCGTAATCGTATCGTTGCCGCCCTGGACGAATGTCCCGGCAAGATCCAGGTACAGGCTCGACACCTCGCCCAACACCGATGTGTTGTCTGTGTCGTTCTGCCCCTGGTACTGGATGAAGCCTTCATCGGCCAACACGATGTTGCTCCCGTCCGCGACCGTGATCGTCTCGTTCCCCAGGCCACCGATCACCACGTCATTGCCGGTGCCCGTGCTGATCGTGTCGTTGCCCAGCAGCGCATCGCCCGCACCCATCGGTGCGAAACCGGCCTCGTTCAGATACCGGCTCGTGATCCGGTCCCGCAGACCGGTCCCTGCCTGGTAGGTGATTCCACCTTCGTCGGCCAGAACGATGTTGTCGCCGTTTCCGGCCGTGATCTGGTCATCGCCCAGGCTGCCGATCACGATGTCCGCACCCATGCCCGTCGTGATTGTCTCGTTCCCGCCCTGGACAAAGGTGTCCGGACCTGTGACAGGGTTGTCGAGGTACAGACTGGAAACTTCCTCAAGCACCGTAACGGTGGCTGTCGGGTCCTGTATCTGATACTTGACGAATCCTTCGTCGGCCAGAACGATGTTGTCGCCGTTTCCGGCCGCTAT
>PVBE012490214.1_pt1 | contig 15016 bp, 17 predicted proteins | sample 1631181 | NCBI WGS metagenome assembly PVBE01 (sample SAMN08397723, study PRJNA350692) | Marine metagenome, whole genome shotgun sequencing project. | isolation source: water | place: Pacific Ocean | collected 2012-04 | reverse complement strand
TCGAGGAGGGAGATGCGGGTGATGCAGCTTATATCATTCGCTCGGGCAAGGTAGTGATCCAAAAGGGAGGCCGTGGAAGCGAGCCCTTACAATTGGCGGAATTGGGGAAGGGAACCGTACTGGGCGAGTTGGCCTTGTTCGATGGGCGTCCACGCTTGGCGTCAGCCGTTGCCTTGACCAATGTCACGCTGATCCGCATGTCCAGGGAAGCATTTCTGGATCGGGTATCGACGATGGACCCTGCGATGAAGGACATCGTATTGACAATGGTGGCAAGGGTTCGAAACATGGCCGATGAGTTCATGCGGCGGAAAGCCGAAGTAAACTGGTCGGATTGGAAAAGGCCGGAGTAATCGCGCCAATCCTCACCAGCGTCTCCCTTCCGAATGTCCGCTTTCAGGGGTAAGGCGGACATAAATCATGTGGTGTAATCGATCCCGCATACACAATGCCATGGGTGGCGGACAGGGGTGCGGGCTGGTGCCGCATAAACAGATAACGTCCTAATTCTCGCTCATTAACGGCGGCTGGAAGGCCGTGATCGGCGGCACATCGCCAACCCACTTCTCGACTTCGACCAGAGTGCTCATGGCGCTCGGCCCCTGGCCGAGGCGCGATGTACCCTTGTCGAGCGTCAACACGTTGGGATTACCGTGTTTGTCCAAACTCCCCGGGCGGCTCGGATCTTCGGGGTCGTACCAGGCGCCGCTCGGCAAGCGCACGACGCCCACCTCGATGCCGTCCCCCACCGCTACCCCGGCCAGACAAGCACCGCGGTCGTTGAAGACGCGCACCACGTCGCCCGCTTGGATACCGCGCGGCGCCGCGTCGTCGGGATGGATGAGGAGGACCTCGCGGCCGTTCACCTTGGCCGCCCGGCTGACCGGTCCCATGTCCATTTGGCTGTGAAGCCGCGTCTTGGGTTGGTTGGAGATCAGATGCAGCGGGTGACGCGCCGCCTTGTCCGAGCCCAGCCACTCAGCCGGCTCAAGCCAGGTCGGATGAGGCGGGCAATCGTCATAGCCGAAGCCGGCGATGCGCTCGGAATAAATCTCGATCTTGCCCGACGGGGTGTCGAGTCTATGGCCCTCGGGGTCGCGGCGGAAGTTCCGGAACAAGACCAGGTCCTCGTCGGCTTCCGGCACCTCCACGTGGCCCTGGTCCCAAAAGGTATCGAAGTCGGGCATGGTATAGCGGTTGGAAAGCGCGCCGGAGCGGAACTCGTCATAGAGGTGGCGCAGCCATGCCATCTCGTCGCGGCCTTGTGTGTAGGCAGCACGGAAGCCCAGGCGCTCGGACAAGTCGGCGAAGATGTCGAAGTCGTTGCGCGCTTGGCCTACGGGCTCCACCGCCTTGTGCATGGCGATGATATATCGGTCGCGCGACGACGAGCCGATGTCGTTGCGTTCAAGCGACGTCGTCGCCGGCAAGATGATGTCGGCGTGGCGCGCCGTCGCCGTCCACCACGGTTCGTGCACGACGATGGTTTCGGGCCGCCGCCAGCCTTCGATCAACCGGTTGAGATCCTGGTGATGATGGAACGGATTGCCGCCGCACCAATAGACCATGCGGATATCGGGCAGGGTCATCGGTGCCCCGTTGAAATCTATGGTCGAGCCCGGCGACAGCAACATGTCGGTGACCCTGGCCACCGGGATGGCAAGGCCAAGCGGGTTCTTGCCGGTCCCCAGACTGGGCATGGGGGCGATGGTATCGCGGTTGCCGATGCCGTTGATGGAGCCATAGCCAAATCCGAAACCACCGCCGGGCAGGCCGATCTGGCCCAAGAGCGCGGCAAGTGCTATGAGCGCCCAATAGGTCTGCTCGCCGTGGTCTGAGCGCTGTAGGGACCAGGTCGCTGTCACCATGGTGCGCTCAGCCGCCATTTGCCGTGCCAATCCGCGAATCGTCTTGGCGTTGATGCCGGTAATGGCTTCCGCCCATTCGGCATCCCTGGGCGCACCGTCGGACTCACCCATCAAGTAGGCGATGAAGCGATCGGCACCGGTGCAATACCGATCCACGAACTCACCGTCGTGCAGCCCTTCGGCGACCAAGGTGTGGGCGAGGGCCAGCATCAGGGCGGTGTCGGTGTTGGGACGGATGGAAAGCCACTGGGCGTCGAGAAGATCCGGGCCGTCGTCACGCAGGGGGCTGATGTTGACGAAACGCACCCCGGCATCGACGGCACGGCGCAGCCAGACCTCGTAGGCATGATCCCCCATGCCGCCGGAATTCACCTGTCCGTTCTTCAGGCTGATACCGCCAAAGGCGACCATGAGCCGGGTATTATCGACGATGCTGGACCAGCTGGTCACTGGCCCGCAGGCTGATTGGAAGCCGCCGACGATGTGGGGTAGGAAGACCATGGCGGCGCCATAGCTGTAATTGGTGAACTGATCGGTGCAGCCGCCAAAGCCGTAAAGGAAGCGGCGGACCTGGGTACGGGCGTGATGCATACGCCCGGCACTCGACCAACCGTAAGAGCCGCCGAAGATGGCCTGGTTGCCGTGCTCTTCCTTGACCCGCGCAAGCTCGCCGGCGACCAGGTCGAGGGCCTGTTCCCACGACACCGCGACGAAGGGCTCGCGTCCGCGCCCCGCGCCGCCGGCGTTCGCACCGTCGCGCAGATAGCCTTGGCGCACCATCGGTGCCGCAACCCGGGTCTCGTCGTGGACGGCGTCGGGCATGGCGTCGATCAGCGCTGAGGGTTGGCCGTCGTGGGCGAACGGCTGCACCCCGACCAAACGCCCGTCGCGGACCTCGGCGGTGAAAGCACCCCAATGGGAAGAGTGGCTGTGATAGGTCGTGGTCATGTCCGGTCTGGCTCCTTCGTTGCCAGAATATCCGGCCCGGCGGGAAATTACGACGGTCTTGTAGCAAATTAGTCGTAATTTAGTTCAGTGCTTGTTCAAGGTCGCCAATCAGATCATCGATATCTTCCACGCCGACCGACAGGCGGACAAGCCCGTCGTCAATGCCGATCGATGCCCTGATATCGGGGGGGATGGAGGCATGGGTCATGATCGCCGGGTGTTCAATCAGACTTTCAACGCCGCCCAGGCTTTCGGCCAGCGAAAAGAGTTCGCACCGTTCGAGAAACCGGCGCGCGGGCTCCAGCCCCCCCTTCACGACAGCCGTCACGATGCCCCCGAAACCATTCATTTGGCGTCGGGCAATGCCATGCTGTGGATGGGATTCAAGGCCCGGATAGTAGACCTTTTCAATATGCGGGTGGCGTTCGAGGAACTGAGCAATCTGGGCAGCGCTTTGACAATGCTGGCGCATGCGCAATGGCAGGGTCTTAAGGGCGCGCAACACCCAAAATGAACATTGGGCCCCAGAATTGCGCCTACCGCATTGGAGAGATATGACAGGCGCTCGGCAAGATCGTCGAAGGGGCTGTCGCCCGAGACGACCGCTATACCGGCAACGAGATCCGAATGACCATTGAGATATTTGGTTGCCGAATGCACAACGATATCAATGCCATAATCCAAAGGTCGCTGCACGTACGGGCTGGCGAAAGTGTTATCGCATACGCTGATGAGCCGGTTCTTGGCGGCCATCTCGGCAACCTTTTCAAGGTCTATGACGTTGAGCTGCGGATTTGTCGGGGTTTCAACCCAGATCATTTTGGTCTCGGGCCGGATGGCCTGCTTGATGCCTTCGAGATCGGAAAAATCAACGAATGAGAAATCAAGTGCGGAAGATCGCTTGCGAACATCTTCAAACAACCTGTAAGTGCCGCCGTAAAGATCGTTGCCGGCAATGACATGGTCGCCCGCGTCCAACAGATCCAAGACCGTGCTTGATGCAGCCATGCCGGATGCAAAGGCAAACCCTTGCGCGCCGTTTTCCAGGTCCGCCACACAATCTTCGAGCGCTTTGCGGGTCGGATTGTGGGAACGGCTGTATTCATAGCCCTTATGAACACCCGGGCTTTGCTGGACGTAGGTAGAAGAGGCATAGATCGGCGTCATAATGGCGCCGGTAACGGGATCGGGTTGCTGACCGGCATGAATGGCACGGGTCGCAAACCCCAAGCGGCTATTCCTGGTCATTTAGAACCCTCTTTATGTGTGCGTTTTCGGCCTCTGCCGTCTTTTTCGATTTGCAAGGTGTGTAGAGATTTTATCGCATGTAAGATAGCTATGGTAACTTATTACAGCCATAAATACTTGAAAATTTAGCGAAAACCGCTAAAAATATAGGCATGGCAAAATTGGATACCATCGATCGCGCAATCATCCGGAACCTGCAACGCGACGGCCGCATGGCGGTCCAAGACATCTCGGAGCGTGTCGGCCTGTCGCCGACGCCCTGCCGTCGGCGCATCCGCATTTTGGAAGAGACAGGCGTCATCACGGGCTACAGCGCAATGGTCGATCCAAAAGCCTGCGGCCTTTCCCTTTCTCTCTACGTCTTTATTAAGCTGGAACGCAGGACGCGCGAAAACATCCGGCTTTTCGAAGAGGCCATCATGCGGATGGACAAGGTCTTGCAATGCCAGCTCATCACAGGCGCCTATGACTACCTGTTAACGATGCACGTTCCCGACATGTCGAACTATGAGGCCCTGCTGCGCTACGAACTGGCCGACGTTCCGGCGATCGCCGAAATCCAGACCAGCATCGTCATCTCCGAGGTCAAAGCGAAAAGAGAGTTTGCTCTGCCAGAATAGGCGCGATCACAAGAGTGTCAGGCCGCCGTCGACGTGGATGACCTGACCGGTGATGTATTGGGCGTCACGGCTTAACAAGAAATCGACCGCCGCCGCCGTGTCGGCGGGAAGGGCTATGCGCCCCATGGGGTTGGCCGCCGCCGCCCGATCCCAGAACTCGCCCACCAGCGCCGAGTGGCCAGTGGCGTCCTTGCGCGTGAAGCCGGGCGCGACGCAATTGACGCTGATCCCGTCGGGTGCCAGTTGCAGGGCCAGGTTCTTGGCCAGGCTCTCGACCCCGGCCTTGGCGGCGGCGGTGGCGGCGAACGACGTGCCGATGACGCCAAAGACGTGGACGATAAACGACGAGATGGCGACGACCCGGCCCCAGGGCGAGGCGCGCAATGGCTCCAGCGCCGCCGTCGCCATCTCGAAAAATGCCTCGGGCATGGCGGCCATGGACCGGCGCAAGGTCTCTGCATCGACCTCGCCTATGGGGCGGCTGTCGGCCATCCCGGCATTGCTGACGATCTGATCAAGGCGGCCGAAGCGCGCCAGCGCCGCCGTCACTAGGCCCGCGGCGGTGCCCGTCTCGCCCAGGTCGCCCAAGACCAGTTCGGTCTCGGTGCCGGCCTGGCGCGCTTCGGCGGCGACCGCCTCCAGCGCCTCGCGGTTCTTGCGCGTGTGCATGACAAGGGCCGTGTCCGGACCCGCGATGCGGCGGCAGACGGCAGCGCCGATACCGCTCGCCGCGCCGCTGACCAGAACCACGCGTTCGATGCCGTTTGTCCCTTTGTTTGCCACCCGGTCTTCCCTCCCTGTCTCTTCACGGCGGCGCAGTCTGCCACAACCCCCCAGGTCAGGCCAGAACGACGCTGCCGTCGCCTTGAGCAAGCGACGCGAGATCCAACTCATCGGTAAGAGACAGGAGATGGGCCGGGCAGCGGACGCAGTCGGAACTGCCGAAGCCGGGAACGGGAACGCGGACGCCGGGCTGGCGCCCGGCCTCTTCAAGGATGGCGCACTCGTTGCCGCCCACCACGGCAACGACGGCGGCGACGCCAAAGGCCTTGGTCAGGTGATCGATGTGCCAGTGAACCGTCTTCTTGCGCCTCAGGTGGCGGCGCACCCTGGCGCGGATCCCACCGGGCCCATTGGCCGAACCGCCGTAGAGATAGTGCCCCGCCGCCAAACGCCGCTTGGCCAGGCGACGGATGGGAGGTTCGTAAGGACGGGATACCTCGATAAGGAGGGCATAGGCGCCGGGTGCGTCGGGCAAGCCGTCAGCATCCCGCCACTTGAGGGTCACCCTAAAACTTGTAGCCGTAACGGAGGCCGAAGTTCTCCAGGCCCTCGTTTTCGCTGCACAGTTTGGCGTTGGAGATGTGATCGAGGAACAAGGAAACGCCGTGATGGTCGGCGAAGCGGTAGCCGATATCGATCGATTCCCGGAACAGCACGCTGCAACCAAGCTCCTTCTTGTCGCGGGCGTCGGTGGTCGTCTCGCCGTTATGGTAGGCGCCGCCGAAGGAGAAATCGAAAAATGCCGAGTCAAAGAACTCGAATTCCCAGGTCAGGCCCAGATAAACCTGGCTGGTATCGCCCTGGGAATTGACGCTACCGCCGAAGTGCGGGCGCGGCGCCCAGACGATGTCGAGAAAGTCGGGCGAAGTAAACAGCACTTCGAGGTTGCCGTCGTATCCGCCTTCCTTGTTGTGGCTAGCCGGACCTTGGTCGTGGATCAAAAAGCCTAAGCGAACCTCGGAGACGATATCGCCACCGCCGCCCGCCAAAAATTGGTTCGAAGGTGGCGCGGCGGCGGGCGCCTTGGTCTGAACGGTGCGGCGCGGTGGCGGGGCAGGTCTGGGCGGCGGGGCTGCGACAGGGGCAGGGCGGACGGGTGCGGCGACGGGCGGAGCTACCCTGGGTGCCGGCTGGGCGAACGGGTGGGGCTGACGCAGCAGACGGTCCATGTCGTAGACCGCTCCCGACGTTCCCGCTTGCGCACCCGCCGCCAAGAAGATGGCGACGATGCCGGCAATCCCGGCCACTATGGACTTCAAGACGATCCCCCAGACATCCGCACCAAACGTAACAAATCGTTACTTTGTGTAGCCGTCTCCCTATATGTTTGTCCAGAGGGCTTGGCGTTGACCCGGTGGGCGGCGGAAGGCAACATGCGGTGGGGTCGAGCCAAGAATATTGGCAGCTCTTCCAAAACGGAACAGGGGCTACGCTTGAAAAAAAGCGACACGCATTTCCAGGACGGCGAGACTATTTTCCGCGAGGGCGAACCCAGCCGCTCGGCCTACGCCATCGTCGAGGGCGACGTAGAGCTCACCAAAGAGAGCGAGAAGGGCCGGGTGACCTTGGCCATCTTGAAACCGGGTGAGATGTTGGGAGAGATGGGCATCTTCGATCAGAGCCCGCGTAGTGCCACCGCCCGCGCCGTCGGCAATGTCACAGTCAATAAAATTGGGCGCGATGAATTCCTGGAATCGCTGAAAGAAGAGCCGGACGCCGCATTCCGGTTCATAGGCAAGCTGGTCGAGCGTCTACGCACCACCAACGAATTATTGGTCAAGGGCCCAACCATTGAGGTACCGGCACCGGATCAGAGCGTCAAGCCGGGATTCCTGGACCGCCTTCTAGGCATGCGGCCGGGAACCGGGGCACGCCACGCGCGGCCCAAGCGCATAGAGATCCGAGTAGTGCCGCTGGACGGCGACGCCGACTCCCGGGTGACCCGTCATGTGGTCGCGGCCGTGGGAAAACGCCGGCGCGTCAAGGCCCGCATTATGAAAGAAGTTTTGGATACCAACAGCGCCATCGATCCGGTCGTTCAGGTCAATGCCGTGACGGCCAAGGGTCGCCGGCTGCTGGCAAAGGATCAGGCCGACCTCATGATTTGGGGCGACGTCGACGAGCCGGGAACCAGTCTGCATTTGCGATTTGTTCCCGCCGAGCCTGAGGACGAGGACCTGGCCGGCACCTGTGGACCGATCTTTCCCATCAACCTGCCCGTCAACTTCGGTCCCGAGTTCGCCGACATCCTCTTTGCCGCAGCACTGGCGGCTATCGTCCCGGCGGACGAGGGTAAGGAAAAAACCTTACCTTGGCCTTGCCCAAGGCGCTGGAGGCGGCATTACCGGCGGTCCAGGAATTGCCCCGTGATCTGACGAGCCGGGAGCGGGCGACGATCCTTGTTAGCACAGCCAACGTGGCGGCCACGTTGGCGCGTAACGCGGGCGCCGTCGAGCTCTATCAAATGGCAGCGCAAAATTACCGTGCCGGCCTGGAAACCATGACCCGCGATGCGGCACCGCTGGAATGGGCCATGATTCAGCGCAACTTGGGCATGGTACTGCAGGCCCTCGCCGAGCGCATGGAGGACGCCGAAATTCTGGGTACCTGCGCCGATTGTTACCGCGATGCATTGAAGGTCCTGACCAAGGCTCAGTTCCCCCGCCCCTGGGCGGCGACGCAGAACCGCCTCGGCATGGTGCTTTACAAACTCGACCTGAAGACCGGCGACACCGAGTTGGTTAAACATTCTCTTGCCGCCTTCCAAGCGGCACTTCAGGTCTACACCCGCGCCGACCACCCCATGCGCTGGGCCGAGGTGATGAACAATTTCGGCCAGGTAGCCCAAATGCTGGGTGGCCAATTGCGCAACGCCGAAGTCCTGGAGAAGGCGGCGGAGGCCTGCCGTGGCGCCCTTGAGGTAAGGACCCGCGAGGAAATGCCGCTCTTGTGGGCGGCGACCCAGAACAACCTGGGATCGGCTATGTTCCTCCTCGGCAAGCTAAGCGGTGAGATCCTGCACCTGGGAGGAGCGGCCGAAGCCTTTCGCCAGGCACACGGCCTCTATCGCACCTATGGTGCCACGAGGATGGTGTCCATCACCGAGAAGAACCTAAGCCACGTTGAGCGTTTGCTCGCGGCCCGCGCCCCGCGGGGCGTACCCAAGATGAGTTGGGAAGGCGAGGAAGCGCAGGAATCGGCCGATATCATCGAAGAAGAGCCGCCGCCCGAAGTCGCCTAGAGATTGAAGGGAGATCGATGACGATCTTCTCCCTCCTCGGCGCCCTCGCGCTGGCCGCCGTTATCTGTATCGGCGCTCCGGCGGCGGGCCGGGCGGAAGTGGCGGTCGACCTGGAGCTTGTGCTGGCCGTCGACGTTTCCGGCAGCGTCGATCCCGAGGAGGCCCGGTTACAGCGCGACGGCTATGTCCAGGCCTTCGTCGACCCCCGCGTCATCGAAGCCATTCGTTCGGGATACCTGGGCCGTATTGCGGTCGTCTATTTCGAGTGGGCCGGCTTCGGCTACAACACCATCGTCGTCGACTGGACCCTGATCGGCGGCGCCGACGATGCCCGGGCCTTCTCGGCGGCCCTGGCCGACAAACCCATCGTCACAGCGCGCCGCACCTCGATCAGCGAGGCGCTCCAGTTCGCCCAGCCCCTGTTCGATGCCAACGGCTTCACCGCGCGGCGCCGGGTCATCGACATTTCGGGCGACGGGGCCAACAACCACGGCCGACTGGTCACCCTGTCGCGCGACGAGGCCGTCCTCGCCGGCATCACCATCAACGGCCTGCCCATCGTCAACGACCGGCCGAGCCGATTCGGACGGCCGCCGATGCCCGATCTCGACCTCTATTACCGGGACTGCGTCATCGGCGGTCGGTCCGCGTTCTTGGTCGTTGCCGACACGTTTACCGATTTTGCCCGCGCTATCCGGCGCAAGCTGATCTTGGAGATCGCCGGGCGCACCCCCGGCCGGCCAGTCTCGCCGGTGCGCCGCGTTGCAGCGCGCCGGTCCCCGCCGTGTGACGCCGGTGAGCGCCGTTGGCAAGGATTTATCGACGATTTTTAGAATGTAGGGTCGGCCACCCACCGGGGTGGAGCCGCGAAAATGGAGTGAACGCATGGACATCGATATCCAGCCGTTGAGCCAGAAAATCGGTGCACGGGTGATCGGCATTGACCTCTCCCAGCCCCTCGACGAAGCCACCTTCGAGCGCCTTCACGCGGCGTGGCTGGAATCGGCGGTGCTGGCGTTCCCCGCCCAAGAGGCAATGACGGTCGCAGACCACGTTACCTTCAGCCGCCGCTTCGGCGAACTGGACACCGACAGCCTGGCACGCAACTCTTTGGCCGGACACCCCGAAATCTTTGTCGTTTCCAACGTGACCGAAGAAGGCAAGTTCGTTGGTGCCCGGGTCAGCCGCTCATGGCACAGCGACGGTCAGTACCTGACCGAGCCGACCAAGGCCTCGATCCTGCACGCCCGCGAGGTGCCGCCCAGCGGCGGCGATACGTTGTTCGTCAACATGGCCGCCGTCCTGGACGCCCTGCCTAATGCCACCAGGCAACGCATCGACGGATTGAGGGTGGTGCACAGCCGAGTCAAAACCCATCCCATCTTATTCCCAAGCTGGCCACCCCTGACCGAAGTGGAAAAGGCGTGCATGCCCGATGCCATCCATCCCCTGGTGCGCGCCCATCCCGAGACCGGGCGCAAGGCGCTTTACGTTGGCGGCAACTCAGCTTGGGAAATCGAAGGCATGCCTCACGACGAAGGTCGCGCTTTGATCCAGGAGTTGCGGGACTTCGCCACCGGCGAGCGTTTCGTCTATGCCTACCGGTGGAGCATCGGCGACGTCCTTCTTTGGGATAACCGATGCGCCATGCATTGTCCCACCGACTTCGATGAGGCGACGCATCGCCGGGTCATGTATCGCACCACTGTCAAGGGTGATGCACCCGTCTGACGATCACCGCCACGGTGGACTGCTTGACCATCTTTGTATGGAAATATTTGGGCACCGGACCGGTGCCGGTCTAATAGCAAATCTCTAAAGTGTCGTATCCTTGACCCCAGCGATGAAGTTATCGATGAGGGTCTTGGAGTCATCGGAGACCGCGGTGTCCTGGGAGTCGGCGAACAAATAAAAGGCAGCCAAGGTGTTGGCGATCTGGGGTATTTTCTTGGGCTTTTTGTAGTCTTCCGGCTGGATGATGACGATCGACTGAGCCGCCTGTTTAGTCGTCTTCATCTTGCCGCTCTCGACCAGGCCGATGGTGCCGACGATCGTCTTTTGGGTCTGCGCCTGGATCTTTTCCGGGGTCTTGTCGTCGGTTTCCTTGGCGACGATTTTGAGAAATTTGCGAGTATTGTTGATTATTTCTTCGGGTTTGCCCTGGACCGGCCTGGACTTTCCGCTCTTCAACAACCATACGCCCAACATCAAGACGACGAAGGTGATGGTGGCTCCCATGGTGACTTTGGGTTGTCCGGAATTGAGGATGATCACAATGGCCAGGGCCAGGGCCAAGAGCGCCGACCAGCCGATTTTTTTCCAGATTTCGTTCATTGCCACACTCTTCCTCGAAATCCATTTCCCAACCTACCTACAATCATGGCGGCGTCAATGGATGTCGTTGGGGTTTGACACGAGCAAAGGAATGTTGGACCCCCCACCCGATCAAGGGTAGAATCGTTATTATGTCTTAAAACTCCGTTGGATGGGGCGACCGGGGACTGGATATGGCCGATCGGAACGATCAAGAGAAGGCAGGCGAATCTTCCGGCACCGATCCCTCGGGCGCTGCCTATGAGATTCCCGTCGAGGTGATCGCCGTCCTCGGCACGGCGGAGCTGCAGGTCAGCCAGATCCTTAAATTAGGCCGTGGCGCGGTCGTCGAGTTGGATCGCGTCGTCGGCGAGCCTATCGAGGTTCACGCCAACAATCAGTTGATCGCGCGTGGCGAGGTGGTGGTCATCGAGGACCGACTGGGCGTGCAGATGACCGAAATTATCAAAAGCGAATCGAGCTGATGGCGGTTACAGGTAAGTCGACGACCTCTGATCCCTCTATCTACCGAACCGCCAATCTCTTGATCCGCAAGTACGGCGAAATGGTACCCGTCGGCGCCATTATCAAGGCCGACTCCTTGATGGAGGCCGGTGATTTGGCCGGGCAGACCCTGTGGATGAAGGTCGCCAAGGCGGCGGAGGAGCTGTTGTCGGATGAACGCCCCGGCGACGCCACCGTGCATTAACCCCCGCCTCGTTCCCTGCTAACGACGCGTGATAAGGAAAAGGAATAGAAATGAGCGCTTACGTGATTGCCATGTTCGACGTATCCGATCAGGAAAACTATGCCAAGTATGCAGCCTCGGCGCCGGCGGCAACGGCAAAATTCGGTGGCAAGGCGATCGCGCGCGACGCCAACGCAGGGACCTTAGAAGGCGACTTCTCCCCCGAACGCGTTGTCATCTTGGAGTTCTCCACCGTCGAGGACGCCAAGGCCTGGTACGATTCGCCCGAATACCAGGAAGCCCGAAATTTCCGCCTCGGCGCCGCCGATTTTCGAATGCTTGTGGCCGACGGCGTCTAACCCATTGTAATCTGGTACTGGCCCGCACCCCGTCGCGGCGCTACGTCATGATGCGCCCGGCAGCGCCGCGACTGTTTTTGCCGCTCCCATCCATGCCGCGCGGACCAGCGCCGCGTCGTTGCCCATTTCCATCATGGTGACGCCGATATCGGCATAGCGCCTGACCGTCGACGCGTCCATGCCGACCCCCAGCATGACGTGCTTGCCCGCCTTCTTCGCGGCGGCGCAAGTTTTGGTGACGGCATCGACGATGCGCTCGTCGCCAACATCCAGCCCGGTACCGACGCCGAGCGACATGGAGTAGTCCGACGGCCCAAACAGCGCGAAGTCGACGCCATCAACGGCGAAGATATCGTCGAGACGATCCATCGCCTCGACGTGTTCGATCATGATGCCGATCATCGGCTCGCGGTCGCTCCATTCGACCCACTCAGGCCCCGCCTTGGTGCCCCAGCCGCCGGCCACGCAGTTGCTGCCATAGCCACGGATGCCACGGGGCGGAAACTTGGACGCCCGGACCACGTTGGCGGCGTCATCGGCGCTGTGCACGTCGGGTACGATGATCCCTTCGGCGCCGATCTCCAATGCCTTGCGGATCAGGTAGGGATTGTCCCGGTCGACCCTAAGAATAGGGGCCACGCCGGCGGCCAGGGCGGCGCGCACCATGCCTTCCATGGCACCGTCTTGGCGCCAGGCATGTTCCGAATCGATACGGATGAAGTCGAGCCCGGCGAAGCCAGCCTGATCCATGATGGCGGGGCTCCAGCTATAGATGACGCTGCCGCAAACCAAGTGTCCGTCGTTCAGCTTGGCACGCAGTTTGTTCGGTTCCAAACCCATCTGTTCCCTCCTTAAGTGTTATACCAAGGACGCTAGGCGATGGCGGAAGCGACCGCAAGCTCAGCGACTTTGGCGTTCCCTTGATCCATGCTACAGGGAACGCCTTCGCCACGCCCGGGAGGACGCCATGAGCGCACACCACCTGCCTTTCACCCTTGAGGAGTACGGCGCCAGGCTATCCGCCTGCCGCGAAGCCATGGGCCGGGCATCGATCGACATCCTCTTGGTCTCGAGTCCCGAGAACATCAATTACCTCACCGGCTACTACAACATCGGCAATGCCATGTATCAGGCCCTGCTGGTGCCCCTAGACGGTGATCCACGGTTCGTCTTGCGCAAGCTCTTTTTCGAGGGCATCGGCGGCGTCTCATGGATCACCACGGGCGTCGCCGTCCCGGATACCGAGAACATGTTGGACGCCACCCGTTCGGAGATCGAGGCCATGGGCGCCCGGTCTGCCCGCATCGGCTACGACGGCGCCGACATGCACCTTCCGGTCGATATCGTCGACGGCTTGCGCGCCGGACTTCCAAAGGCAACCCTGGTCGGCGTCGGCGGCATCGTCGAGGCCGGGCGCGTCATCAAGTCAGCCCAGGAAATCGATTACATTCGCCAAGCCTCGGCGCTTTCGGTGCGCGCCATGGAAGCGGGTATCGCCCGCATCGCCCCCGGCGTCACCGAGAACGATATCGCCGGCGCCATGTATCACGAGATGATGAAGGGCGGCAGCGGCCTGGTCAGCAACCAGCCTTATATATATGCCGGCATCCGTGAACCGGCGCGGCGTTCGAGCTTCGAGCGCAATGTCCTCAAGGCCGGTGACAGCATCTGGTTCGAGGGCTCGGCCAGCATCCACCGCTATGGCGGCCCGATCATGCGCACCTTCTCGGTCGGCGAGCCGCCGGCGGTGGTACAGAAGACCCACGACGTCATGGTGCGCGCATTGAACGCCATCTTGGCGGCGGCGCGCCCGGGGGTAACGTCGGGCGAAGTTGATCGCGCGGGACGGAGCATCGTCGAGGAAGCCGGTCTTGGAGAGCGCTGGCTGCACCGTACCGGTTATTCGGTCGGTGTCAGTTTTCCGCCCAACTGGGGCGAGGGCTACATCATGGACCTTAAGCCCGGCGACTCCCGGCCACTGCGCGCCGGTATGGTCTTCCACACGGTGCCCTGGGTGCTACTGGAAGATGTCGGCGCCATCGGCCTCAGCGAGATCTGGCGCGTCACCGACGACGGCGTCGAGGTCCTGACCGAAACGCCGCGCAAGCTGCGCGTCGCCTGATCAATTGGTCGTGAAAAAGTCCCTCGCCTTCGGCTCGGTATACTTTTTCCCGTTTTCAATACGGCCAAATCGGCCCTTGAGGCGGCTCGGCGGGCCGCCCCAAGCACGCATTACTCATTGTCAACATTGAAGGAAAGTACGACTTAAGCGTCAGCGAAGGACTTTTCTTCACGGGCGCCTAATCAGCCCCAGCAGGGAAAGACCTTGGACAGGCCCCGGGCGACAAAGGGGACCAAGGGCATGTCCCACAGCTCGGGGTGATTGTAGGCCCACGACTTGATCTTCTCGGCGACATGCTGCCAGCCCAAGGAATCGTTGGGCGGACAGGCACGATATCCCTCGACCCGGTTGAAGACGGCGCCATAACTGATGGTCACCACGTAGGCTTGGCACAATTCCCGGTGCGAGAGCGCGTTCGAAGAGCACAGCGTGGCGAAATAGGTGCCGTCGGCATTGAAGGGCGAAGCCTTGGCGGGCCCGGCCAACAATACCAGACCTGAAATCATCGCCGCGGACACGATACGATGGATCATCCATACCTCCCGTGGACCTGATGGGCGAGGTCCCGGCGCGGGCGGTGGGCACCTTGGCCGAGGTCCAACCGCTCCGTTTAAAATGTGAGGCTTCGGCTCCGAATATTCAAGGCACATGTTCCCGACCAGAAGGAACTATTCCAACGACGGGGAGAATTGGGTAGTGTTGAATCCGTTTCGGAAGCTACTCGAATAGTATCGGTTCGAGGTGTGATCGCGTGGGCGACTGGGGGCCTGGTTTAGAAAGGCGACGGAAACATGACCAAAGCCAAAGCCCGCGAACGGGCAAAAGC
>PVBE011857302.1_pt1 | contig 15016 bp, 20 predicted proteins | sample 1631181 | NCBI WGS metagenome assembly PVBE01 (sample SAMN08397723, study PRJNA350692) | Marine metagenome, whole genome shotgun sequencing project. | isolation source: water | place: Pacific Ocean | collected 2012-04 | reverse complement strand
CTTTTGAAGAATTCAAAGGAGAAAACCAAAAGAATATTGATGAAATCAAAAAAAATGGGGTTGCTGACCCTATTCTTCAAGAAAAAGTTGATAAGTTAGCTGAAGATGTTGCTACGAAAGTAGAATTAAAACAAGAGTCAGAACTTAAAGACAAAGCACTTGAAGATGCAAAAGAAAGACTAGATGCTATTGAAACCAAACTTGCTAGACCAGAAACAGGACTAGACACAAAACAAGTAGATGTTCAAATGAAAGCATTTAGCAAATGGTTAAGAAAGGGAGATTTAGACCCAGAAGAAACCAAAGCATTGTATGAGAGTGATGACACATTAGGTGGTTATTACTGTCCAACAGAATATGTAAACGAATTAATTAAATCGGTTACAGAATTTTCGCCAATGCGTTCTATCGTTAGAGTTAGAAGTACAGATAAAAGAGGCATTGAAGTTCCAAAAAGAACAGGACAATTCTCAGCTAGTTGGGTTGCTGAAACAGGCACTCGTAGTGAAACAACAGGGTACACAACAGGATTAATGAGTATTGATGCTCACGAATGTTATGCACTTGTTGATATGTCACAAGCTATGCTAGAAGATTCTGCTTTTAATATGGAATCTGAAATGGCTACTGAGTTTGCTGAACAATTCGCTGTTGCTGAGGGAACTGCTATTGTATCAGGTAATGGTGTTGGTAAACCTTTAGGGCTTACTGACTCTACTGCTGGTGTTTCTAGCACAAATTCAGGTCATGCAACAACGCTTAAAGCAAATGGTCTTTATGATTTAATTTATGCAATTAAATCTGACTATTTGAGAAATGCGAAGTTTGTTATGAACAGAAGTACATTTGCCAAAATTCTTCAATTAGAAGATACTGCTGGTCAAAAAGTATTTCATGTTGGACTTAATTTAGTAAGTGGTGCTCCAAGTACAATCGCTGGTTATGGATATGTCCTAGCCAAAGATTTTGCTAATGTGGGTGCTGGAACAAAACCTATTGCTTTTGGAGATTTCTCACGTGCATACACTCTAGTTGATAGAGTTAATATGTCAATTATGCGTGACCAATTTACCCAAGCAACATCAGGTAATGTGCGTTATATCGCTAGGCGTAGAGTTGGTGGTACAGTTGTTTTGCCTGAGGCGATTCAATTACAAAATATATCTGCATAAGATAGGAGATATTTATTATGGCTAGAGATATAGCAAATAATACTAAATCTGTGACTTGTCAAGACGCTAAAGTCTTTACAGCAGATACAGATGGCACAACAGTAGATACACAAGGTTTTGAATCTTGTATGTTTATTGTGAATAGTGGTATCGAGGGAGATACATTGTCAGGGTCTGTGAAGTTTGATTTCATTCTTCAAGAGTCTAGTGATGATTCTTCTTGGTCTGCTGTGACTTCAAGTACTAGTGTTACAGAAACAAGTGTTGACTCATCTGGTATATTCCTAACTTTAGATGCGAATGGAGAAACTCCACAAACATCTCAAATTGGATATATTGGTGGAAGTAGATACGTAAGAGTTAAAATTGATGCAACAGGAACTCATAGCAACGGGACACCAATAAGTGTTCAAGCTGTTTTGGGTAATCCTATGGATTCAACTGACGCTTAAATAATCGGCACTTATGTGCCTAGAATGTGGGAGTGCCTCATTATCATTGTTTCACTCCCCGTTCGCTAACAAAGGAGATATTATGCAAATTAAAATGACACAAAATGCTTTTGGTATGGCAAATGCACATGGTAATGAGTCTAAAGAATATAAAGAGGGCGAAATTGTCAAATGTGATGCAGAATGGCAAAAGAATTTAGCAACAGTATTTGTTGAAAATGGTTTTGCTATGGAAATTAAAGTTTCCGAGCCAACAGAAAAGAAAGCAAGTAAAAAAGTGGCTAAAAAGAAAGCAACTAAAAAGAAATGATAAAAGATGGCAAGAAGTATTGGCTCAACATTTCTATCCCAAATAACTAGTGGTCAGTTAAGACCATTTTATGCGATAAAAATGGAGTTCACTAGTGGCACACTACTACTTGCCACAACATATGCAGATTTAGTTATAAGTGGAGAAACATATCTAGGAACAGGAAATATTATTCAAATATCTCCAATCACAGAAACAGCAGACACAAGAGCCACAGGAATAGAAATATCCTTAAATGGTTTAGACACATCTATTTTATCTGCTGGATTAAATGAAGATGCACAAGGTATGGTTGTTGAACTATATTTTGGAGTAATGACCACAACAGCAAATGCTGATGCGATAGTTGATACGCCTTATCAAATTTTCTCAGGTTTTATAGATTCAATGGTGTTATCTGAAACAGGAGAAAATTCTAGGTTAGTATTTGCAGTAGAAAACAAACTTGTGACTTTGGAAATACCTGTGGATAGAAGATATACCGACCAAGACCAACAAGAATTATTTACAGGAGATAAAGGTTGCGAATTTGTGACATCGCTTCAAGACAAATCAGTGGCTTGGGGTGCTGGTGTTCAAATTCCACAAAAAACTAACGCATGAATACGCAAGATGAAGTTGTTAAGCTGTATCAAAAGTTTGATAAATACAAAAAGAATACTGATAATCAATTACATTGCCATATAGAGCCGTCATTTGAATTAAATCAATACAAAGTCCATAGACATAATGGAAAAGTTGTTGCTTTTACTAATTGGGCATTTATGAGCGAGAAACACGAAGAACATTATAAAAAGACAGGTCAAATGTTATTTAATTTTTGGGATAGTGGCGATAGATGTTGGATAGTAGATTCAGTATGCCATGATGATAACTTTAATGCTGTTTATGAATGGGCAAAAAAATATTTTACACAACAATTAGGAATTGGTGTTCCTGTATCATGGTTAAGAGTAGAAGATTATGGAAAAATTAAAGAGAAGAATACAAAATTTACAAAGGAAGAGTATATAGATGGGTAGTAGTGTAAATAGTTTAATTAGCGTAATAACAATGGCAGTTGTTGCGGTTTATGCACCCTCTCTTGCCTTTACTATGGGTGGTTTAAAAGCTGGAGCTATTATTCTTGGCACTATGATTATAGGACAGGCGTTAAGTGTAAAACCTAAAATAAGAAATTCATCTTTACAACAAAGGTCTTTCGCACAAGAAACATCAAATCGTTCTTTAATGATAAGACAGCCAATAGTTGCGAGAGATATTGTTTATGGTACTACTAAAAAATCAGGTGGTATTTTATTTATGGAAACATCTGATAATAACAAATATCTCCATGTCGTTGTTCAATTAGCAAGTCATGAGATTAACGCAGTACAAAAAGTATATTTTGATGAAAAAGAATTAACTTTGTCTAGTGGTGGCACAGATGCAAATGGAATTACTCAATGGAATGTGACAGCACCAAGCACATTTTCTAGTAATTCAATATTTGATGATGGTAAAAAAACAGTAAGAGTTAAATATCATCTAGGCACAGATACACAAGTAGCAGATGCAGATTTAGTAGCTGAGTCTGATAAATGGACAACAGCTCATAGATTACAAGGAATAGCTTATGTCTATGTTAGAATTGCTTATGACCCTGATGTGTTTCCTAATGGCGTACCAAATGTTAGTACTGTAATACAAGGTAAAAAATTATTAGATATAAGAGATTCATCAACAACATATTCTTCAAATCCAGCTTTAGTTTTATATGATTATTTAAAAGACACAAGACTTGGCTTGGGTGTAGATACAGCTAATATTGACTCTACTTCATTTACTACTATGGCAAATTTATGTGATGAAGATGTAACTTTGTCGGCTGGTGGCACTGAAAATAGATACGAGTCGCATGGGATTGTATATTCTGATATAGCACCAATGGAGATTATTGATGATATGTTATCTTCGTGTGTTGGAACATTAGCATATTCTAATGGAAAGTTTATGATGAAAGGTGGGCAATATGTATCGCCAAGTGTTTCTTTAGATGAAGATAATTTTGTGGGTGCTATAAATTTAGTTGCTAAACAATCAAGAAAAGATATGTTTAATACTGTTAAAGGTATTTTTACAAGTGACGAATCTAATTGGCAACCAACAGACTATCCAATGGTCACATCAACAAGTTATGTAAGTTCAGATGGAGAAACTATATACGCTGATATTGATTTACCTTTCACTAAATCAAGTTCCATGGCACAAAGAATTGCAAAAATAGTTCTCAATAAAAACAGACAACAAATGCAATTAAGTTGTAAGGTCAGCATGAAAGCATTTACTTTACAAGTTGGCGACACAGTACAGATAACAAACACAAGACTTGGTTTTAGTAATAAGATATTTGAAGTTGTTGATTGGAGTTTTTCTTTAGGTGCAGATATGTTCATAGATGTAGTTTTTAAAGAAACCTCATCATCAGTTTATAGTTGGTCAGCAGAAGAAACAGCATTTAGCTTGGATAATACTACACTACCAAGCCCAACAGATGTATCAGCACCAAGTATATCAGCAACAGATGAATTGAGAGCATATACAGAAACACCAATTACTGTTCTTATTGTAACTTGTGAGTCTAGTCAAGGTACAACCAATGAATTTGAAGTAGAAGCACAAAACTCAACAGCGTCAGGAGATTATATTTCTCTAGGTAAAAGTAAAAACAATATTTTTGAATTAGTAAATGCTCAAGATGGTGCAACTTATAATATCAGAGCAAGGTCAGTAAATGCTTTTAATGTTTATTCAGCTTATGAAACTATTGAACATATTGTCATTGGTAAAACTGCACCACCAAGCGATGTAACTAATTTTTCTGTAAACATTATTAATGGAATGGCAGAATTATCTTGGACACCAATAAGCGATTTAGATTTATCTCATTATGTTGTAAGACATACCACAGATACAGCATCTCCAACTTTTGAAGAGGGCATGATATTAGCTGAAAAAGTATCAAAACCAGCATCAACAATATCTTTACCAGCAAAAACAGGAACATACATGATTAAAGCTATTGATGTATTAGGAATTGAATCATTAACTTCAACTAAATCAGTAGTCATATTAAATCAGATTGACTATAACTTTAATGTAGTAGAAACCTCAACTCAATCTCCAAACTTTTCTGCTGGAACTAAATCTGAAGTTGATGTAGTAACCAGAGAGAGTGTAAATTATCTTCAATTACTAACAGGCGAATTATTTGATGATGCAAGTGGTAATTTTGACTCTCAATCAGGAAATTTTGATGATGGTGGAGATACTGCTAATAATGTTGAGGGATATTATGATTTCCCTGTGCTTGATGTTGGTGGAATATTTACTTCAAGAGTAACAACTAATGTTGGGTTTACTAGATTTGACTCAACAACTTTATTTGATAATTTTAGTGGAAACTTTGATGCTAGAGAGGGATTATTTGATGGCTCTTATACAGAATTTAATGATGTTAATGTTGAAATGTTAATTGCAACTAGCAACGATAACTCAACTTATACAGATTATAGGGCTTATATTTTGGGCGATTATAAAGCAAGATATTTTAAATTAAGAGCAAAATTGACAACAGATACTTTTACTTCTTCACCAAGCATACATACTTTAAGTGCAACAGTAGATATGCCTGATAGAACTGATGCTTTAGGTAATATTTCATCAGGAACAGCTGGTGGTGGAAAAGTAATAACTTACACTCCAGCTTTCAAGTCAGTACAGGCAGTAGGTATTTCTAGTGATAATTTAGCAACAGGAGATTATTACACCATAACGAGTAAATCAGCAACAGGTTTTACTGTTACATTTAGAAATTCAAGTGGAACTGTTATTGACAGAACTTTTGACTATGTTGCTAAAGGGTATGGATATTTGGAGAGTAGTTGATACAATATAAGAAACTATGCTATATTTTAAGAAGATAAATAAAGGGCAGATATGAGCCAACACGATTACGACATAGCCAATCAGACTTTTCCTAATACTAGGAGTGATTTAAACCTTGCCCTGAAAGCATTGGCAAGTACATCTAGTGGGAGTTCTGCACCAAGCACAACTTTTGCCAATCAATTATGGTATGACAGTTCAGCTAATATTCTTTATATAAGAAATGAAGATAATGATGCAAACATCACGATTATGGCATTAGACCAATCTAATGATACAGTAGAATATTTCAAAGCAGATAGCATAAGAACAGCATTAATTGAGTTTACAGATGGCGATGATGCTCTTAGCATTGCAGATGGTGGTGCTTTAACAACATCAGGCAATTTATCTATTGGTGGCTCTAACAACGAATTAAGATTTTATGAGGGTGGTAATTATGTAGGATTTGAAGCACCAGCTTTATCTGCCGATAAAATTTGGGTATTACCAACAGCAGATGGAAGTGCTAACCAAACTTGGACAACAGATGGGTCAGGAACTTTAACTTTTGGAACATTACCTGTTGCTGGTGGTGGTACAGGTGCAACAACTTTAACAGCTAATGGTGTGTTAATTGGGAATGGAACAGGTGCAGTTACATCAGTTGATATGTCAACTAAAGGAAAATTATTATTAGGAGATGGCTCTGGAAATCCCTCACTACTCACAGTAGGTGCTAATGGCACAGTATTAATGGCTGATAGTGGAGAAACAACAGGTGCTAAATGGATTGCTGGAGTTGGTAAACAAACTATGTGGATACCAGCTGGTGCTATGTATCCAAACACTACTGCTGGTTGTTCTGACTTAGCACAAGCAGAATTATCTAATGGTCCCGAAATAAAAGTTTTAGATTTTGATGCAAGTTCAGATGAACACGCACAGTTTACAGTATGTTTCCCTAAATTATGGAATGAGGGAACAGTTACTTTTCAACCATTTTGGACAGTAACAGGAACAAATACAGGCACAGTTGCTTGGGGATTATCAGCAGTAGCTTTTGCAGACAGTGGAGATATTAATACAGCTTTTGGAACTAATGTAGTTACAACAGCTAAAGCTCACAGTGGAACATCAAACGACTTAGATGTGTCAGCAGAAAGTGGTGCAGTAACCATAGCTGGAAGTCCAAGTACAGATGAAATGGTTTTCTTTCAAATTATGAGAGATGTATCAGCAGATAACCAATCAGGCGATGCAAGACTCTTAGGTATTAAATTATTCTTTACAACAGATGCATTATCAGATGACTAGGGGATTAGATGTCAAACTTTGGATATAGAACATTAGGATTTGGTAGTTTTGCAAATAGAGGCAGTGCTGTTCCGATAACATGGGCAACCACTGTAACATCAGCTACACACAATGATAAAATTGCATTTTATTGGACAGGTTTTGATACTAGTACACCTGGCACATCAACAGCAGTAGGAAGTGTAGCAGACAACACGATAGATGGAATGGTTGGCTCTAATAGTGGTGGCACAGTAACCATAATATCATGTGTATGGACAAATTTTAATAACCACCCATCAGGATATTTTTTTGGAATTACTCTAACAGAGAGTGGGAGTGCTAATCCAGGTCAAACAGGTTGGACTTCTTTTACTTGTAATGGCACAACTTTTAATAAAACCGATGCACAATTTAATGTTACTCGTGTTCCGTCAGCTTATCAACCTCAGACAACTTACGATAATCTATATGCTTATACTTGGGCTACATCAAGTGGTGGCAATCCTTTCGGAACAACAAGTGGAACAACAGTAGATGTAAGTATGAGTAATGCATGACAATAACAGTAGAAACAATAACAGAATTAGATGATGATATTTTTAATAGTTTATACGCAGACAGTGTAGATGATTTAGGTGCTGGTAGTATGTTATTTCCTAAAGAAATGAATGCTGATGAGAAAAAAACCTATACAAAAATGATGTTAGAAAAAGATATAAAAGTATTCTGGAAAGATGATAGTACTCCATTAGCTTATGGAAGTGGTTATGTTTTACCTACTTATGCTTATTATGAAAATGGAGATTATACACAGACGAAACATACCTTTACTAATTTGTTTTTGTTCAATACAGCAGTAATGGGAAATCTTGATGGCAATAAAAATTGGATAAGAACAGCCGAATTATTTACAGCTATGAAAAATTATTTAGTAAGCGAACATTCAGTAGATGGAATGTTAATAGAGGCAGTGAAAGGAAAATCTTTGGCTCTTTCTTTTAAACAATCACAAGCGAATGGAGTTTGTCAAGGCACATATAGTATTAATAGTCATGGTGTAACAGATTCACTAATATGGGTTTACTAATGAAAGTTACTAATGAACAATTATTTGATATGATGGTTAAATTAGATGAAAAAATGGTATCAATGGATAATAGACTTATGAAAGTTGAGGCAGTTATGAATAAAGGTAGAGGTGCTATCACATTATTAGCATGGCTTGGTGGTATTAGTGCTATTATAATAGGATATTTCTATAAGGAGTAATTATGGCTGGAGTCAAGATACAAACTGCACAAACCGACAATGCAATTACTTTAGCTCAATTAAAGGCATATCTCAAAGTGGACTCATCAGATGATGATACAGTTCTCGGTATTATTAAACAAACAGTAGATTCATGGGCAAAAGAATACACAGGTAGGACTTTATGTACTACAACTTATGATTTATTTATAGATGATTTAGCAGACCAAAATGTACCCATTCAAGAGGGTATTTATGATGGTGTTGATATGAACTTTGCTAAAACTACTATTAATTTACCATTTTCGCCTGTTTCTGCAATTACTCATGTTAAATATTATGATGATGATGATACAGCTACTACTTGGGCAAGTTCAAATTATAGATTAGATAGTGCAAGTATGCCTAGTCGATTTTGTTTACAAAGAAATATAACTTATCCAACAGGATTAAGACCAACAAATGGCTTTGAAATTCGTTATGTTGCTGGTTATGGTGGCGAGAGTGCTGTTCCACAACAAATAAAACAAGCGTGTTTAATTTATGCTAGTTATTTATTTGAACATAGAGGAGATAACGAGAAAGATATAAAAGCACCTTATTCTGCAACAGCTTTATTGCAACCTTATGTCATAAGCAATTTATCAACAAATCCTTATAAAACTAATTCTAATTATGGAGTGCTTGGTTAATTATGTATCTTGGCGAATTTAGAAATAGAGTCGCTTTACAAACTCTAGGTGGCAGTATAGATGCTGGTGGTGGTACATCAACAACATGGAGTACAGAAACAACAGTTTGGGGCAAAGTAGAAAATTTATCAGGTAGCGAAAATATGTTTGCTGACCAAATAAGAGCAACAGGAAGTTATAGATTTACCATAAGATATTACTCATCATTGACCACTAAATACAGATTATTGCATCGTTCTAAAACATTTGATATTACCAATATTAAAATATTAGATGAGGGCAAAGAAAGATATCAAGAAATAACAGCAACAGAGGGAGTAGCTTTTGGGAGTTAAAGTCACTATAACACATAATATGCCTAAAAAGATTGATTCTGCTATGAGAAAATTTGAGAGCAGTATTAATCAATGGGTAGATAAAACAGGAACTTATTTTAGAAATGAGATTGCCTTAACTATGAAAAATTCTCCAGCGACAGGTAAAAAATATAAAAGAGGTAAGAAATGGCATATTGCATCTTCTAAAGGAAATCCACCTAGAGTCGATACAAGTATATTGTGGAACAGTATTCAATACAAAAGAACAGGTATTGGCGAGGGTTTGGTTAGCACGAATGTAGAATATTCAGAAAAATTAGAAATGGAAATGGATAGACCCTTTATGAGTAAAAGAAGTAAAGCATATAAAAATGCTATGATTAGAGGCAAAATGTTAGCACAAAGAATAGGTATTAAATAATGGGATATCATTCTTTTGATTTACAATCGGCTATCTTTTCTCTCTTGTCAGGAGATAGTACTTTAGATGGTTTGATTGGGAATAATAAAATATTTGATTCATCAGCACCACAAGATACAGATTTTCCTTATGTGGTTATTGGGTCAGAATCAATTAGAAATGTTGGCACAACCACATTAGATGGCAATGTTTATAACATAGATATAGAAGTTTGGAGCCAATATAGAGGTCAAAAACAAATTAAAGATGTAATGGAAAGAATTTACAATTTAGTCAATAATGCTACAATATCGGTAAGTGGTGCCTCATCTGTTATGAGTTATGTTAACAATGCAACAACAATGACAGAGGTTGATGGTATCACAAGACATGGTATAGTGAATATAGACTTTACTGTATATGACAGTTAATAACGAGAGGTAAATAAAATGGCAGTTCAGAAAGGAAGTGCAGTATTAATGAAGATAGGAAATGCTGGTAGCCCAGAAACATTCACTACTATTGGTGCTTTAAGAAGCACATCTATCACAATTAATGCTGAAACAATAGATGTAACAAATAAAGATAGCTCAAGAGTCAGAACATTACTTGCAAACGCTGGGATTAAATCATTCTCGGTTTCAGGCACAGGAATTTTTGATGATGGTGCTACTCATCAATCTGTTTTAACAGCTTTTAGCGCGGCGACATTTTCAAACTATCAATTCTTAGTTCCTGATTTCAATACCTTTACAGGTGCATTTCAGGTAACTAGTATGGAGTATTCAGGCGAATATAATGATTCGGCTCAATATTCTTTGACTTTTGAAAGTGCTGGTGCGGTTACAATAGCGACAGTTTAATATGTGGTCATCTAAAGATATTACTATTGAAAAAAAGAAAATGCCTTGCATGGTCAATGAATCTAATAATATGATTGAAATTGAAATGCCATTTGATTTAAAACTACGCAAGGCAACAAGTGTTACTATTGATTCAAAAGATTACAAGATAACTTCTATGGAAGATGTTGGAGAAAGAAAAGAAACTTTAAAAATATTAATTGAGGTACAAAGCAATGACAAATCTATTAAAGGCAGAAAAGACTCTAAACTTTCCGAATGACAAGACCTATCAAGCGAAAATGTCGCTTGATACTATTATGGGCATTGAAACTGCTCTAAATAGTTCTATTCTTGCTGTGGCTAACAAGCTATCTGCTGGTGGCTTAACCCTTTCGGATATTATTATAATTATTACTTTAAGTGTTCGTGCTGGTGGTAATGATGTTAAAGAAGCAGATATAAAAGAAATGGTATCTGAGATTGGTTTAGTAAAAGCAGTTGAGGTTGTGGGAGATTTATTGACTATGGCATTAACTTCCGACAATGAACAATCTGAAGAAAAAAAAAGTCAGGTTTAACAGGTCAAGAAAAATTACCTGTTGAGAGGTGGTATGAAGTTTGTGTTGGAATGATGCACTTATCTCCTAAGTGCTTTTGGAATATGTCTATTAAAGAAATTACTCTCGCAATCAAAGGTTTTAAAGAATATAATGGAAATAATGACTCTCGAATGGATAGGTCTGAATTAGATAAATTGAAGGAAATGTACCCTGATTATTAGATATGGCAACAGAACTAGATAAATTAATTGTAAAAATCCAAGCCGATATAAGTGGTTTAAAGAAAGGATTAGATAAAGCAAACGCCCAAACTAAGAACGCCTCAAAAAAAATGAGTTCTAGTATGAATCAATTCGGGCAAACTATGGATAGAATAGGTAAGCGAGTTTTAGCTTTCGGCTCTGTAATCGCTGTTGCTTTTGGTACTTATCAAATAAAAAAAATTGTAGATGCTGGTAGACAGGTTGAAGATTTACAAGTCAGATTAAAAGCATTATTTGGAACAGCAGAAGAGGGTGCAAAATCCTTTCAGGTTATGTTGGAATATGCTGGTAAAGTTCCTTTCTCCTTAGAAGAAATACAAAGAGGTGCTGGTAACTTAGCAGTTGTCGCAAAAAATGCAGATGAATTAAAAGAGATTTTATTCGTAACAGGTAATGTGGCGGCGACAACAGGTTTAGATTTTAGACAAACTGCCGAACAAATTCAAAGGTCATTCTCATCAGGTATAGCATCAGCAGATGTATTCAGAGAACGAGGTGTTGGTGCCATGCTTGGTTTTCAGAAAGGTGCAGAAGTTAGTGTAGCTGAAACAGTAAGAGTTTTTAAAGAAACATTCGGTAAAGGTGGAAAGTTTGGTAATGTAACAAAAGATTTAGCTACTACCTTAACAGGTACTTTGTCAATGCTTGGAGATAAATTACTACAATTTAGATTGGCTATATCAGAAACCTTTATGGTAGAAATTAAGAAAAGATTATCAGGTATGAATGATGCACTCCAAAAAGCAACTAAAGATGTTGAAAAATTAGGTAATGAGATTGGTAATAAACTAGCTAGTGCTGTTGCTTTATTTGCTGATAATATTGATGTCATTATTAGAGGTTTAACAGCATTAGCAGTTTTCCTCACAGGTGCTATGGGAGTAGCGATTGTTAGTTTTGTTGCTGGTTTGGGTGCGATAGGAGTAGCAGTTGCATCTATAACTACTGCTTATACTCTTTGGGGAGATGAAATTATTGCATCTTATGGCTGGTTATGGAAAAAAATGAAACTCTTAGCTGGTTTTAAAGCAAGTAAACCTCACGAGGCATGGGAAAGATTGCGAGATGCAGTAGAAAAAAGCAGTACACAAATGGAAAATTCAGTAGAAAAAATGGGTACTGTTATTGTAACAGAAGAACAAATGAAAGAAATTACCCAAGATTTATCAAAAACATTTGAAGATGCTGGTAAAGATATATCAGATGCATTTGGTAAAGCTGTTATTTCAGGCAAAAGCTTTAGAGATTCAATGAGGTCAATATTAGTTGCTGTTTCAGAACAAATAGTTGCTACTATCGCACAAATTTTAATCATAGACCCATTAATTAGAAAATTAACTAATTCTTTAAAAGAATACCAAAGTGCTATTTCTACATCAGGTGGAAGTTTATTAGATAGTTTAATTCGTGTTGGAGTGGGTGCTTTTGCTGGTGGCATGACATCATCTGCTGTAACTCCAGAGGGTATGACTGTTGGGTCAGATTTATTAAATGCCAGAGGTCAGGTAATTGGTACACAACAACAACCAATGTCTTACAGTTATAAAGCCAATGGTGGTTTTGTTGCACCTAATATGCCTTATATGGTAGGCGAAAGAGGTGCTGAAATGTTTGTACCCAAATCTGCTGGTAATATTATTCCTAATAGTGAAATGGGTGGTAATGTCGTTATTAATCAAAGTTTAAATTTCTCAACAGGAGTTGTACCAACAGTGAGAACTGAAATTATGAATTTAATGCCACAAATTAAAAAAGAAACAGTAAGTGCAGTAGCAGAGGCAAGAAGTCGTGGTGGTACTTTTGCTAGGACATTTGGTGCATAATGACAGTTCCAAGTTATCCATTGACCATGCCAACTAACCCAAGTAATTTTAAAACTTCTGAATGGAGAATTGTTAGAAGTGTCGCTGTTGCTACTTCTCCCTTTACTATGGCTAGTGAAAGTGCAGATTTTGGTGGTGCAGTATGGACAACAACTGTCACATTACCACCTATGAACAGAACAGATGCATCAGCTTGGCAAGTATTTTTTATGCAATTACATGGAAGATATGGAACATTTTACCTTGGCGACCCTGATAGTAAAACAATTCAAGGTGGTTGCACAGGTACTATAAATGTTAATGGTGCTCACTCGATAGGTGCTTATTCAGTAGCAGTAGAGAGTACTCCAAACAGCACAGTGATTTTTAAGAAAGGAGATTACATTCAATTCGGAAGTGGTGCTACACAAAAATTACACATGGTAGTTGCAGATTGCACTTCTAATGGAAGTGGTCAGGCAACAGTAGAAATTGAGCCACCATTAAAGACAGCATTGGCTGATGACTCTGCAATTGTCTATTCAAATACAAAAGCAGTTATGCGTATGGACTCTAACGAATTATCTTGGAATGCTGATGAGGTTTCCGTATATGGCATATCTTTTAGTTGTGCTGAAGTAATCTAGCGATAATACCCTCAAATTAGATGAATAAGAATATCTTGTCAAGATACCTATAACTATCCTGTCAAATAATTTTAAACCCTTAAAATGACGGCAATTAGCTCGTTTAATCGCTATGCGTTCAGTTTTGGCAAGAAACCAGATTGGAGATATTCTTAAAAATAGGTTATAATAATAATATAGGTAATAAAAATACTTATAATAGGGTAAAGTTAATTGGTACACAACAGCCCTTAAAATAGATGAAATGAAAACCAATTTATCGGTATGAGCCATAGAGGAAATAGTAATGATGCCCTCATCTGATAGTCAGAACTTTAGGCGAGTTCAGTTTGATGCTTTAGTTTTTTTATAGGAGTTCGTATGAACGAAAAAATGCAAAAGCTAATTAACAAAAAAATAAAACATGAAGATTATGACAAGTTCATTAATTCTGTGTATAAGAAGATGGATAATGAAAGTGGTCGTGACCCAACATTTAAAGAAAGTGTCACGATTATCAAAAAACTCTATCGACTTATTCTAGAGTGTTCATGGAAAAGATATCGTGGTCATGTCAAATTCAAAGAAACTCGTGGAAGAAGACATACTTGGATTCGTAATGGTATATGGCATATCAATACTGAATACACTAGTTGGAGAAATATCATTCATAGTGTTTCACATTGGACAGAATGGCTTAAACATCATGTCAGCAAACCTCACACACTTCAACAATTTAGAATTGAAAAACAGTGTGTTGAGTATGCGTATAAACATAAATGGCACATGGGAACTCTAATAAGAGAAACCAAGCCAAAAGTAGTAATAGACAAAGATGTTCTTATGGTTGAAAGATTAACTAATAACATTCTTAAAAAAGAATCAAAGTTAAAAACTACAATTAAGAGAACAGAAACTCTTTTGAAGAAAGACAGAAAGAAATTGAAGTATTATCAAAAGAAGTTAGACCAACAAGCATCAGAGTAATCTGATAATTTAACCTACTAAAGCATCAAACAAAAACATTAATAACAGTAAGAGAAATCTTACAGGAGAAAAGGTAATGGACAATATTGAATTAACAGAAGATGAGCTTGTTCTTGATAGACATATATCAAGTTCAG
>PVBE010194726.1_pt1 | contig 15018 bp, 12 predicted proteins | sample 1631181 | NCBI WGS metagenome assembly PVBE01 (sample SAMN08397723, study PRJNA350692) | Marine metagenome, whole genome shotgun sequencing project. | isolation source: water | place: Pacific Ocean | collected 2012-04 | reverse complement strand
CCTGGTACTGGCGTTGGGCTCGGGCGCCAACTTCATTGCCCGGGCCACCAGTAGTAATCCCGGGAGTACGGCCGATATTCTGGTCGAGGCGATCCAACACCCGGGCTTCTCCTTCGTCCAGGTGTTGAGCCCGTGCCTGACTTTTCAGCCCGAGCAGCGCCACTGGAAGAAAATGGTGCACGCTGCACCGGTGGAGCCGACTTCGGATCCCGCGCAGGCGGCGAGACGTCTGATGACCGATGACAACTTCTTCGTCGGAGTCCTGTTTCGCGGTGAACGAGAGCCTTTCCATGACCCTGTGGCAAAGACTCTGGTCGATCTCAGCACGCTGGAAAGCACCTTCGAAGTATGTATAACCGCCGGTAACTCGGAGCAGGCCAGTGCCGGATAGAGTAGGCTCAGTAACCAAGTTACTTTTGCGCATTGGTAAGTTGACAGTGCCTTCTAGTGGCGCGGGTTGGGTAACACGGATCAGGGAGAAAGCAACATGATATTCAGTGATATCGAGATGCTCGGCCGGGTCGAGCGATTGCAGGAGATCATGAAGGTTGAGGAAATCGACGTCGTCATCGTCTCCTCCTATCACGGCAACCTCTACTACGCCGGGTTCTGGATGATACCCATGGGCCGCTTGAACTTTACTGTGGTGCCCGCTGATGGGCCGGCGACCATCATCGCACCCAGCATGGAACGCGGTCGTGTACCCTTTTATAGCTGGATAAATGATTCACGTTTCTACAGTGACGAGGGTTCTTCTCTGGCAGGACTAATGGCAATCGCCAAGGAAGTGCTGGTCGAACGTGGCTGCGCACTCGACAGGGTTGGGGTAGAGAAAGATGTCATGCCGGTCGGTGTGCACGAAGCCCTCCATACTGCTCTGCCGGGATCAGATTTTATCGATGTTTCGACCGCTCTGATGGAGCAGCGGCTGGTGAAATCGAGGGAGGAGGTGGATCTGCTGCGAGCCAATGGCCAGATCTCCGATGTTGGCACTGAAGCGATCATGGCAGCCATGGCAGAAGGCAGGACCGAGCTGGACATATCAAACGAGGCCCTGGTAGCCACCGACCAGGCACTTGTGGAACGATTCCCGGGACTCGAGAGCTTCGGCACCTTGGTCACCTGTGCCTCCGGTCCTCGGAGCGTTATCCCACATGCGGTTTCTACTGGCCGGAGGCTCGGGCGCGGTGAGATTGTTAACTTCAATATACTGTCAGTGGTGATGGGCTACTACGTCTCCCAAGAGCGCACCCTGTCTATTGGGCCATTGCCCGACCCTGCTAGAAAGCCTTTCGAGACCGTCATTGAGGCCCACGCTCGTGGCCTCGAGGCAGTTAGGCCCGGGGTGAGGTGTGGCGACGTAGCAAGGCGCTGTATCGAGGTTCTTGAACGGGCTGGTTATGACCAACATCAACTTCACGGTCCTGGGCATTCGTGTGGCATTATGGGTGCATTCTGGGGGCGCGAGGAGAAGGGTGAGATCAGGCCCTACAATGACAATGTACTGGTGCCTGGCATGGTGATCACCATCGAGCCTGCGGTGTACCTTCCGGATGTGGGTGGCTTCCGGCATTGCGACGTCGTCGCTGTGACCGATGACGGGTACGAACTACTGACTCACTACGACAGGGGCCTGATCGAGCTTCGTTAGGCAAACTCAGGTCTTGCTGTCGACCCATGACACCCATGCAAGGCGCTAGTCGTCAGGCAATATTCTGGATGGGCAAACGGATGAAGCTAAAGATCGTCTTTGGCACAATGAATTCTGGCGTGCCTACCTCCCTTTTGTACTGGCGTGTTAGCTAGATGTCTTTATAATAATGAAAACTGATATATTAGTTTCCATATACCCCAAAATTGGGAATTATTACTTTGGACAATTCAGGAGATAGGAGATGAAAACTATTAAAACGTTTCAGCAGATGTACTGCGACGGGCATTTAAATCGTCGGGAATTTTTAGGAGCGATGGGTGCGTTAGGTCTTACAGCAACTGCTGCAGGTGCTTTGATGACATCCGCTAGTGTAATGGCAGCAACACCAAAAAAGGGCGGGCGCCTACGAATGGGTATCACTGATGCTGCAGTTAGTGACGCGTTGGACCCTGCCTTATCGATAACGATCATGCAAGCAGTACTCACTCACGGCGTATTGATGAATAATCTTGTAGAGATTGATCATGAAGGAAATACTGTACCGGAGCTTGCCGAGAGTTGGGAGTCATCACCAGACGCATCTCAGTGGATATTCAAATTACGAAAGGGTGTTGAATTTCATAATGGTAAAACCCTAGATGCAGAAGATGTTGTTTATACCTTTAACCATCACCGTGGTGAGGATAGTAAGTCCGGAGCTAAGGGGCTTATGCAGGCAATTGTTGATGTTCGCTCCGATGGGAAAGATACGGTGATATTCGACCTATCTGGAGGTAGCGCAGACTTTCCGTTCATAACGAGCGAATTTCATATGTCGATATTCCCTGCTGGAACAAAGTCGATTGATCAACATAACCAAGGAATTGGGACAGGTCCTTACCAGCTTGAATCCTATGATGCTGGAGTCAGGGCGCTTACGTCACGTAACCCCAACTATTGGAAATCTGGGCGTGCGCATTTCGATGAGGTTGAGGTGCTTTCTATAAGTGACATAAATGCACGAAGTAATGCATTGAGAACAAATGAGGTAGATGTCATAAATCGTGCTGAACGCAAGACCGTACATCTTCTGCGAAAAAATACCGACGTCGAAGTTGTGCAGACAAATGGCACACAGCACTACACCATGCCTATGCGTACGATTGAGGCGCCATTCGACAATAATGATCTACGCCTTGCTCTAAAACATGGGGTTGATAGACAGGCAATGTTGGATTTGCTGTTACATGGTACGGGTGTTCTCGGAAATGACCATCCAATTAGTTTGGCAAATCGTTATCATGCTGATTTGCCGCAGCGCCAGTACGATCCAGACAAAGCAAAATATCACCTCAATAAGGCTGGGCATTCTAAGATTTCCTTAGAATTGTATGCATCGGAGGCAGCGTTTGTTGGTGCTGCTGATGCTGGTGTTCTCTATCGGGAACACGCTGCAAAAGCAGGTATCGACATTACGGTGAAACAAACGCCCAGTGATGGTTACTGGAATGATGTTTGGATGAAAGTACCTTGGTGCACTGGATTCTGGTTTGGTCGACCCACTGAGGATATGATGTTTTCAACTGCATATGCAGCCGGTGCGGCATGGAACGATTCTCATTGGACACACGAGCGCTTCAATAAGTTACTTGTAGAGGCGCGAGCCGAGCTCAATTCAGAAAAGCGTGCAGAAATGTATAGCGAGATGCAGCTGATTGTGCGTGATGAGGGTGGGGTTGTAGTTCCCGTATTTGCCGACTTTCTCATGGCATCAACGACTAAGCTAGCCCATGGCCCTGTTGCGAGCAATATAGAAATGGATGGTCTCAGAGTCCCGGAGCGTTGGTGGTTTTCGTAATCAACTAAGCCTTGAAACTTTGTTTGATCGAACAAAGGGAATTGTTGATTAAATTCGGGCAAACGGAGGCGAGTTTAACTCGCCTCCGTTGCTACGTGACGAGTAGACATCGGGAATAGTTTGTCAATCTTTCATAGCCATTCACAATCTGCGATAACAGAGAGCGCTGTTCCTATCTGATCATCACCGTCAGACCAAGATATGCAGCATTCAAAAAGAGAACGTGCTTTGACATAAAAAGCTATTGGTCCCGACATACTATTGTCGGTCCACATTGCGTTGGGACAATGACAAATTGAAATGCGCCGTATACTCTTGTGTAGTAACCCGTTAGCCAAGTGACACTCTCAGCTTGAAATCCCAAAAACGCGTGTAATCCCCTTTTGTTTAAGGCTTGTTGTAGTTTGAGATTTTGATCTGAATACTCGTCAGGAGAAAACCAAAGGTTCTTATCCATGACCTGACAATTCAGTTCGACAAACTTTTGTAAAATTTGATAGCAAAGTCTTTGAATTTGACGCATTGTCAGCCCTGGATATAAGTTCATCGACATCTACGCCATCTGTTTCTAGGCGGCCTCGGCGAGCTCCGAACCAATTAGCTGCTGCATCTTTTGTAACTTCAGGATGCCCTTGAATACCCCATATATTTTTATCTTTGTAACGCCAAATTTGATTTGGACAATTCCCTGAGCTGGCAAGGATAACCATATCTGGGTGGTCTGATCGTACTTCGTCGTTGTGCCAGACAAACATTGGAAAAGTAGGGGCAAGGTCTTTGGCAATCGCATCGTTTCTCGTTTCATTAGACCGAGACAGGTTGTGATAGCCGACGTCACAACTACTTCTCCGAAACACTTGGTCGAAGCCGCAAAGAGCAGAAGCTAGTAATTGACTTCCATAGCAAACTCCTAGGATGGGCAGACCACGACTTGCTACAGTTCGAACTAAGTCGTGTTCCTTATGGATGAATTCCACGTCGTCGTAAGCGCCATGTGGGCTACCAGATAGAAACACTGCACCGTATCTATCTAGACGATCAGGAAATTCATTGTTGTATGCCCAGTAGTAGTCGACATCGAGATTGGCATTTTCGAAATGCGTGCCGATTAGAGCCGTATCGCGACTAGGACCATTTAACAGGAAAAGTATTTTTTGCTTCATAAATAGGCGTCCTTTTCTAATCTAGACAACTTCGCAAATTTCAAGTATTGCTAACATGTAGATTTTAATCATGTCCAGATAGTCAGGTATATCAACTCGTTCATCCGGCATTGTGTTGTAACGACCACCGGGTCCGCAGACAATTCCTTCCATTCCTAGTTGGTGCTGGAAATGAGCCGCATCTGTACCATAGAAGCAAGGTGGTGGGATGGGTCCAGTCGGTTGAGATTCGCCTCGGACCCATTTATAAGACTTATTCATTGTTTTCACAATCCTAGATTCGCGCGAAACTTCGAAAGGGAGCATAGAAGGTTTCTCTTCTGCTTGGTGTTTGAATACTTTTGTTTTTAGCCCAGGATATCTTGTTTCTAAGTCGTCTAAAGCTGATCTTAAGTCTTCTAATACGCTCTCTTCAGATTGACTCGGTGCATAACGCGCTGATCCTAGTAATCGAACAAAATCTGCAACTTGAGGTGCGCGCCAATCATGAAACTCAGGTGACAGAGCACCCCGAATTACACCAATGTTGGCACGGTTGACGGATTCATGCTCTTTATTAAGCGCACCGCTGAAACTAATAGCGTTAATAGTGGGAACCAATTCACATGCTGCAACAATGGCGTCAACAGCCTCATTTCGGTTGGACATATGCCTCGTAATGCCAGTTAGCTCGATGGCAAATACAAATGCGCCTGAATGCATTGTAAGGGCTTGTAAGTCAGTCGGTTCAGAATTGATAAAATAGTCTGCACGTACACCATCTTCGATCGCTTTGACGGTGCCGATTCCTCCCTGCAATTCTCCGACTACATACGTTAGGATTACATCACCTCGTAGTTTTATCCCAGCATCAAGGAGAGCCTTAACAGCACAAAAGTACGCTGCGTCTCCAGCTTTCATGTTGGATACGCCAATTCCGTAGATGAATTTATCGTCGATCAAGCCACCCCAGGGATCAACTGTCCAGCCTTCTGTTGCCGGATTTGTGTCTAGATGACCATTAAAAAGTAAGCTTGCGCCGCCACCCGTGCCTTTGAGAGTGCCTAGGGCCTGATACCTATCAGTATCTACTTTATGTAGCTTTGCGTCTAAACCAATACTCATCATTTGTGCAACCATAAATTTAGCTAATTCGGTCTCACCAGGAGTCGCGGTATAGCTTTTGTGTTTTACCATTTGTGCTAGAAACGCAAGGCATTTCTGCTCATCGATAGTTTCTAGTAGTTGATGATCCATTTGTGAATTTCCTTTGGCCGTTTCTCGGACGAAGTCCTAATATGAACCAAGAGAACGGATAGTGTATTGAATAATAGTCGATCGAATTCAGACTCTTATGACAATTGTTAAGGGCTAGACAAGACCCGATTAGAAACCATATAAATCTAGCTAATAAGTAGCCGTGTATCTATAGCTAATTGACTTTACTAGTCATCGAACGGTAGCCTAAATGTTGGTTACTAAACTATTGTCGGGGGATTGAGGATGAGCGAATCTGCACATAAAACATTGAATTTTGAGGATAGAGAATTTAAAGAACGTCTATCACATGCTCGGGGCATGTTAAAAACTGAAGGAGTCTCCGCAGCGCTGTTGTTTGCTCAGGAAACTGACTACTATCTCACGGGCTATGACACTGGCGGTTTTGTGTTTTTCCAGTGCTTAATTCTCGATAGCCAAACAGATTCTCTGACACTTCTGACACGACGACCAGATTTAGTTCAGGCTCGTGATACATCAATAATTGATGATATCCGTATTTGGTGGGATTCTGATGAAGCCAACCCTGCTCTTGAGTTACGCGAAATCCTTAACGAGAAAGGATTATCAGGTAAACAAGTTGGAATTGAGCTTTCGACTCATGGGTTGACTGGGTTCAATCATAAAAGGGTGGCAGATGCATTAGACGGTTTTTGTACACTGGTCGATATTTCTTGGCCTCTTCGTCGTCTCCGACTTTGCAAGTCCAACAGCGAGTTAGCTTATGTACGTAAAGCGGCTGAACTTTGTAATCAATCACTAAGCGATGTCATTGCTGTAGCAAAGCCTGGTATCCCAGATACTGCTCTAAAAGCGACTTATCTAAAAACTGTACTAGAAGGTGGTGCTGATATGCCTGCCAATGCACCACTTTTCAACTCGGGTCGGCGTGCTCTGTATGGCAGAGGTATTTCTGGTATCCGATTACTTGAGGCGAATGATCAGATCGTTGTCGAATATCCTGTGTCGTACCGTCGTTACAACGTCAAAACTGAATGGACAATTATTCTTGGTGAACTTCACCCACAACAGGAGCGAATGTATGAAGTCGCACGAGACGCACTGTCTCAGATGACTGATGCTGCTCGGCCGGGCAATCAATTAGGAGAAATCTTTGAAGCACATGCGAGTGTTTTAGATGCTGCGGGTTATAAGGAACAAAGGTATGGCGCGTGTGGTTATTCAGTTGGAATCAGCTGTGCTCCAACTTCAATGGATGTTCCTCCAATGATCTATCCGAACGCGTCACTGTGCTGTGAGCCAGGAATGACGCTTTTTTATCATGTGATGATTACCAATACCGATTCAGGTCACGCAATGGGTGTCGGACATACCCTACTCGTTACTGACGATAAACCAGAAGTCTTGAATCCATTGCCCGATGAGTTGTCGGTTATTAGCTGATCAGGTAGGTATAGATCTGATCTTCTCTCTAACTAAATCGATATTTGACATGTCGGCGATAATATGAGAGATATATCAGGCCTAATTTAGGTTAAACAACAACATCATCATCATGTAAACCAGTTATGCTGGTACTAAATCTGAAGGAGGAATCATGATTAAATCTTTGAAGCAATTTACTAAGACTCACAGCGAGATGGTCCGGGGTATGGCCGTCGCCGTAGGTCTGGCGGCAGTTCTTGCGCTTCCCGGCACGGGATTCGCACAGAACGAAACGCCCAAGGTCGGCGGCGTATTGAAGATCGCCCATTCGACCCGCATCGCAACCATGAATGTCTTGAATTTGTCCGGGCCGGCTGAATACCCCGCCATCGACATGCTGTATTCGGGCCTGACGCGGATCGGGATGGACAACCACCCCCATCCGGACCTGGCCGAGAGCTGGAGCGCAAATTCCGATGCGACGGTATTCGATTTCAAGCTGCGGCCCAATGTGACTTTCCATGACGGTACCCCCCTGACGTCGGATGACGTGGTGGCGACCTTCGAGGCTATTCAGGATCCCGCCCGCGGTGCGTCCGCAAGGTCGGTTCTGACGATGGTGGAAAAGGTCGAGGCGATTGACAATCTGACGGTGCGTTTTACGCTAACCGTGTCTTACGCCGACCTGCCGGTCGCTGTGGCTCATGCCAACGCGCGCATCATCTCCGCCAAAGCGCTGGCCGGCCCAAAAGAGAATTTGGAGAACAAACCAAACGGCACCGGCCCCTTCAAGTTGGAATCCTACGATAGCTCACGTATGACCCGTCTTGTGCGCAACGATAACTACTTTATCGAAGGTGTGCCCTATCTCGACGCCGTGGAACTCCACCTGTTTCCCGATCTCACTGCCCAGTCGGCGAACTACCTATCCGGCAACATGGACGTCCTGCTGGCCGTTGAGCAGGCCGACTACGATCGGATCGATAAAGCCCCCGGCAGCAACGCCTTACGCGTAGCCTCCGGCCGCTTCGTCAATGTCGTCATGCGCTTCGATCAAAAACCGTTCGACGACGTCCGGGTCCGAAAGGCCCTGGCCATGTCAATCGATCGGCAAACCTTGGTCGATGTTATTCTTGAGGGGCTTGGGCGCCCGGCGCGGGACAACATTCTCTCGCCGGAATACGCCTATGTTATCGACTCGCCCGAGATTCCCTACGATACTGCAGCGGCGAAACAATTGCTGGCTGACGCTGGCTACCCAGATGGCATAAAAATCGATCTGGTCGCCTCGAACCGACCAGCGATCCGGGGGCAAGTCGCAATTGCGATCAAGCAAATGGCCTTGCCCGCAGGGTTCGATATCAACGTCAAATCCATGCCGCATGATACCTACCTCGCCAACTACTGGCGCAAGGGTAACTTCTACATGGCCTATTGGGGCATGCGGTCGACGCCGGATGGTGCCTTTACCTTGTTGTTAACGTCCGACGCTTCTTACGAGGATACCGCCTGGAACAACAAGGAGTTCGATGCCATTGTTGCGAAAGCCCGCAGTACGCCGGGCGATAGCGAACGAGCTCAACTTTATGCCGAAGCACAAAAGCTGATCTTACGCGATACGCCTTACATTATTCCCTTCTTCCAGGATGTGCTGACAGCAAGTCGGGATGGTGTGAAAGGTTGGGTCGTGCATCCGCTGAATCGCGTCTACTACATCGAATCGGTTTGGCTCGACCGGAACTGAAGTCTTGAGTCTGGGGTACCTTACCCGGCGTTTGTTCTCTGTCTTGTTGGTGCTGGTGATCGTATCTTTCGCGGTGTTCGCGATTACGATGATCCTGCCGGGTAATGCAGCAGTGATGATCCTCGGTGAATACGCCACCGAGGATCAGTTGCTTGCATTGGCAGAGGTCCTCGGGCTCAACCGTCCCTGGTATATTCAATACTTCGAGTGGGCCGGCAACATCCTGCAGGCCGACTGGGGTATGTCGCTTCGGCTCTCCCTACCGGTTGGCGAAGTTGTGGGCGACGCCTTCTGGAATTCGGCATCTTTGGCGGTGACAGCACTCGGTACCGTTATCATCATCGCTATTCCGCTTGGCATTCTCGCGGCTCTATATCGAGGCTCGAAGGTCGATCTCGGAATCGGACTTTTCGCCTATGTCGGAACTGCGATGCCCGAGTTCGTAACGGCGACCCTGCTTCTGGTTTTTCTGGCCGGCTCGGCAGGCGGATATTTACCCGCAGGCGGATTTATCGCCCCTAACGAGAGTTTTCCCGGGTTCGTTTCCCATGTGATCCTGCCGGCCGGGACCTTGGGTTTGATTCTGATGGCCCACATTGCACGGCAGGTCCGTAGCGAGATGTCGGATGTATTGGCGAGCGACTACATTCGGGCCGCAAGGCTCAAGGGGCTGCGAGAAAGAACCGTAATTAGACGGCATGCCCTGCCCAATTCCCTCGCTCCGGCTGTTGCCGTCATTTCTCTGGATATCGGCTACTTGCTGGGTGGTATTATCGTTGTCGAAGAGATATTTGCCTGGCCTGGGCTCGGTCGTTTGCTGATCTATGCCTTGGAGAATCGTGATTTGCCGGTGATTCAAGCCATTACCCTGCTGCTGGCGGCCGTCTACGCGCTTTCCAACCTGTTTTCCGACCTGGCGATTGCGGCGCTCGATCCGAGGGTGCGTTATTGAGTGATTTCGCTCGCCATCCCGCCGGCGTGGCCGGGGCGATTCTTCTCACGATCATAGCCCTTGCGGTTCTGTTTGGCCCCCTCGTCGCTCCCTACGACCCTCAGGCATTCCACACCACCGTGCGACTGCAAGGTCCTTCCGCCGATCATTGGCTGGGGACCGATCAATTCGGGCGCGATCTGCTGTCGCGTCTATTGTTTGGCGCGCGTTCGACGATCGCATTCGGCGTGGGCGCAACCATGATCAGCGTCATTGCCGGCTCCTTGATTGGAGTCACGGCAGGCGTCGTTGGCGGGTGGATCGACAGTGTAATCATGCGCGGGCTGGACGGCATGCTCGCCGTTCCCGATCTTCTGTTCGTGCTCCTCATCGTGACCATGTTGGGCGCCGGTACCGGAGAAGCCATGTTGGCGGTGTCTATCGCATTTACACCGGGGATGGCGCGAATATCGCGCAGTTCCGTATTGTCGATTCGGACCCGTGAATATGTGCTCGCCGCGGTCGCAAGGGGAGAGTCGCAACGCTACATCATTCTGTCCGAGGTCATTCCAAATGCTATTGGCCCGATCATCGTGGAGGGGACAATCCGCGTGTCCTTTGCGATCATGATCGGTGCCACTCTCGGATTTCTTGGCATGGGCGCCCAGCCGCCAAGCACCGAATGGGGGTTGATGGTCTCAGAGGCGCGGCAGTTCATGTACCGCAGTCCTTGGGTCGTGGCCGTGCCCGGCCTTGCTATTGCCGTTGCCGCGATGGGGTTCAACCTCTTTGGAGATGCGCTCCGCGACGCCTTCGATCCGAGAAGGTCTCGGTAGGGTGGTGGAGAAATTGGGAAATTTGCCTGCCGAGGCGTCGTTGGACGGATTGACCGTATTGGCGATTCGTGACTATTCGCTCAACTACAATACCACGTCGGGGCCCTTCGAAGCCCTGAAGTCAATCAACTTGGAGATCAATCGCGGCCAGACATTGGGGCTGGTCGGTGAGTCGGGCTCGGGCAAAACCTCTTTGGCTTGGGCGATCATGCGTTACCTTCCCGACAATGCCTCGGAGGTATCTGGCTCGATTTCGCTTCTGGGCGAAAACCTTAGGGGCAAATCCCACCAGGAGATTCTCGAAATACGGGGCAGGCGAATCAGCATGGTGTTCCAGGACCCGAGCACCTCGTTGAACCCCGTGATCCGCCTCGGCGATCAGATCGCCGAGGTCTTGGTCCGACACCGGGGATTGACGCCCAAGCAGGCGCTGACCGAAGGTGAAGCCCTGCTGGCCACTACCGGAATCACGAAACCGGCTGAGATGATGGATCGCTATCCGCATCAAGCATCCGGTGGCGAGAAACAGCGGGTTGTAATAGCCACGGCCTTCGCCTGTAATCCCGAACTGATCATCTTTGATGAGCCCACCACCGCCCTCGATATCATTACCGCGCGTCAAATTCTCGATCTATTCGATCGCCTGCGCGAGGAAACCCAAGTCACCGCGCTCTATATCTCCCACGACCTTGGACTGGTATCGCGCATTGCCGATGATGTCGCGGTGATCCGCAGGGGCCTCGTGGTCGAGGAAGAACCCTGCGACAGGGTTTTCAGCGCGCCTCAGCACCAATATACGAGAGACTTGATCGCGGCCGTTCCGCATCCCAACCGGCGCATCGCCTCACCCGCACCGGAAGAATCGGCGAGTGATCTGCTCAATATGACGGGCGTCAGTGTCCGCTATGGCGAAACCTCCATCTTGACAAGAATATTCCAGCCAGATCGGGAATTGACCTACGGCGCCTGCGACGTCTCGCTGAACGTGCGGTTACGCGAGCTTCTTGGAGTTGTCGGTGAATCCGGTTCGGGCAAATCGACAATTGCCAAGGTCCTCGCCGGCTTGCAAGATTTCGACGGGTCGCTGCGGTTCAATGAACGTGTATTCGCCACTCGCAAATCCATAAACACTGACTACCGCAGAGCCGTTCAAATCGTGTTCCAAAATCCCGACGCGTCGCTCAATCCCCGCCAAAAGATAAGGGAGATCCTATCGCGCCCGTTGAAGCTCTACAAAATTGTGCCACGTTCTGAAATCCCGCAACGCATTCGCGATCTACTCTCAAAAGTACTCCTGCCAGAAGAATTTGCGGATCGTTATCCGCACCAACTTTCGGGTGGTGAGAAGCAACGCGTCGCCATCGCCCGGGCCTTTGCCGCTGAGCCGGAACTGGTTATCTGTGATGAAATCACGTCCTCTCTCGATGTGTCGGTTCAGGCATCCGTGGCCAAACTTCTGGTCGACCTGCAGCGGGACACGGGAACCACGTGTATTTTTATCACCCATGACCTGAACCTTATTCGCCAACTTGCACACCGCATCGCCGTAATGTACCGGGGATCCTTGGTCGATCTGTTTGAGACCAACGAAGCGGAAAATGCGGAGCGCCACTCCTACACCCGGGCACTGCTCGATGCCGTGCCGGTGCCGGCCGGCACCGAATCATCCCCGTCACCTTGATCGTCCAACAACACATCCCGGGAGGTCAACGTGACCGACACCCTAGATATTGCCCACAACATCGATGAAGCCGCGTGCCTGGACATATTGTCCGATATGGTACGCCACAAAAGCTACTCGGAGACGCCGGGAGAGCGTGCATTGGCCGAATCTTGTAACGGTGATGCGCGATATGAGCCTCGAGGCCGAATTAGGCGTTGTCAGTGGTGAGCGCATGAACGCCATCGGCCGATGGCGCGGCACCGGTGGTGGCAAGAGCCTCTTGTTCAACGGTCACATTGACACCAATCCGGTTTCCGAGGGATGGATCCGTGGATCCCTGGGGCGGCTGTAACGAGGGTCCTGTCCTGCTTTTGTCTCGCGCCCCCGATCTACGGGACTTGAGCGGCGGCCCTGTCGGCGCGGCTTGGTTTTATCGGCCGCCCACAAAAAGTTGCCGGGGGTAATTCGTCAGGCGTTCGTAGCCGGTTGTAGTGACGGCCAGTGTTTCCGACATTCCGAAGCCGCGCGCCAGGACATAAGTGTGGAAGGTCATGCCGGTTTCGAAAGACCATTGTGCACCCGGATGCGCCTCGAGTGGCTCACCGCCATTGGGTTGCAGAAGAAGGCCGACCGAATAGAAAGTCTTGTTGGTATAGACCTCACGCAGACCCGCACTCAACACGCCCTCCCGGTACACGGCGTCGGGAACGGTTGCCGGAACACCCGGACCTACTTCCGCAATGGCACTGTCTTGAATGCGAATGAGTGACTCAACGATTCTATGATCCTCGTCTGTCGCCTCGGTCACTTTGATTGGACGCATAAAGCGGGCGTGATAGTGGTGGGAATTCGGCGTCGTTTCCAATTGCACGATATCACCGTCTCGCAAGATCCGGTCGGAGTATCCTCCATGCAGGTGAAAGGCCCTCTCGCCGGAGGATAAAACGCCCGGACCCGGCAGGTCGCTGCCGGCACGAACCATCGCGGCGCAGATATCGGCCGCCATTTCGCGTTCGCTTGTGCCCTCCGTCGCCGCGGCGATACCAGCCGTCATTCCGGCCTCGGCTGCCTGCGCGGCTTTTCGTTGCAAGGCGATTTCGGCGGGAGATTTTATCAACCGCATTTCCGACACAAGATTGGACGCATCGCTCCATGTCACCGCCGGAAGGTTAGTTTTTAGCGCCTCGAACCGGCCGGCCGAGAGCGGCCAGGCGTTCAGTTCGACAGCAATCGCCGTATTTGCTCCGATATGCTCGGAGATCGCCTCCATCGCAATGCGGTTCTTGTCATCGCTGTCGTTCCAGAGGACGCGTTCGGAATAAACACATGTACTGTCCAGATAATACTCTTCGACATCGCGGCAGATAACGATTGGATCGCCTGACGCTGGAATGATCGCAAACTGAAAGGAGCCATAACCACGTGTGAAAAAACCGGTGATCCAAGTTACTGTTTCGGGAAGGAAGGCCAACAAAGCATCCTGGCGTTGCTCCGCCAATGCCCGTTGGACCCGATGTAGCCGCGCCTGGAATTCGTCCCGTTTGAACCAGTAAGAATTTTCGACCATGACCGAGTTGTAGCCTCTTCATTGTGGGTTATTGCAAGAGCGGGCTGGGCCTACGGTTTCACCCACTACGGCCGCTGACGATATCCGTGAACCTGGTAAGCATGGTTTTCACCGTCACAGCCTCGTCCGCCGTTCTGTTTAGGTCATCGATTACCGCACCGTCCTTTTCCAGTTCCTGTGCCATACTATCATCCACGGCGCCAGGTTTCACATCGAGCCATCTATATCCGACCTCGCATGTTTGTCGACGAAAGATCTGGTTTCGCCCGCATAAGGCCGATGCGAGAATTTGATGCCCAAAGCAGATTCCCAGCATCGGGATGCCAGTTTCCGCAGCACCTTGAATCAGTTCATGTTCGCGATGGATAAAGGGAATATCCTCATAGGCACCGTGCGGGCTACCGGATAAAAAGATACCGTCATAGCGTGAAAGACTTTCCGGAAAAGATCCCTCATAAGCCCAATAACGATCGACATTAAGGCCCCAGCTTTCAAAGCGCTCATCCAATTTCGCTACCGACTGACGAACTTTACTATTTTGTAGATAAAGCAAACGTTTCACAACCTAGTTCTCCGTTCGGGGTCGGTAATCGCATTGCTGTGAAAATGGCCGGCTTTACTATTCAATTGTATTCTCGATCTCTCTCGTTCCGATCATGCTCCGACTTGATGGACTGGCACCCGGCCATTCAGAATATCGATAACGGCTTCGGCTACAGCGAGCCCAGTTCCAGTACATTTTCAGCACACGACAAATTCGGAGTAAAAAGGGGCCAGTGAAAATGGCCTAAAAGAAGTGGAAAATGGTGGGCGCGGCTGGATTTGAACCTCCGGCCCCTGCCGTGTGAAGGCAGTGCTCTCCTCACCGACAGTCCTAAAACCCCTTAAATAACAGGCTACGACTCCACGCAAACGGACCTGAAGGGACTGGAGAAGACTGGAATGGACCCAGTTTCAGCACACGAAGATTTGAGCCTTGG
>PVBE011617124.1_pt1 | contig 15019 bp, 10 predicted proteins | sample 1631181 | NCBI WGS metagenome assembly PVBE01 (sample SAMN08397723, study PRJNA350692) | Marine metagenome, whole genome shotgun sequencing project. | isolation source: water | place: Pacific Ocean | collected 2012-04 | reverse complement strand
TACATTAGGCATCACATTTGTCATAAACTATACATTAGGCATCACATTTGTTATAAACTATACTTTAGTTATCACATAACTTATAAACTATACATTAGGCGTTTTGATTTCTTTGTTATTTAATGAATGAATTGTCTTGTAGCACTGATCATCGGCAAAAATGAATAATACGTTTGGCTTCGTAGCCGCTGATAAATTTGTCAGGAATAACGTTGTGATTATGATGCTTATCAGAGAATTGAATAATTTTTTCATGGAGAGTTTCTGGTTCGGAGATGTCCCGTTATTGTTTTTATTTATAATATGAGACAGGAAAATGAACACTCAAAAGAGCATTATTTTGTAAATAGCTAATTGTAATTATAGGGAAGGTTTTTACCTGAAAACCTCTTTATTTTGACGGAAAACATTTCAAAATTCGATCCCTCCTTGAAATTTTAGTACAGGCTCTTAGAAAACTGCTACCTTATATGAATAGAAATGCCAGGTGAATTACCAGAGCAGCGTCCGACGAGTCCCGAGAACCCAAAGGACGAGGAACGACAGAGAAATTATACTCCACAAAATGAACTGGGTCTTCCCGTATCAAAGTTCACTGAGAGGGATATAAAAGAGGCCGTGGAGGATGCTACCGGATCCTGGGAAAAGCCGAACCTGAAGCCTAGCGAAGATGTGGGTCGTGTAAGTTCCAGATCAGTCCAGTTAGTTGGTATAGGATTTGCCGTATTACTTGTCCTAGTCATTTGGATTGCTTTTACTTTCAAGGCGCCGAAGGAGCAGGGTCAGGGTGAAGTTGATGTTGTCAGAGGAATTCATGAAATTGAGACGGAGCTACAGAAAAAAGTCACTGAATTTCTTGCTGCAGAGAGTTGGGAGGATGTTACTCATCTGGTGAGGGGAGGGGACCAGCTCCAAGGGCAGCTTTCCCTTCATCAGAAACGATTGCCCAAAGAATCTGTAACCATTGAAAAATACAGACCATTAGATGTCATTATGGTGAGAGGGGATCAGTTCCTCTATATGCTGGGATACAAAGATGAAAATGGAACGGCAGCTTCTATATACTTTACTCCGGACGAACCTAATCACATCATTTGGGAAGCATTTGTGGCATATTGTGACGGGCCCTTTGATGAGCTGGATTCTTCGGATGAAGGCCCGAAGGATGCGGGAGCGTATCGAGTGTACGCACAAGCTTATCATGATTATGAGGGGAATTATGATGAGGAATCTTGGCAGTCTATTAGGCTCAGCTATCCCTCATCCGATAGACAGATTAGTGCTTATGTTAAAAGGGATTCTCCTCAAGCGAAGAAGCTTAAGCCTTTACTTAACAAGAGAGAAGGAAGGGTCCCTTTAGTCCTTTCGATTTATCCTTCTGATTCTTCTGTTCCTAGATCATCGCCGGAAATTATTGATCTTCTGGGTGTGGGTTGGCATGAGATCGGGAATTCTGAGCCTCAAACATTCGATGAACCTCAAAAAGAGCAATAGATTATTCTATTTCCCTGACTCTGTACAGGTTCACCCTGAGATCGCGATCCACGAATTCGTCAGTGTAGGAAGTTTCTGTTCCGTTTGATTCGAGTCCATCGTCCAATTCTACCCAAAAATAGGTCTGGTCATCCTCATTATATTCAAAAGAATCAACGGCATAAACCCTTCCAGGGATCGAATTAAATGTGATCGTTGGTATGCCATCAGAAACTGAAATATCTGTAATTTCAAAGGGGGCAGGTGGAACAGCCAGATGAACAACGATCCCTTGCAGGATCGGATTACCGTCAGTAGCGACCTGAGCTAGCCCGCCGATGTCATTTTGCATCGAAACGCTCAACGTTCCGGTATCGGTAGCGGTGAAGTTGGCAACGTATGCAGCTGATGATGAAGGGGTCCATGTATGGACATCTTGTAATCCTTCAGAGGTGATATTATCGACTACTAGATCATCATTAACAGTGATGTCCCAACCCCGGTTCCGGTCCGCTCCTTCATTAAAGAGAAGTTGAATTTCATATAGCCCTCCCCCTATGAGTCCCTCCATTTCGATGTCGAGGGAGCTCGGCGCAGCGGACCAGCGGATGTCGCGCATGACTTCACTGAGGTTAGCTACTGAGTCAGCGTCTGCTCCGGCAAAGGCGGGGCCGCCTCCTCCGCTGGACCAGTTATCAATCTGATGAGTTGAGGTCGTTCTAACAGTGACGCCATCCTTTTCGACGACTCCTTCATCAGTGACGTTATCACCTAGACCTGCCCGGTCCGAGAAGAACTGTACTCCATTGATTGTCGAGTCCGTATTTCCATAAACGTCAACGGCTATCACTGCCGTAGAAGGTTCAAAGTTCAAATCGTCAGGTCCTGAGAAAGTCATTACTTTTCCGACTAAGACCTGAGTTCCCGAATCAATGCTTACGGTCGGGTCCAGTGGGTCAAGGTCCAGGCCGTCGGCTATTCCGTCATTGTCAGTGTCGGATTTGGTTGGATTGGTTCCTTGTGCAATTTCCTGGTTATCATCTAAACCATCATTATCAGTGTCCTTACTGGTCGGATTGAGGCCGGCAGTCTTTTCGTCCCCATCCTCTAGTCCGTCACCGTCCGTATCTTTGTTGTCTGGCTTGGTCCTTAATTCGTATTCTTCCAAATTGGTCAATCCGTCATTGTCCGGATCGCCTTCCGGATCATCAACTCCGTATTTCTCTTCCCAAAAATCAGGGATCCCGTCATTATCTTCATCATCACTGACAATTTCAAAGGAGAACGTTCCTGCCGCGTAACGGTTAACGGGTCCTCCATCAATTTGTGTCGGCCAAGCTAAGGTGTCATCACCGAAACGGCTCCCTCCAACGAAAGTAATTGCCGCACTATCACTGACACTCATGCCTGTAGTGCCCGCATTCCCGTTCGGTTCACCGACACCGTATCCGCTCGCAATGATAGTGTAGGATCCTGCTTCAAGAATCAAATCGGCATCGAGCTCAATCATCCGGTGCGCATCACGGAGTTCGCCATCATTTTCCTCTATGAACTGAACTTCCCCGAGAATTTCATCACCTGAGTCATCTGCAAAACCAGGTGTGCCTTGGTCGTTACGGTCCCACATGGTCACAGTGATGGGTCTCATGAGCCCGTTAGCTCCACTGTCGAATGCTCCGAGTTCCAGAATTCTGATCGGTTCCTGAACGGTGAAATCCATTCCCAATGCCCCGGTATAGTTTTGGTTTCCTACCGTGCCCTGCTCGATTTTGTAGGCTAATTCTCCAAGGAATGCAGGAAAATCAAGAGGATCATTTGGGTCCGTTTCCTTATCAATTTCACGTCTGTCCTTGTGGCCGTCCTCGTCGGTGTCAGCCATATTGGGATCGGTTCCTGTGTCATCATTATCGATGACTTTACCGGTGTTCGTTTCGACGCCATCTAATAGCCCGTCCCCGTCCGTGTCTGCTTTTTTAGGATCGGTTCCGGTATTAGTGGCACTGACATAGGTTCCGGTATTCGTTTCAACACCATCACTGAGACCGTCCTCGTCCATGTCTTTCTTAGTCGGGTCAGTTTTGGTTTCCTCGTACTCATCGAGATCGGTTAATCCGTCCCCGTCAAAGTCTCCGGTCCCCGGACCGGGCCCTGGTCCGGAAGCGTTACCATCAAGATCTTCAAGATTGTCCACGAGCGCCTCTTCCCACGCGTCAGGTAATCCGTCCTCATCCTCATCATCTGGTGCCATCGTAGAACTGAGAACGATTCCCTGCAGGATAGGGTTCCCGTCAGCGGCGACTTGCGCGGCTCCTCCAATATCATTTTGGAGAGTAACGGCAATGACCCCGTCATCTGTAGCAGTGAAATCTCCGGAATAAACGAATGAATTTTCAGGTGTCCAGAACCCGTCGCCTCCTTCTGAAGTGATGTTATCAACTACCAGTTCATCGTTCACGGCAATGTCCCAACCGCGGTTACGGTCCGCTCCTTCATTAAAGAGCAGTTTCACATTGTAGATGCTTCCTGAAACGAGTCCCGCAATGTCAATGCTGATTGGACTTGGCGCTGCGGACCAGCGAATGTCCCTCATGATTTCACTTAAGTTAGCTGCTGAGTCGGCATCTAGCCCGGTAAAAGCGGGGCCATTGGCACCGTTGGACCAATTATCAATAAAGTGGGTTGTAGTGGTTGTGATGCTTACTCCGTCCTTTTCGACCATGCCCTCTCCGGCCGTTTGTGACCCTAGTCCGTCCCGGTCCGTGAAGAACTCGACACCATTCACGATCGAATCTCCATTGCCGTAAGAATCCACGGCAATGATTGTATTTTGAGGATCAAGATTCATATCGTCCGGGCCTGTGATTTCTATAATTTCTCCCTCGATCACTTCGAAGGCATTACAGAGGTATGAGTTGGCAATGAGTATGAGAAAAAGGAATGCAATTTTTATTAGCTTCATATCGTGGCGTGTTTCTAGATCAATGCTATTAGACTAAATTATTGATTGGTTCGTAAAGTGAAAAGATCCTGATGCTTTTCCCAATATTTGGCGGTTTTTCAAGTAATCAGAGCTTCAATCCAATAAAAAACGGCGACATCACCTGAACTGGTGATACCGCCGCTTAAGGTTTTAATTGTTATCTGTTCTACTGATTCTCTTCAATTCTGAAAAAGAGCTGAGGGGCACCTTCGAGTGGGTTCTCTAAACCAGGCTCACCTATCGGAGGATAGACTGTAGTCTCACCACCGGACTCAATGGAATCATCAATGTCCGCATCAAACTCTTCGAGTGTCTCAGAAAAATACAAGGCGTAGGTCCTGTTCGGCTTCGAGTTCCACTCGAACCGGAAACTGTTCTCCTCCGCATTGTAAATCACGCTGGTAAAGTCAAACGGCACTGAAAGTCCAAGCATGTCCTCAATGCTCTTTCCTGAACCTCCGTCCCAGATCTCTGCAATCTCATTTGGCTGTAATGCTCGTCCCCAGACTGCAACATCATCAACTTTGCCCTGCCAGTTACGGTTCCTCGCGTCAGGATTATCACCGATACGCATTGGATTACCGCGGTCCTGTAACGTTGCCCCTGCCTTACGGGCCACTTCTTCTCCGTCCAGATAAAGAATCTCTTCCTGAGTCTCTGAATCTGTGACTCCGGCCACATGGTGCCAGGTCTCAGGATCACCACCTACGGTCATTGCCACGTTATGACGATCCACGTCACCGTTACCTCCAGTGAAGGTCATTTCCGGTGGATTATCCCCTCCGCGACGGTGAACTCGCCAACCATTGCCTTCACCCTTAGCGACTAGGCACTGCCAGCTCTTGTTGATCGCTTCGGCTGTGTACCAGGCCGATACCGTGAAACTTTCACCGGCAAAGTCGAACGTGTTCTCATCACCGGTTATCTCAATGCTCTGGCTGCCGTTCAGGTAAACGGCTCCATCAAACTTACCTGTCTGGAACTCAATCGGACCACCTTCCTCAACACCATGGTTCTCAGCCTTCGCATCATCAAAGTCTGAATCAAGTGGCCAATAGGATACTAGGTTCGTTTCAAAGGCAATTGCAGTGACGACTAACGGATCGGTTCCGTCCTGAATCTCATTGAAGTCGGTGATCCCATCACCGTCCGTGTCCTTATTATCAGGGTCGGTTCCGGCAGCAATCTCAGCCCCATCAAGGAGACCGTCACGGTCCGCGTCAGGATTCAACGGATTGGTCTTATGCTCTTCGATTTCAGCCTTATCACTGAGGCCGTCATCATCCGAGTCCGCCTTGTTAGGCTTGGTTCTCGCTTCGAACTCTTCAATGTTCGTTAACCCGTCATTGTCATCGTCACCTTCAGGGTCATCGACTCCGTACTTCTCCTCCCACGAATCCGGCAAACCGTCACCGTCCTCATCTTCCTGACTCGCTCCGATCGGACTGGTCCCGTCCGCCAGTGCCTGAATCGTTCCTTCCGGAAGTGCTTCATTCCAGACAGCAACATCGTCAACCAGACCACGGTAGTTGTCTCCGCCTCCGTTACTTCCACCGACGAGGAGGTTGCCGCTTCCATTTGGTGCGCGCTTGCCGCCCGTCCAATCAACTTCACCGTTGAGGTAGATAGTGCCAACGTCAGCATCTCCGTCGTAGACCCATGCGGCGTGTATCCACTGACCTTCTAGGGTGCTGAGGTTAGTCGCACCGTTAGTGTCAGCTCCCCAGTGTGCCTGATGGAGGAATCCACCGTTACGGATACCGTTGTGGATGCCCTCAGTGGTTTGTCCCCATAGGAACTTATTGCCGCCCAAGTCACTCGGTTTAATCCAAGCTGATAGGGTGTAGCTGTTCTCACCTTCAATGTCCTGAATTATTCCAGACATATCAATGCCTAGAAAATTAAGGAAACCTCCATTAAAGCTCGCACCAGTCGTAGGCGTTGGTCCACTTTCAGCACCTTCAACATCAAAGGTCACATCGCCGTTAACTTCTCCGTCGTTAGCATTACCACTTAAATCAACGGCATTATCTTCAAAATCTAAGTAAAGTATTGGCGAGGGAATCGCTCCCTTACTGTTCTCATCATTAGGATCGGTTCCTCCAGCAATTTCACCGCCATCAGGGTAACCGTCACCGTCCGTGTCGGCATTGTTCGGATCCGTCCCGGTATTTTCCTCATCGACTATGATCCCGGTATTGGTTTCAACTCCATCCAAGAGTCCGTCACTGTCCGTGTCCGCTTTTTTTGGATCCGTTCCCGTATTGGTCGCACTGACGTAAGTGCCGGTATTGGTCTCGACACCATCGAGAAGTCCATCCTCATCCGTGTCCGCCTTGGTCGGGTCGGTTTTGGTCTCCTCGTACTCATCGAGGTCCGTTAACCCGTCCCCGTCAAAGTCTCCGGTCCCTGAACCAGGGCCAGGACCCTCACCTTTACCGTTCAAATCATCAAGGTTATCAACGAACGCTTCTTCCCAGGCATCGGGAATCCCGTCATTGTCGGCGTCGAGATCAAACTGATCAGTGGCCATACCATTGCCCAGATCATCAAGGACAAGGCCAATGCCCTCATCACCAAGACCCGAGAGTGCTCCTGGATTTTCCGGATCGAGACCGGACACGGGTGACCATGTTATTCCGGCAATCTCACCAGCGTCGTCGTCATCGAAAAGAGTAAACAGTTCGGCCGCCTGGGCGGGAGAATAGTCGAGGCCACTCAAACGAAGGTTACGAATCGCGTTGACCTGATGGACGGACAACTCACCCGAGAAGACGAAGATATCATCGACGACTGCGTCGAGGTCCTGGTTGTCGTATCGGCCGATCTCAATTTCAAGCTCACCGGGCGCGATGCCGCCATCTCCAGAACTGGAAATAGTGCTACTGATGGCAGTGTCGGTGTCGGCGTCACCAACATAAAGTATCGCACGGTTCTCTAGTTTACTGAAAGTGGCTACCACATACTCCCAACTTCCCGGGGTCGGAGCGATCCCTGAGTTGGTGTTGCCGCCACTTGCGATCGACCATTGGAGATTGTGTAGGTTGATACCGCGGTCCCAGCCACCGTTGTCGATCGCCATGAATCCGGGGAAGCCTGCCGCTGTTTCAAAATTCACCCAACCTCCAAAGCTAACCTCTTCAAGTACGTCGGGGTTAGCATCAATCGGAATATTGATTGATCCACCGGTATTCCCTCCATCATTGGCTGCCGGGTCATTAATATCAGCGCCACGACCTCGGAAACCTTCCGTAAAAGATACTTCGTCCGGGTTCTGAGTCGGCACCGCGGTATTGTCGTTGCCAGAGACATCGTCATAGTTGTCCTCGAACGGATAGTAACCAAGAAGGCTTTGGCTTTTCAGCGAAGGAACAAAAACAAAAGCCAACGTAACAATTAGAATACTACTAAGATGATGGAAGTTTGATAGGCGCATTTCAGTAAGATTTTTTGTGGCTGTTTTTAATTAATAGATTAACTAATTGAAGAAAATTTGTCTCTACATTTCCGTAATTTTTTAGATTTTTAATTAATACAAATGTTAGAATGGGAGGAGTTTATCAGTTCACCGGTAAAGTTTCGCGATGAGGTCGTTTCTCCAAATATCCTTCACGTCGCGCCTGTAGCAGTTTTATCATCGTCTTATCTTTCGCGGCCAATGCCAGTCCGATGGCGGCATCGATAGTTTTCACTGCAACGACAAAATCGCCATTTGCAGCCTGTGCAGCAGCGAGAGTGTCGAAGACGCGAAGATTGGGCTTCTTTGACGCCTTAGCACATTGCACCGCAAGTTTGAGGGCCTCGATCGGATTGTAGATCTCTGTGTCGGTGTGAGTCGCCAGCAACCAGGCCAGTTCATTGATGACAAGCAGTGACCCAGGCTGCAAACTCAATGCTTCACGAAACAATTGTTCTGCCTCAGTGGCCCGCCCCAATCGTACCAGCGAATGTCCATACCACAGCTTGGCCATCGCGTCGTCAGGATTAACCGAACTTAAGTAATTCAGGTGCCGGGCAGCGTTGGTATGATCCTTCGTCTGGATCAGCGATAGGCTGAGCATTTTCCGCGTATTATGCACCTGGGGTTGCTCGGTCACCACCTTACGTAAATGTGGGAGGGCTTCGATATAGCGCTGCATGCGAAACAAAAGCGTCGCTAATTCGAGACGTGCGTGCGTCTTCTTGGAATCCAATTTTATCGCATGGGCGAAGGCCTTAATTGACTCATTGAAATTTTTTTGGAAGCGTAATTCAGAACCGACGATGAAATATGACTCAGCTAGATCACTGTTCTCCCGCTCACCACCACTTACAGTAAACTGGTCAAGATAGTTTTTGGCAGCCTCTGGCTGTCCGAAGCTCATAAATTTATCAAGCATCCCCGTCGGAGTCGCTGGCCAGGGTCCTTCGATCCATGTTCCCTGGAAGTGAGCAGCTTCTACGTTTAAAACTTCCTTAGTCGCTCCAAGAAGGGCCACGTCAGTTGCTAATCGTTTAACCTCTACTGGTCCCTTATAGATTACCGCTATACGACCCTTCGCGTCCAACAGGATACTACTGGGAACCGGCAACGATTCATATTTGTCGATCTGTGCACGACCGGCCACTTCGAGCACTTCGAGGAAACCTGCGTCCGCAAGCCCCACGGCGAACGGAAACTTTCTCTTTTCCAAGAATGGCTTCACAATCGCGCGTCGCTCAGCTACTGAATTGTCGATTTTGTCGACGCTAAGTGCCAAAATATCGATCCCGAGTTCACGTAGCGACGCCTGTTTCTTTGTCCAACTGTCCATCTCGGCGACGCAAGGCGCACACCAAGTTGCCCAAAGATTAATTAGGCGTGGACGCCCACGTTCGACAGCAGTTGTTCTCTTCCCATCAAGTTCGAGGTAGCTGGCATCAGGAAACGGTAGCCGCGAAGCCATCACTATGCGTGCAGATTCTGATGGTGAGACAGGATCCTCTACCACCGGAATAGTTTGTAGAGGTTTAATTTTCGACGGCACTTGCCATTTATGTGCCTTACCAGATCCCTGTTCTACGATGAAAAAATGACCCAGTTCGACTCCGGCGATCTTCTCACTCTTTCCGCCAGGCCAGAGAACTTTCAAATCTTTGATCTGCGACCCATCGGCAATTCCGAAATGAATCCACTTACTCGACTGTGCGAGGAAACCTTCACCGGCCCGCAAAGTAAGTATCTGCTTCGACGATGTTCCTTCCAACAACAATTCAACACGCGCCCCGATTGCATCACGATTGCAGCTTTTGCCTATGAGTCTGACTGAAACAAAATTATTACGTGTCTGCGAACGGTTATTTTGTAAGCGTATCCGCGGTGCAGTGCGGTTACTCATCCAAAAATCAAGCTTACCATCGAAATCCCAATCGGTAACCGCGATGGCCCTTCCATCGTCCATCAGGTCAAGTCCACAGGCTCCTGAAATGTCAGCGAACTGAGTTTGTCCGCCACCAAGATTGAGAAATGCGCAATTGCGTTCAAATCCGCTGTAAGACCGTCCTTCTTCGAGCATTGTATTCAGTGCCTTCCACGCTTTACGATAAGCAAAGATTTTATTCAGATTCATTGATTCGTCGGGCGATTGCGACGAGACCCGCCGCCACGCAAAGCTTCACAAGTCTCCGCTGTCCCCAGCGGTGATCATTCCATTAGCAACGACCAAGTCTTGTCTACCGTCATTGTCCAGGTCAATGAAGTTCGAACTCCATGCCCAACGCGCCATATTGGCTCCGGATGACTGTGTCTTATCAAAAAAGGTTCCATCGCCTGCATTAAGATAAACAGAGTTTCCGCGTGCGTGGCGGCGCGCTTGTGCCCTTGTCGCTTTATCTGCCCCTGGTAGGAACTGCTTCTGTAAAGTGATACGGTTACCCGCATTGGACCACATATTGGCAACATAGAGATCAGGATGACCGTCGTTATTGTAATCTCCCCACGCCGCTGACATTCCCGGGCCAATGTCCAAAACTTTTGCCTGTTTGGCAATATCAACGAAAACGTGCTTCCCCGGTTCAATTTCGTCATTACGGAACAAGTTCTTACGACCAAAGTCGTTAGCGACATAGATGTCCTGATCTCCGTCATTGTCAAAGTCCTCCCAAGCGCAAGCAAGACTGAAACGCTGATTATTAACATCCATGCCAACTGATTTGGTCACATCAACAAAAATAAAATCTCCATCGTTTTGAAACAGGGTATTCGGACCGCCGTTATTGGCATCGTAATACGGCATAGGAATTCCTAATGCACCTTGCTCCGCCTTAATCGCACCACTAGCGTCCCGTCCACAGACATAAATATCTAAATCACCGTCATTGTCGTAATCTGCAGCCGCCATCGAATTCACCTGACCCTCACTTCTGAAACCTCCGCGTGGCGTAAATTGCCCTTTGCCGTCGTTTTCCATAAGAAAAAGCTTCCATGCAAGACCTATCGCAAGATCTTGATCTCCGTCATTGTCTAAATCGATCAGTAGAGCACTACGACAAAAATCGAGTATATCGGCACCGGATTCTATCGAAGCATCTCGGACCGTGCCGTCAGCCTGATGAATAAGTAGCCGGTTCGGAAGGCCCCCAGGCTGAAGAATATATACATCATCGATCTTGTCACCATTAACATCACCGACAATGACACCCTGTGCGCCAAGCAAATCCGCAACTAAACTCTTGTCCGAACGGGCTCGCCAATAATCGAAACTCATCGCTAATTGCTCGCGATAACTCGCCACGTTGGAAAGTAACGCGGGAGCCACATCAACAAATTCAATGACTCCATTTTCCCCTGGAGCCACTTCTCGGTAATCACTGACCTGAACTGAGTGTAATTTAGGCGGATCAGCAAGCACCCATTGGCAGTGCCATGTCGATGTCACCTGTCTTCGCCCTTTGATTGTTTTTCCATGCATCTCGAAGAGCATCTTGGTCAAGATTAGATCTCCCTTTAGTTCCACATGCATTACCTTGAACTTTGCACGCCTTTCAGATGCATTTTTTAGGACATTTGCCAAGTAATTCAATGCTTCGGTAAAGCCTTTAACACCCTTCTGAACGGCATTTTCCGACTTTTCGTTACCGGAAGCCGAACGGCTAATACGCATGGATCCACCTTCGTTCATGGATTCTAGATTAGTGAAACGCAGTGGCCCACTAATGAACCCATCAGCCAGACACGCTTCGAGTTCCTTGGCGGCTAGGCCCTCCGGATGAACCAACAATTTGGCTATCGATTTCATCTCAACCGATACAGCTTCGCTAAAACTTTCACTTTCCCAACCATTCTCCCCAGGATCGATATTAGCAAACTCATCCACCAACCGCTGGTGGAATCCAAGCCCATCCGATTTTCCGGAGACAGTTTCGCTGTCTGCCCACACATTACCTATCACGCCCAATAACATTGATGCCACTAGTACAATAGCAGTATCGAGCCAAGATCGATTTGTTAGGCTCTTGCTATTCATGTGTCGATCTTATACACACAAAACGTACTTCGACAATAAAACTTGGAAACGTTAAAGAAAGAAAAATTAGTTTTTCCTCTTATCCACCTAATCCGTTAATTTGATAATTATATCTGTTAGTTAAGAAAGTACCAGGGACAAGAATCGAACTTGCACTCCCAAAGGGAACCAGATCCTAAATCTGGCGCGTCTACCAGTTTCGCCACCCTGGCTTTATTAAACTAATACCGAGTATTTAATCCTCTTATCAATAATGTCAACCTCGACAAAGATACTTCGATCAGGAAATTTATTATTTTAATGAAGATCTATCGCATAAAATGCATTACACACATGCTGGGCACTGACCAAAAAATTCTAGTTCATGGTATAGGCCGGAAAAACCACTACTTGCCATCACCTCTTTTTCAAGAGCTTCGACTGGGCATTTGATACTCAGAGTCTCTATTTTTCCGCAATCAGTACATACAAGATAATCATTATGCTCACCAGGATAAGAAAAAATGTAATAAGCCGCTCGCTCCTGAAAACCCAATTTTTTAACAACTCCCTTATCTAATAGCCTTCCTAATAATCTAAAAACTGTAGCACGGTCACAAAGATTACAAAGCCCATCAGATTCACAAAGATCTGCCAAAGTCTGAGGCTTCTGAAATGTTATCAGCACCTTTAAAAGTTCACGCATAGCCTTCGTCCGACGCAAACCCCGTTCACTACATGTTTGTATTGCCCAGTCGAGGCGATCTTGGATCTCTTTGTCCATTTATTAGTAAATATGATTTATTTAGTATAATCCCATAATTTTCAACAAAATTAATAAAGTACTCTTATACCCAGTTGCGCCCTCACAAAAATATCGCTAAACTTTAAGTAATTATTTTATAACTGATTTAACTACATGAAACCGCTCATTAGTATACTAGCAATATTAGTCTTAGCTATTTTTACATGTTCTTGTGATCATAGTGAGAATTCTACAACCGACACACCTGAAAAAACGAATCCCCCCGAAACGAATAAACAGGATGTAAATAAAAAAGAAATTAATCCTGTTACCATAAAAACTGAAACAAAAGTCGCGCAAAAAGAACCCATTAAAAATCCGGAGCCAAAAAAAATGCAAAAAAGGAAAGCATATGAGCCCCTCACCGATGAACAGTTAAGAAAAACTCTAACTCCACTCCAGTATCAAGTAACCAAACATGAAGCCACTGAGCGACGTTGGACTAACAAATTTGATAAGCACTTTGAGGAAGGCATTTATGTATGCATTATTTCAGGAGAAGCTCTTTTTTCATCTAAAGATAAATACGACTCGGGCTGCGGATGGCCAGCTTTCACCAAGCCAATAAATTCAAATGAAATAGTGAGCAAAACAGATTTTAAAATCGGTTACGCCAGGACCGAAGTCAGAGCAAAGACAGGTGACTCACACCTAGGTCACGTTTTTCCAGACGGGCCAAAATCAAAGGGAGGACTTAGATATTGCATCAATTCAGCCTCATTGCGTTTCATTCCTAAGGACAAACTCGCCGATGAAGGTTATGGCGAATACGCCCAACTCTTCGATGAACATGTTAAAGACAATCCCCAGTGATTAATCCAGAGGGCATTGAGGCAATTGGTGAGGAAATCGCTATCCGCTGGGATAACGGAACTGAAACCTACTGCTCAATGGAAAAGTTGCGCAAAGAATCCCCAAGCGCCGAGAATAAAGGAGAAACTGATCTCACAGGAAATAGGATAGGAGGTTGCGATCAGGAAACCTTTCCTGGAGTTAAAGTCACAGGCTGGAAAATGATTGGAGGTTATGCAATCCAATTCACCTTCAGCGATGGACATAATACAGGGATATTTAGTTACGATCTCCTCCAAGAACTTTCCTCTTCGTAGAAAAGTCAACTATGACTCTTCTTTGAAATCGTCATCTTGCTCGGACTGCTTTTCCTCAATATACACCCACTCATCTTTTTGCTCTGAACTCAAAAAATAATTAATTAAAATCACCAAAGAAAAGCCGAACAGAGCAAGTGTGATTTCCAAAAGTCCGGGAGTGAAAAATATTGGTAATATATTAGCAAAAGCATCACGGATAAGTTCAAATGTTTGCCTAAAGAACACCACACAGATAAGAATAGGCCCCACAAAAAAACCCAACCAAAATGGCCCTAATCTTTTGCGTTTCTCCTTCGGGGAATTACCTGAATTCATTTTTTATATACAGATTCTATCTGCATTTCACGCTTTGCAATAAAATTAAGCTCATTAAGAATTATTATTATGCACATTCATTTGATTCAGACCGATATTATTTGGGAGCGTCCTGATCAAAATAGAGATTCTCTAGAGAAAATGTTTGGAGAATTAAAGCCCATTGCTGGAGACATTATAGTCTTACCCGAAATGTACGCTACTGGGTTCACCATGAATACTTTTTTTAGTGAGGATATAATGGGGGGAAACGCTCTTAATTCATCATTTCTACTACGTAAATCCAGTGAATTCAAATGTTGCATTATAGGCGGTATAGCAACTCAAAATAACAATCTATTTCACAATGAGTCAGTCGCCTCATTTCCGAACGGGAAACTGGTAAGCTACAAAAAAAACAATCTCTTCCCATTGGCAAATGAAAATCAAACTTATGCATCCGGTAAGGAACTAACGACCTTTGAATGGAATTCATGGATTGTCGGTATGTCCATATGCTATGACCTTAGATTTCCTGAAATATATCGAGGAATGGCAACCAAAGGAGCTAATCTAATGGTTAACATTGCAAACTGGCCAATCGACAGAATCGATCATTGGATGACCTTACTAAAAGCAAGAGCCATAGAAAATCAAAGTTACATTGTCGGCGTTAACCGTATCGGCACCGATCCTAACAGTAATTATAATGGAAGAAGCATGCTCATTGATCCTATGGGCGGTATTATCCTAGATGCAGGTGAAAAGCAGGGTATATTTAGTTCCACTATAGAAGTCGAAAAAGTATCTTCATGGAGAAATAATTTTCCAGCACTCAAAAGCATACAAAAATCCGATAATATTTAACATTATCGTGTCCTCAATCCACAGT